>Ga0070739_10005726_pt1 | contig 14020 bp, 9 predicted proteins | sample Coa_R1_7_FD_66445 | JGI IMG/M metagenome (GOLD analysis project Ga0070739, IMG submission 66445) | Surface soil microbial communities from Centralia Pennsylvania, which are recovering from an underground coalmine fire - Coalmine... | ecosystem: Environmental > Terrestrial > Soil > Unclassified ... | reverse complement strand
TTGCCATCGGGTTGCAGGTTATTGGCCTGCGTGCCCATATCCATATCGAGCATCGTGGTGTAGACCGAGACTCCCACATTCGTATCGACCTTGCCCGTCGCGGCATCGCGCACCGTGACGGTAAAGACGTTGGTGCCAAAGGTGTTTGGATTGACGTTCAGGTCGATGCTAAATTTGTTATCGCTGGTCTTAACGGTAGCAACGAAAGGGTGTGGTTTTGCCGGTGCTGGTGGCGCGGGTGGTGCTGGCGGCTGGAGCGTGCCACCGAAGACGTTCAGCAGGCCAGTACAGAGCAGGACGCCTACGCCGAGCAGCGGTTCCCAGCGTAGTGTGCTGGTGAGCCTCCTGGTCTGCCTGGCTACCTGCGCCTCCAACTGCTTTACCTCGTCTGTGCGGTGAATCGGGCGTTCTGACTGCTCTGCCTCAGATGTTTCGCCTCGCGGCCCATCGTCGCGGGCGAGCGCATATTTCCTGTAGTCTTTTGCCAGGCGTGGGCGATACAGTCCAACATGGATGGCGCTGGTGAATAGCAGCAGGCCAACCAGCAGCGCTTTGACCACAAGCGTGCGCCCGTATGCCGTTGCGATAACCTGCTCTATCGAGGTCATATGTACTGCTGCGTTAAAGGGACCTGAAACGGCCATGATGATGACGCCGGTAATCGCCAGCGGCGAAAAGCGTGGCAGGACCGTGAGCAGTGAGCCGGCGCGTTCGGAGAGCGAGCGGCCTTTCAGCACCGGAAGGTAAATCAGGGCGATAAAGAGCATGCCGCCGATCCAGAGCGAAGCTGCCAGCAGGTGCAGCCAGTCTACCAGCACAGCATAGATCAGCAGATCGGGGCTGGCTGCCGCCGCATGCCCTGAGAGCGTCACGGCGATGAGCAGCGCCAGGCCGAGCAGCAGATTCAGCCATGTGATGAGGCTATCGATGGACTGCGCGCGTCCTTTGAAGAGAACGGTGTAAGCGGCGACAATAATAGCAAGGATGATGACGATTTCGCGCATAATCCAGTAGGTGCCGAAATGGCCGTCCGCGACGAGACCGCTGAGCAGCGCCGGTGAGAGCGCCTGACCGGGATTGCCGCCGGTGAGGGAGAGCGCCTGACCCACGAGGACGCCAACGTTCGCCAGCAGCAGCACCAGCAGGGTAGGCAGGGCGAAAAAGCGCTCGAAACGGTGCTCCGTCTGCCGCTCAATCATCAGTTGCTCCTGATCCTCAGTATCGGTAAGCTGCGAAACAAAGGTGCGCCAGAGTTGAGCGCCAACCCAGAAGACCACGCCGAGGTCCACAAGCGTCACCATGATGAAGCTAAAGAACGCCGGACCATCGAGCTGCCCGCTGGAGGAGCCTGAAGAGAAGCTTGAACTGCCGAGAATATTCTGCCCCGGTACCACGCCGCCGCTGAGTTTAGGAACCGTGCCGTCGGGTTCGGCGACACTGAAGATGAAGGAGCCTACCAGAATATGCCCGTCATCCGCCGACTGTGTGCGCCAGATCACGACGTAGACCGCCGGCGGGAGATTAGCCTGGAGCGAGATGTCCATCTCCTGCGGATTATCGGGCGAGACATGAGCATTATGCAGGTCAACGCGCTGGTTCCTGCCATTGACAACCGCCGCTGTGCTGAAAGTGGGGTTCAGGTCTTCGCTGAACCACATGCGTACCTGTGAGGGCGCTGTATTAAGCACGGCATCTTGCGCGGGATCCGAGCGCAACAAGACAGCATGCGCCAGGCTGATTGCTGGGAAGAGAAAAAACAGGCATAGAGCGAGCGGCAGGGCGATGAAGAGACGATGGCGGAGGAGTCTCGCTTTTCGTAAAACTGCCATAAAATATGTCCTGTCCTTGTTAGATGCTGGTCGTATCGTCTGTAGTTATTTTCCCGGATATATAGTGACATGTACGTCAAACTGTAACAGTTTTGATCCCTATTATTATAGCGCTGCGGGGTACTATTAGCATCCCTGATCTTTCATCAAAGTATCGCTACGCTCGCTTGCTCACGCCTGCGGCGCTCGCCTTCTGTATATTCATTTCCGGCACGGCGAAGCCGCGCCAGCGCTGGCGCTGGGAATCTAAAACCTGATCTCGACGACTGCTCTACGCTGGGTTATAATACACTTGCTATGGAAGACACGGAACCCGTAGATAACCTTGCCGCCTTAGAAGCGCTGCTCCAGGTGACATTTCATGATCGTGCATTGCTGCGGCGGGCGGTAACACACCATTCATGTTGCGCGGAGAGCGCTGTACGCGACTCTTACGATACACTCGAGTTTCTGGGCGATGCCATTATTGGCGCTCACGTCGTAGAGCATATCTATCGTACCTTCCCCGAGGCGACGGAAGGTGAGATGACCGCGCTCAAATCGGAGGTCGTCAGCCGCCGTGTCTTTGCCGGTATCGGGCAGCGGCTCGGCCTGTTCCCCTATATTCGCGTCGATGTCGCCAACCTGCGCACCTTCAATGAGCGATCACGCGATTCGTTATGCGCCGACGTGCTGGAAGCCATCGTCGGCGCTATTCATATCGATCAGGGGCCGCAGGCCGCGCGCGACTTCGTGGCGCGCACGATTCTACCTGTAGTGGAGCAGGTGAGCGGCCAGTTATTGGATACCAATCCCAAAGGCCGCCTGCAAAAAATCATCTTGCAGCGCTCCGGCTCCCTGCCGCGCTATCGTGTGCTGGAGCGCAGCGGGCGCCACAATGATCGTGTCTTCCTGGTAGGCGTGTTCGAGCAGGAGTGCCTTCTGGGTGTGGGCCAGGCATCCAGTATCAAGGAGGCGGGCCGTCTGGCCGCTCGCGCCGCGTTAGAGAAGTTGAGCAAGCCGGACGTGGTATCCTGAGCGTTCCGCTCAGGATACCACGTCCGGCTTGCTCGATAAATTTCGTTGAAGATGATACATGAACGAGATCCTGAACTGGTACGAAGCCGGACTGCCGGCTCCTGAACGCAAGCGGCGCGGCCATTTCTCGACGCCCCCGGCGCTGGTCGCCTGCATTCTGGATGCCTGCGGCTACGGCCCGGAACAGGATCTTACACACCTGCGCGTCCTCGATCCCGCCTGTGGCAGCGGCAATTTCCTGGCAGGCGCCGCACGCCGTCTCGTTGCTTCCGGCAAGCGCGCCGGCCTGAGCGATGAGGCGCTCATAGCCTCGGCGCAGCGCAACCTCTGGGGTTTCGATCCCGATCCTGTGGCCTGTTTCCTGGCGGAAATGCGACTGCGCGCCGCTCTGGAAGATTGCTCGCGCGAGGATGCGTGCGAGCAAGAGTTGCGCCTGCACATTCACCAGGCGGACGGGCTGGCTCTGGCCTGGGAGCAGCGCGCAAACGTGGACCTCTTCCTTGCTAACCCTCCCTACCTGGCCGCAAAGAATAGTGACCTCAGCGGCTATCGCTCCACGCAGCGCAGTGGTCAGATGGATAGCTACCTGCTGTTTCTGCGCCTCGCGCTCCAGGTAGTGCGCCCGGGAGGATGGATGGGCCTGGTGCTTCCTGATCCCGTGCTGGCGCGCGCCAATGCAGCGAAGGAGCGCCGGCAACTCCTTGAGCAGACAACCGTGCATCATCTCTGGCATCTCGCTGGCGTCTTCCCCGCCAGCGTCGGAGTCGTGGTCATCATCGCGCAGAAGCAGCCAGCCGCGCGCACGCATCGTGTATCGTGGGCGCGGGAACGCTGGCAGCGTGTCGTCGCGCGGGAGATAGAGGCGCCGGTATCGACAAAAGCGCCGTTTGCATGTGCGCCGTCGCCTCTGCCGGGCGCAAAAACTGTGGTCCAGTCACTGTTGAGCCAGCAGCCGGGTGCCGAACTGCGCTACCTGCTCAGTGAAGTGGAGCATACGCTTATCGCACAACTGCATGCCCGTCTCTGCATGCCGCCTGCTCGCAGTGAGGAGCGGAGCTTTGTGCCTCTGGGCACCCTGACGCGGGTCTGGCGCGGCGAAGAGCTTGGCAAGAACAGCCCGCGCCTGACCGGGGCGCGTCCCTCCGCGCAGCATGCATGGTATCCAGTTGTACGCGGCGGCGTGGATGTGCGGCCCTATGCGCCTCCTGTGGCGAACTGCTGGATTGCGCGCTCCGGCGTTACAAAGCCCCTTGAGCGCTACCTGGCTCCCAAGCTGCTGGTTGTAAAGAGCAGCAGCCACTTGCAGGCGACGCTCGATCTCCAGGGACACATCGCCTTGCAGACACTCTACCTTCTCAACCTGCGCGGCCAGGAATCCAGATCCGGGCCGGCCCACGCGAATATACCCCTGACGGTCCACAACAAGATGATACCTGAACACGAGATGATATCTGAAAAAGAGAAGCTGGATGAACTCTACTTTCTGCTGGCGCTGCTCAACTCGCGTCTGTTAAGAGAATATGTGTATGTGCTGTACACAGCCTACAAATGGGTGCAGCCCCAGATAGAGCAGCACGTCCTGGCGCATCTGCCCATCCCTGTCGCGACGACGGCCGAAAAAGCGCGCATTGTCGAACTCGCGAAGGCGTTGACGTGCACTTGCAGCCAGATCCCCCCCGTTGTAGAATTGAAACAACAGGAACTCTATGCAGCGCTGGAACATGCTATTTGCCAGCTCTATGCCGCTGCACTTCAGCCGGGGCGCTTCCCGGCGCTCCGCAATGGTGTTGACAAAGGAGTCATCGTTTATGGCTGATACTCGCCCGATCCGTGTCCTGGTCGCGAAACCGGGACTGGATGGACATGATCGCGGCGCGAAAGTCATCGCGCGCGCGCTGCGTGATGCCGGCATGGAAGTGATATATACCGGCATTCGGCAGACGCCGGAGATGATCGTCGAGGCCGCAATTCAGGAGGATGTGGACGCGATTCTCCTGAGCATTCTTTCGGGGGCGCATATGGCGCTTTTCCCACGCATTATGGAACTGCTGGAGCAGAATGGCGTGGATGATGTGCTCGTGGCCGCCGGCGGCATTCTGCCCGACGAGGATATACCGGCGATCAAGGCAATGGGGATCAAGGGCTGCTTCGGTCCCGGCACCCCTACCGATGAGATTATCAAATTTGTGCGTGAGAATGTGCGGGCTGATCGCCTTGCCGCAGAAGTATAAGGTGCGGCCTTGCAGAATATTGTTGAACGTCTTCTTAATGGAGACCGCCGCGCCCTGGCGCGCATGGTGACACTGATTGAGAATGATACCCCCCTGGCTCGTAAATGGCTGGCCGAACTGCATCAACACGCCGGCCACGCTCATATCGTCGGCGTGACGGGTGCGCCGGGCGCGGGCAAGAGCACACTCGTCACGCGCCTGGTGCGCGAACTGCGCAATCGCGGGCGTAAAGTAGGCGTGGTAGCCGTAGATCCAACCAGCCCTTTCTCTGGCGGCGCGCTCCTCGGTGATCGCATCCGCATGATGGAACTGGCTGGCGACCCCAACGTCTTTATTCGCAGCATGGCGAGTCGCGGCAGCCTGGGCGGCCTGGCCTCCTCGACGCGCGATGTCGTGCGCGCGATGGATGCCGCCGGCTACGATCCTATCATTATTGAGACGGTGGGGACCGGCCAGGCCGAGGTCGAGGTGATGCGCACCGCTCAGACGGTGCTGGTGGTCGTCGCGCCGGGCATGGGCGATGATGTGCAGGCGATCAAGGCCGGCATTATGGAGATCGCGGATATCTTCGTCGTCAGCAAGATGGATAAGCCCGGCGCGAATCAGACCGTGGCGGAGCTGGCGATGCTGCTGAGCCTCGATCCCAACCGGCGCAAGGCATCCTGGCGCATCCCCATCTTGAAGACCTCCGCGATCAAAGAGCAGGGCATTCCTGAGCTTGCCGACGCCATACAACGGCACCGCGAGTATCTGATAGAGAGCGGCATGCTGGAGCAGCGTGCGCAGCGCCAGGTACGCAGCGAGCTACAGACCTTGATTGTGCAGGCCGTACAGAACGCACTGCGCTCCGCTGTGGATGAGGAGGAGTGGAACAGGCTGGTGGAGGATATTACGAAGCGCGAGCGCGATCCCTACAGTGTGGCAAGGGAACTGGAGGCGCGCATAGGTTTAAAGTAGATAGATGGATCAGGGCATCGACCGACAGGGCCGGTCGATGCCCTGATCCATCTATCTACCTCATTATTCCTGCTGGCGCGAAGGACTATAGAGCGTCTTCATCGCCAGCATAAGCTGATCCAGGCTGGTTCCGGTGCGCACCAGCGGAAGCGTTGTCTGGCCCAATACGCTGTTTTTCTGAATAAGCTGGATATAGTAGGCAATGGCCTGGTGCAATTGCTGCAACTCCCCTTCAAGCTGCTGAGTCCTCTGTAAGCGCACCCAGAGCGAGTTCATCGCGCCGACCAGGGGCCAGAGCGCCTTCGCCGGAGGATAGGCAACGCGGCCCGTGAGCTGGCCGTTGGCGGCATCGACGTGCGCGCGGATAAGCTGCTGGATGCTCTCTTCCAGTTCCTGCTTCTCGCGCTCAATAAAGGCCCGCTGCTCGGCGATGGTATGTTCCAGCGCCGCAACCATCTCAGCCCGGTTGGCACGCTCAATAGCCCGCGTAGCGCTGCGCACCCAGATATAGGCAACACTGGCAACCATGATTTGCAGGCCGATGGGACGCACGATGGCGGGGATGAACTGCGTCTGGAGATCCTGCGCCAGCGCCAGCGTGTGAGGATGAACGTACATATCTACGCCAATGAAAGCAGAATGCGCCAGGGCGAAGAGAAAGATGTAGCGCGCCGGCAGCAGCGTGACCGCGAGCAGAATGATGATAACGTAGAGATCGTAGAGCTGCACGTCAACCGAAAGAAAAGGGCGCATCGCCAGAATAGCCGAGGTCAGAGCAATCTCCGCGCCGATCACCATGATGAGGCCCGCGAGCGTCGTTTTGCCGGCCCGGTTGACAAACAGGGCGATGAAAGTCGCCAGCGAGGCGAAGACGACGGCCATCGGCGTAATCGCAGGCATGAAGAGAGAGGCAGGAAAGAAAAGAACCATCGTGACCAGAAAGAAAAAGGCTACCACGCTCAACAGGCGCGCTCTGCGATCCGCCTCGCGCCTGACGAAGCTTGCGTTGATGGGCGGGCGTTCAGGCGTGGTCCAGCTATACCACCAGCGGACCAGGCTGCCCTCCCGCTGCTCAGATTCCTGCTCAACCACTTCGGTAGGAGTCCACGGAGCCTCTGAATTGCCGGTGATGAAGTTGCTCATAATAGGGATCCTCCTGTAAACTATGAAGAGATATCGGCAATATGGAATGAGAGCAGGATTTGCAGGGCTTCATTGACAACCTGTGGCGGAAGGGAGACACCTGCTTTGATCTCCTGAACCGTGCGCCTTCCGTCAATCATGCGCCAGACGCTGTAGAGCATCTGCTTCTGCCCCACTGTCCAGTTGCCAAGCCGCTCCCAGGGGAGCGGAGCGATCACCTTCAGAACGAGAGAGTCCGGCAGTTCCGCGCCGGGAGTTACACTATTAGCTGATTGTGCCTCTGGAGCAGGAGATGCCTGCGCTATGGTCAGTGGCTGGAAGGTCCATTCAAAAGGCCCCCGATCAGTATCGACGCGACACAGCAAATCGACTGATACCTGCTGGCGCTGCCCGCGCTCGTCTTCGATATAGCAGGTGGCGACCACGCCCTGAGCGAGTTGCACGTAGGCCATGCAGTGCCCCCGAACCCCGGGCACATGATGAATCTTCGCCTGAAGAACGCCATTGCTCCGGTAGCGCTGCAATAATCTCAAGCTGAAGACAAGCCCGATACTGGCATCGATTCTATCTTTACTCACATTATTTCCTGAAATAACGTAACCACGAACTACGTGCGGATGGGATGGAGCATAGAGGCACATCATAAATTTTACAGAGCGCTGCTCGAATATGTCCAGCGTGTAACCAAAAATAGCTAAGTATTTTTATGTAGATGTTAGCATCAGAAAGCCATCTTATTTGATGATACCGGTATCCTTTTATAGTTTACTGGCGGCAGAGTTATTCGTGCTGACGCAACTAAAGCGAGTTGCAGTGATTTATTGATCTGTTCTGGGAGCTCTGTTTCTTAATGATATATTAATATATTTCGTCGCAAGCCGAGTTATACTGCATATCGCCCAATTGCGGGTGATTTATAGCTTCTCACTTTACATAATAGAGATGATGTTTGGAGCGAGGAAAATGGTAACAAGTTTTACGTGGCAGGGTTATCCAGCGGAAAAGCTATTAGCAGAGCGTTTTCACATCACCACTGGTTTTCATCAGGGGCAGCGCACCATCATCGAGCGACTTGCGCAGGGCAGGCGCCTGCTCGTCATTCAGCGCACAGGATGGGGCAAGTCCCTCTGTTACCAGATGGCGAGCCTCTATTATCCTCATCTCACTATCGTTTTTTCGCCATTGAAAGCTCTGATGCGCGATCAATGCCAGCGCTGCAACAGCATTTACGCCATACCCTCCGCCATAGTCAGTTCGGATTTCAGCAGGGAAGAGAATCAGGCGACACTGGAGAGGGCCATCGCGGGCGAGTTGAAGCTGCTCTTTATCGCTCCTGAGCGCCTGGGGAATCTAGATTGGCGTGCCAGTATCATTCGTATGCGCATCAGTATGGTTGTTATAGACGAGGCTCATTGCATTTCGGCCTGGGGCCATGACTTCCGCCCGGACTATCGCCGTATCGTGCGGTTGCTGAGCGCTCTTCCCCGCCATACGCCTGTACTGGCTTTGACTGCAACCGCCAACCAGCGGGTTGAAGAAGACATTCTTCAGCAAATGGGTGTTGGTGTCCAGGTAATACGGGGTACTATGCTGCGCCCAAATCTCCAATTGAACGTTGTGCCACTGAGTGGCGACGAGGAAAAGCTTGCCTATCTAAGCGGATTGCTCCCTTCCCTTCCCGGCACAGGGATTATCTATACAGCCACGCAGCGAGACGCCGAGACTATCGCCGCGTTTCTCTCTTCCCTGGGGCACGCTGCCGAGTATTATCATGCGGGTCGCGACGATGAGATGCGGCAGGAGATCGAGCGGAATTTGATGGCGAACCGCTATAAAGTCGTGTGTTCAACCAATGCGCTCGGCATGGGCATTGATAAACGCGATCTGCGTTTTATTATTCACTATCATATTCCACCTTCGCCGATTCACTACTATCAGGAGATGGGGCGCGCCGGGCGTGACGGCGAGATTGCGCGGTGTATCCTGCTGTATAATCCTGACGATCTGAAGATACAGGAGCATTTTATTAGCAATGCGAAGCCTGAAAGTAAATGCTATGAGAAGGTACTTTCTCTACTCAGATCAAATTCAGAGGGATTGCGTGAAAGCGATTTGATGCGCATAACCGGCTATGCTCAGACGGCCATACGCACCATTCTGGCAGACCTGGAAGATCAGGACTTCGCCGAACGTGACGGCAGGAATCGTTGCTATACATCTACTGGTCGCGGCGGCCAGATAGATTTTTCCAATTATGATGCTGTGCGTGGTCAGAAACTCCGCGAACTGCGCGATATGGAGAACTATGCTTTATGCCAGGGATGTTTCATGGAATATCTCACGACATACCTCGGCGATCAACCTGGCTATCGTTGTGGAATCTGTGGATATTGCCAGCCGGGTAATTTTCCAGTTTTAGAGCTTTCAGAAAGAATGCAGGCAAGAGTAGCCCATTTTCTTGAGGAGGAGTGGCTGCCACGTATCGAGAAGCGCTGTGTCGGGAAGACTGTGGTACATGAGGCGGGCTGGTCGCTTTCTTATCATGGAACGACGCGTATTGGGAGGCTGATCCGTGGTAGCAAGTACGAAGGAGCCGGGCCGTTCGCTTCGTGGTTGGTGGTGCGTGCTATCGAAGTCATACGTACACGCTACCCAATTGAGAAGATTGATGCTATAGTTAGTGTGCCGCCAACCATCAGCGGGACGCTGGTGGAAGATTTCGCGCGGCAGGTGGCGGCAGCCCTGACGATAGAATATTTGCCTGTGATAACGAAAATACGAGCGACACGCGAACAAAAATACGGTACGAATCACTGGCAGAAGATTGATAACGTCAAGGGCGCCTTCTCAGTATCGTTTCCCGCGCGGGTGGTGGGGCGCACGGTACTGTTGATCGACGACATCTATGATTCAGGTTATATGCTGCGTGAAGTTGGACAGACATTAATGAAAGCTGGAGCGCTTGCCGTCTATCCTTTTACAATCACAAAGACGCAGCATTCAGACGACCAATAAAGTCTGGTGAACAGGAGGGCGTTATGGATTTACGGGAGCAAGCTTGCTGGCTCCTGCTAGTATTCGAGAGCGGCCTATCGTTACGTATTGTCAACGCTATAGTGGCACTCTGGTGCAAGCAGGGAGGTCGGAAACTGGAAGATTTCTTCGCGGCTGATCCCCATGAGTGGATTGCTACCTGTCACCTGAAAACCGATATCGTGCAGAAGCTTGAGCGGGCGAAGGAAAAGCTGCCGAGCCAATCATTTCTCGCCGAGCAATTAGAGCACGATCAGGTACGCTTGATTACGGTGCTTGACGACGAGTATCCAGCTTTATTGAAAGCCGCTCTCGATATCAACCGTATTCCGCCATTGCTCTTTGCGCTGGGCGATCTGGAAATTCTCAAGCGCACGACTATCGCCATTATTGGTTCGCGCAATGCCACCGAGGAGAGCCTTGAGTTCACCAGCGCCGTCGCCCAATTTTTGGCTGCACAGGGCGCCAATGTCATCAGCGGGAACGCGCGCGGCGTTGATCGCTCAGCGTATGAGGGCGCGACGGGCGTTGATGGCTACACAACCGTCGTTTTGCCCCATGGTATTCGCAAGCTGAGTAGAGCGCAGATGCGCGTCCTGCGTCCTAAGATTGAAACGGGCAAGGTGCTCCTGTTGAGCCAGTTCCATCCCGATGCTCCCTGGCTGGTGAGCCGCGCAATGGAGCGCAACATGGTGGTAACAGGTCTGGCACAGATCGTCATCGTGGCGGAAGCGGATAGCAAAGGCGGGACGTGGGAAGGCGCGCATGGCGCTCTGAAGCAGCGCCGGCCCCTGTACGTCCGCGAAGCCGGCTCGGCTGAAATTTTACCTGGTAATAAGCTGCTGCTGGAAAAAGGCGCTCGCGCCCTGCCCTGGCCGGCGGAGGATGTCACCAGGACTTTTATGCCATTGCTGCATGTAAGTGCTAGCGAGCGAGCGAAGCAGATGCAGGCGTCACCTCCCTCCTATCAACCATCGCTCTTTATCCAATAGCCTTATGTCGATAACTACCGTTGACCTGCGAGGTCGCGACCTCGTGATTACGCCGCCGGAAGCGTGGCTGCACCTGCCGCTGCCCGAACTGCTCAGCAGGCTCTTTGGATCACATCTGCCTGCCACACTGTGCGACAGCATGGTGCAGGACAGGCGCTATCGTTTCCTGCGCACGCAGCCGCTGCACTTCAGTGCTATCAAACGCGCTCTGCGCGAGCAGCAGACGCCGTATAGCGTCCTCTTTGAAGAACGCCCGGCGCTGCCCTTCGCTACCGCGCTGGCCCTGGAGCCGCGACCATACCAGGAAGAGGCCCTGGCCTGCTGGCTCGCTGAGGGCAGCGCCGGCGTCGTAGTCCTGCCAACCGGATCGGGCAAGACCTTCGTCGCCGCGATGGCTATTCACGAAACCGCTCTGTGGACGCTTGTCGTCGTGCCCACTATCGACCTCTTGCAGCAATGGCGCGGCGCTCTCGCCTCGGCCCTGGCTCTGAACGTGGATGATATCGGCCTCTTCGGCGGCGGCGCGAAGGACCTCAAACCCATCACCATCATTACCTATGATTCCGCTGCCCTCTATCCGCGCGAACTGCGCCACTTCGGCCTGCTCATCTTCGATGAGTGCCATCACCTGCCCGCGCCAACCTATCGCCTGATCGCCGAAAGCGCCTTTACGCCCCTGCGCCTCGGCCTGAGCGCAACGCCGGAGCGCAGCGACATGGCCCATGTTGAGCTTGACGAGTTGATCGGGCGGGAAGTCTATCGCCGCCTGCCCGCCGAACTGACCGAGGGGCGCTATCTCGCGGAATATGAAGAACAGCGCATAGAGGTCGCGCTATCGAGCGAGGACGAGGCGCGGTATGCCGAGCAGCGCCGCATCTATCGCTCTTTTTTACAGCGACGGCGCATCGTCATCAACAGCCCCGAAGATTTCCAACATAAACTGATCTACATGAGTGCCCGCGACTCCGAGGCCCGTGCGGCCATGCTCGCCTGGCGTGAAGCGCGCGCTATCGCCATGAACGCGCCCGCCAAATACGCGGAGATCGAACGCCTGCTGCACCTGCACGCGCGGGATATGGTGATTCTCTTCTCAGAATATAACTACGTGGTCGATGAGATCAGCCGGCGGTTCTGCATACCGAGCATCACCTACAAGACGCCTGCCGAAGAGCGGCGTATCATCCTGGAGCGTTTCCGCGCGGGCCGCTATAGCAAGCTGGTCACGGGACGCGTGCTCAATGAAGGGGTCGACGTGCCGGACTGTCGCGTGGCGATCATCGTCAGCGGCAACAGCACGCGGCGCGAGTATATCCAACGCCTGGGCCGTGTTCTGCGACCAAAGGAGGGGCCAGCGCTGCTCTACGAACTGGTTACGAGCGGCACGACAGAAGAGGAGATGGCGCGGCGCAGAAAATGAGTCAGTCTAGCGCTTTTGCTTGTCTGAGTTGTTTGCGGATCTTGCTCCTGGTGTGAGCAGCCTGAGCAAACACATAATAACTATTCCCCGCGTCATCTGTCCGTTGGGAAAGCCAATCAAGGCTGGGGTTCTTGCCCGGCCGCGTGATAAGCTCGACTATATCTCCGGTCTGTAATGTATAATCCAGGCGTACCGGCCGCCCATTAACCTTTGCCCCTCCGTACTTATGCCCGAGATCGGTATGAATACGATAGGCGAAATCCAGCGGCGTTGCGCCGACACGTAGATCGATCACATGCCCTTTCGGTGTGATCACAAAAATCCGATCTCGCAGGCCGCTTTCTTGCTCTGACTGCCTGTTTGCCAGATTCTTACGCAATGCCTCTAATTTCTTGCTCCAATTCTGATCTTTTAATTTGACTACTCGGGGTGTTCGGCCTTTTCTATAGGTTTTGGTATCTTTATACAGCCAGTGCTGGGCAGCTACACCATACTCCGCTATATCGTGCATTGCATATGTACGTATCTGGATTTCAACTTTCTTGTCATTAAAATGTATAGTCGTGTGTATCGAGCGATAGCCGTTGGGTTTAGGCTTGTCGATCCAATCTCTCACACATTCATCGCCATAAAGTTCTCTGACTGGCGGCCAGAACGTGTGAATAATATCTTTAGCCGCGTAACAATCACTCTCTTCATCTACGATGATGCGAATACCCAGCAGGTCATTTATATCTTCAAAGGTGAGCCGTTTCGTTTCCATCTTGTGATAAATGCCATAGACATGTTTTGACCGGCCAGAAAGCGAGGCTTTTATTTCAAAAGCCTCGAGCATTTTCTGAATTTCAGGAATGACAAAATGATTGATATACTCATCACGCTCTTGCTTCTTCTCAGCAAGCAGATCTTCTATTGCCCGGTATTTATCTGGCTCAAGAAGCTGAAAAGCGATATCTTCAAGTTCAGACTTGAGCTGCCATATTCCCAGCCTGTCAGCAATAGGAGCATAAACCGCTAAATCTAAGCGGGCGAACAATTTATATTGCAAAGAATCTTTTTGCTCTGTTGGCAAATCTTTAAGCAGTTTTATATAGCATAATTGATCGGCGAGCCTGATAAGGAGGGCGCGGATATCGGTAACGAGGTCGATGAGCATTCTGATCACGTTCTCTGTCTGCTCTTCTTTTGTGAGAAAGAACGCTGCTGCATCCTGCAAAGCATTATCATCATCTTCAATTGTTAAAAGAAACATCTTTTGGAGTATATCTTTTCTGGCCTCAGAATCTTTCTGTTGAGCAGTGGAAATTTGCCAGGGATGCAATTCAAAGCGGCTTAAATGCAATGCCTCCTCTACAACACTGATAAGCTCTTTTGCATATCCGAAACGTTTTCTCAAGGCAT
>Ga0070739_10005724_pt1 | contig 14020 bp, 8 predicted proteins | sample Coa_R1_7_FD_66445 | JGI IMG/M metagenome (GOLD analysis project Ga0070739, IMG submission 66445) | Surface soil microbial communities from Centralia Pennsylvania, which are recovering from an underground coalmine fire - Coalmine... | ecosystem: Environmental > Terrestrial > Soil > Unclassified ... | reverse complement strand
ATGAACCTGAACACGGTGAGACTCGAAGGCAAGATCGTGGATGAGAACTTCATGCGCCTCGCCGACGAGTACGGAATTCTGATTACCGCCGGCTGGTGCTGCTGCGATCACTGGGAGCGCTGGAAAGACTGGGACGACGAAGATCGTCTGATAGCGGCGGATTCGCTCCGTGATCAGATCCGGCGCATTCGCAGCCACCCGTCGGTGTTCAACTGGATGAACGGCAGCGATAACCCGCCTCCGCCGGATGTGGAGACCATGTATGTGGGCATTCTGAAGGAGCTGAACTGGCCCAATCCTTACGAGTCCTCCGCAACCGCCCGGCCGACCACCGTGACCGGCGAGACCGGCGTCAAAATGACCGGCCCGTATGAGTACGTCGCGCCATCGTACTGGGAACTGGATAAGGAGCGCGGCGGCGCGCACGGCTTCAACACCGAGACCAGTCCCGGCCCGGCGGTCCCCCCCATCGCCAGCCTGCGTCGTATGTTGCCTGAGGACCACCTCTGGCCCATCAATTCTTACTGGGATTACCACGCCGGCGGGGGCGCGTTCCGGAATATCGACGTCTTTACCGAGGCTCTGAATGCGCGCTACGGACCCTCCGCCAGCGCCGAGGAGTACGCAACGAAGGCGCAGGTCATGTCTTATGAGGGCGAGCGCGCCATGTTCGAGGCGTGGGGCCGCAACAAGTACGTCGCCACTGGCGTAATTCAGTGGATGCTGAACAACGCCTGGCCCTCCATGATCTGGCACCTCTATGATTACTATCTGCGGCCCGGCGGATCGTATTTCGGCACGAAGAAGGCCTGCGAGCCGCTGCACATTCAGTACTCCTACGATGACAATTCCGTCGTTGTCGTCAATTCGTTTTATAAGGACTTCAGCGGCTTGAGAGCTTCCGCAAAGGTCTACAACCTCGATATGTCCGAGAAGTACGCGCACGAGGAGAAGGTGGATGTGCCGTCTGACGGCGTGCGCAAAGCGTTCACCATTCCCGGCATCTCCGGCCTCAGCCCGGCGTACTTCGTGCGCCTGTCCCTGGAGGATGCTTCCGGAAAAGCGGTGAGCACGAACTTCTATTGGTTATCGACGAAGAAGGACGAGCTCGACTGGGAGCATTCCACCTGGTATCACACGCCCACAAAGACCTTCTCCGATCTGACCGCGCTCAATACGCTTCCAAAAGTGGACCTGAACGTCACCGGCACGGCAGAAGTGAACGCCGGCGACGGCATGACCCATGTCACCATCGAGAATCCGAGCCGCAGTCTCGCCTTTGCCGTCCATCTGTGGGTCATGCGGCCGGCGCGCTTCCGCGATCCGGAAGCGGGCAACGGCGAGGCTGAGATCCTTCCGGTGCTCTGGGAGGACAATTACTTCGCACTGATGCCCGGCGAAAAGCGCCAGATCACCGCCACCTACCCGACCGCGCGGATGGGCCGCGGACCTCTGGAGCTTGAAGTGGATGGCTGGAACGTCAACCCGCGCACCATCTCAGTTGCCGGACCGGCGGGCGGAACCGCGCCGGCGCCCGCCGGCGGTGAAGGCGAAGAGTAACCGTCGTCGAAGTTCGGGAGAAGTCCGAACCTGCTGCTCCTGCGCCACTCTGTGAGCAGCCCGTCATTTGGTCTGGGCCGCTAAAAGCGCGCCCCATTCGCACGATCACTCGCAGCGAATCGCCTCCAGAGGATCGCTCCGCGAACCACGGCGCGCGGGTCCGATCATCGCCGCTCCCGCTGCCATCGCGAGTATGACCGCCGCACAGAGATAAAGAACGGGGTTCGTGGTATCCAGGCGAATCGGCGTGTCCTCCATCGTGCGGCGGAGGGCGGCGGCCGCGGCCACCGACATCCACAGCCCGTACAGGATTCCGGCGGCGATCGGTTTTCCTCCGGAGATGAAGATCTCGCGAATAATGTGGATGCGGCGCGCTCCGAGCGCAACGCGAATACCCAGTTCGCGGGTGCGCTGCCCCACCGCGAACCGCACCGCGCCATATATGCCGACCGCGGCCAACACCGTCGCCAGCAGCCCCAGAATGAGGATCAGGTCAACAACGTTCCACAGGATGCTGTTGACCTGGTCCATCCAGCTTTGCAGCCGGCGCGCGAGGATAAAGAGCCGGGGGTCCGTTTCATGCAGGGCATTGCGCACCGCCGAAGCGGCCCGGGCCGCGCCCACGTCGAAGCGTACCGCGAGAAAGTTACGATGCGGGTCCACGCGCCGGAGCCGGTAAACGGCCGGATTATCAGAGCCCCCGAACCGCAGGGGAGCTACATCTTTCGCGATTCCGACGATGATGATTTCGCCGCTTGGCAGCCGCAGAGTCCTGCCGATCGCGTCCTGACCCGGCCAGAAGAGATTCGCCAGATTTTGTGAGACCACGCCGGCGAGGCCGTCGGATTCCTGGAAATCGCGCCCGCGCAGGAGTTCTACCCCCAACGTTTCAAGAAACCCCGGCGAAACAGCATAGACGTCGACTGGCTGGACGGCGTCGGCGCGGGCCGGCGGGCGCACTTCAACGGTGTCGCGTACCATCATTGGAAGACCATCTGAGAACGCGACCGAGTGTACGCCGGGCAACCGCCTGAGGCGCTCGCCGATAGCCCGAAGCCGCGCGCTCGCCTGTTCTGTGCTTGTGTCTTCCTCAAAATGCAGCGGTGAGACCACCACGCCGTCCGGCCGATAACCGGGGCTGGCGCGCAGGTTCCGGTCTTCAGATTGCGCAAACAGAAACGCTTCCACCAGCAGCACCATGCTGAGCGCGACTTGGGCGCTGACCAGCAGATGCAGCAACCTCATGCGCCCCACGCCGGCAAGCAGGCCCCCGTAACCTTTAAGAGAGCTCAGCAGATCGATTTTCACTGACTGGATGGCGGGCGCCAGCCCGGACAGAACCCCGGCCACGACGACAGTAACGGAGAGGTACGCAAGAATCCGCCAATCCGGAGGCATCGGAAAATCGGGCGCGCCACTGGCCATGGAATGAAATAGCGGCGCCGGAAGCTTCCAGGCGAGCAGCAGGCTGATGCCGCCGGCGGCCGCCGAGAGCAGCAGGCTTTCGGTCACCAGCATGCGAACCAGGCGAAGCCGCGGCGCGCCCAGCGACAGGCGCACGGCAATCTCCCGCTCGCGGATGGCGGCGCGCGAAAGAAGAAGCGTCGCGACATTGGCGCAGGCGATGACGAGCACCAGCACGAACGCGCCCAGGAAAAACGCGATCAGCATGAGATCGCGGCCACTCGCCGTCAGGTCCAGTTCTTCGATCCACGAACCATCCGTGGTGGACACTCTGGTTCTCCGGCCGGAGTGAAGGCGGTCCTGCGCGCGGATGAGGACATTCAGCTCGGACTCGGCTTGCGCGCGTGTGGATCCCGTCGCAAGGCGCCCGGCGAGTTGCAGCCATAGCTCATCATCGTGGTTAAGATATCGGATGCTCGGATCCAGATAGGGCATCGCCGTGTATGGCAGCCATACGCTGGCGGGAATTGTCCAGCTCGAGGTTTGCGCGGGAACGATGCCGGTCACGATCACCGGGCGGTTGTTGACCTGAATCACGCGCCCGACGATGTTCGGATCCGACCCAAAGCGGCTCCGCCACACGGTCTCGCTCAGTATGGCGGGGGGAACGACGCCTGGCGACAGGCAATCGTCGCGAACGAACAACCGGCCGAGAATCGCTCGATCGAGCCCGTCAAGTGCGAAGAAGTTGCACGAAATCGCAAGCCCGAACGAACCTGCGCTGTCGTCCTCGCCGATGAGCGCGGGGAACCTCGAGTAAGCGGCAACCTCGCGCAACGTTCGCGATCGATCGCGCAGCGACTGGTATTCTTCGTACCCGAACGAACGGAGCGTGTCTGTCCATGCACTCCTCGCAATGATGCGCAGGAAGGAGTCCGGGTCTCTGTAAACATGGGCGCGCAAAGCCACGCCGTTCACCACCGTGAACACGCTGGCATTCACACCGATCCCGATCGTGAGAGTCAGGATCACGACTGCCGACAGCAGCGGGTTACGTTGAATCACACGCAGGCCGAATCGGATATCTTCGAGGAAACTCGCGGCCAGCGCCCGCGGGCGTGCGCTCTCGCTTTCAATCTCCTCCTGCCATTCCCGGGGCAGCAGACCTCCCGATGCGACGAGCGTGTTTTGTTCGAACAGGCCGGGCCCGCGCGAGCCGGCCTCGAGACTCGTCACCATCACGTCGCTGGGTTGAAGGCCAAGCGACAGCGGGCCATCATCGAGGTGCTCCTCGAAGCGTAAAGGTTCATTCGCCCAAACCCTCCGGCGCGCGTGCCGCAGGCGGCGCCAGACCACGGCTTCGAGCACGGCCAGCGCGCAAAACGCTGTCACTTCCCCGGAGCAATAGAGAACCAACTCTCCAACAGTGGCAAAGTACGCCGCGACAAGCGCGCAGATCCCAATCGTGGCCAGGATGGGACGTTTGCCCGGGATGTACGAGCAGGTGAAAGGCAGCTTCTTCCAATGGCGGAAGAGGAATTCGAAGGCAATAAAGGCTGTCAGGAAAACCAGAATGGCCACCGATACTGCTCGCAATGCGCCGAAGATCGCGATTTGCGCCGGCAGGGCGGCCAGCAGGACCGGCGCGATACCGCACCATGCAACAAAGCGCTCCACGGCCGATAACCAGGCATGGCGGCACTCACGCTCGTTGGTTTGAAACATCCAGTTCGCGCCCAGCGCCACCGGCATGGAAAAGAGATATCGAAGTCCGGCGATGATCGTTCCGGCGATAGCAAGCGGCGCGGAAACGGCAAGGAAGCCGTAAATGCCCTGATCGTGCAGCGACGGCCGGCCGATACCGACTGCGCCTTTCACGATACATCCCAGCCCCAGACCGGCGTAGGCGAGAAGGATTAGCCGATGGCTGCGGCTGCGGACGAGCGTCTTCCAGATGAAACCAAAAGCAGCCTGGGAACGCGGGTCGGGTAGCAAACGATCGAAAAGCAGATCACGAAGGCGCAGTCGCGAGGCCGGGCGATCGGCGGCGAATGAATCCCGCTCGAGGCGCTCACCTTCCAGCAGCAGACGCCGATAGCGGCGATAACCGAAGGCGTAGGTGACCAGCGTGATGGCAATCGGCGCCATGCAGGACGCCAGCGCGATGTGGCTGTCCAGGAACCACACTGTGGGGAACCAGGGTTCTTGCGGCCACCGGTCGAACAACGGGAGTGCGCCGAGGATAACGATGAACAATACACCCTGTGCGAACAGCGACACGCGCGCGAAAATGCGCGGCCGCAGGGTATTGAGAAGAATCCCCTGCAGCGCCAGAAAGCTGAAGAACGCGAATACGCACGCGCCGCCGGTGGCCGCGAAGTTCGATACCACGTTTGCGGCTAAGGACGGGCTGGCGTTCCAGGGATATGCGGTCACCGCTGCGAAAAGCAACGCGGGAATCGCGGTGAGCGCCACGGTGTACGCCGCGAAGATCAGAAGCAGCGAGCAGAACTTCGCCGCGAACATCTGCCTTGCGGTGATCGGCATGCATCCGAGGATCAGGCAGTCGCGGCGATTTGGGAACAGAGCCTGCCATTCAAGGACGGTCAACAGGGCCGTGATTCCCATTGCCATGTCGATGAACGAAAGCCTGTCTTGGCGCATGGCTTCCCGAAAGAGGACGGGCGTGCCGTAATGCCACAGGTGAGCGTACCGCAGCGAGTACGCGTTGACCCCGAGAATGCCCGCCGACAGCAGCATTGCCAGAAGTCCAAACGCCACTTTCTTCCATTCACCAGAGACGGATGCGCCCTCGGTGTCGAAGAAAGATCCCAGGAAATGGCGCACCAGCTCGAGGCCGGCGCTGTGCGTCTCCTCGATCCAGTTCTGGAAACGGTCTCTCAAGTCGCGACCACATCGAGAATTCGATGCGCGATGGCGTCGCAATTCTCGGGTTCGGTGAGCTGGGCGAAGATGCCCTCGAGCGACGATTCGGCCATCATTTCGCGCAGCCTTGCTACCGAATCGTGGGCCACCACGCGCCCCTTCCGCAGAATCAGGATTCGATTACAAACCTTTTCCACCACCTCGAGCACGTGCGAGCTGTAGAGCACCATCCTGCCTCGGGCAGCGAGCGCGTGCAGCAGACTCCGCAGCACCAGCGCGGTGTTGACGTCAAGCCCGGAGAAAGGCTCGTCGAGAATCAGCAACTCGGGGTTGTGGAGCAGCGCGGCCGAAAGCAGGATTTTCTGGCGCATGCCCTTGGAATACGCACTCAGCGATGAGAAACGGTCCTCCCACAGCCCGAACAGGCGAAGGAGTTCGTCCATTTTGGGTTCGAGCACCCGGCGAGGTATGCCACGAATCCGGCCGGCGAGCTGAAGATACTCCCGCCCGCTAAGGTGCGGATACAGGTGCGCCTCCTCTGGAACATAACCAAGCCGTCGCTGATACGACCTCAGGTCGGAGCGGGCATCCTGACCGTGGAAAATGATATGGCCCGATGTCGGCTCGATCAGGCCAGTAAGCATCTTTACAGTGGTGCTCTTGCCCGCGCCGTTAGGGCCGAGATATCCGAGGATCTCGCCCGGCCGGATCTCGAAACTGACGCGCTCGACGGCTGCAATGCCGCTGTACAACTTGGTGAGCAGCCGAACTTCGAGCATGGCCATTAGACTCCGGGCTCCGGGCCGGAGTTCCCGCCGCATGGCGGCGGCTCGGCGGGGCATTCACAAGGCTTTGAACACGCCTATCGTCCTGAATCCAAAAAGGTTTCCGAAAAATTAGGCGCAAAAAGCTTGACTCCTCGGGTGAAGATGGGGCCAGGAGGGAAGTCTTCAATGTCTTCCGAACGTCGTATCCGCTCCTCGCGCGAAAATGGCGCCAAATCCCACGGGCCCAAAACCCCCGAGGGCAAACTGCGCTCATGCCGCAATGCCGTGAAGCACGGTCTGCTCAGCGAAATCATCGTCCTGCCGACCGAGCCGGCCGAGCGCTTCCTGCAACTGTCCACCGAACTGGACGACGAGTTCCGTCCCTCGACACCGTTCCAGCGCCTTCAGGTCGAATCGATCGCCGCCTGCGCATGGCGCATCCGCCGCGTCTGGGCCCTCGAGAAAACAGCGTACAAATACGAAGCCGGCCTGATGGGCCCCTGCCAGCTCCCACCCGACGAAAAGACGTACCGCTCCTTCCGCGCCATGGCCGACTTCACCAAAGCCCTCGAGCTCCTAAGCCGCTACGAATCCCGCTACGAGCGCCAAATGTCCAGGGCATACAAAACCCTAATGGACTACGACCCGGAAAACGCGCCAAACGAACCTAATCCCACAAACGAACACGACCCGAACGACCCGCAACCAATTGACAGCACACCCGAAATCGAACCCAACGACGGAGTAGAGGTGCAGCACACAGCGGACCACGGACCACGGGCCCCGGACCACGGCTTTTCGGACCCCGGACCCCGGTCCCCGGACCCCGGGCTTTCGGACCCCGGCCTTTCATCGGTCACCGAACTGATCCCTGATCCCTGGCCCCTGACCCCTGACCCCTCTCCCCTGACCCCTGATCCCCGTCCGCTGGCCCCCGTATGCGACACTGTTACGGCGTGCGCCGCGACTACATCAAGTGGTTCAGCCCATCCCTCCACCGCGACATGGAACTGCTCGCCTACGGCCACGCCGGCTTCCCCATCGTCGTCTTTCCCACTTCCGGCGGACGCTTCTGGGAATACGAAGAGCGCGGCATGGTCCACGCCCTTTCACCCAAAATCGAGCGCGGCGAGCTTCAGGTGTTCTGTGTCGACTCCGTCGATCAGGAATCCTGGTATAACTCCTGGGCCAGCCCGCAGGGCCGCCTCGATCGCCAGAACGCCTTCGACGCGTACCTTGTCGTCGAGTTCACGCCTTTCGTCCGCAATCGCACCAGCTGGCCGCAAATGGGCGCCACCGGCTGCAGCTTCGGCGGCTACCACGCCGTCAACTTCGCCCTGCGCCACCCCGACATCGTCACCTACGCGGTCAGCATGTCCGGCGCGTTCAATATCCCGAAGCGCTTCCTCAACGGGTTCTACAACCAGGACGCGTACTTCAACTCCCCGCTCGACTACCTGCCCAATACGTACGACTCCTGGTTCCTCGACCAGTTCCGCCGTCATTACTATGTCCTGGCGGTCGGTAACCACGACCCGCTCTTCGATCAAAATGTGAAAATGGCCCATGAGTTCGGCGTGAAGCACATCCCGCACCTCCTCGATGTCTGGGAAGGCTTCGGCCACGACTGGCCCTGGTGGCACGATATGGCAAGGAAATTCTTCGTATGAGCAGGATCGCCGTTCTCTACGGCATGGAGGACTCGTTCCCTCCTGCCCTCGTTAACCGCATCAACGAAATGAACGTCGCCGGTGTCTCCGCCGAGCACCTCCGCACCGGCGGCGTGCGCATGGCCGAGCCCTGCGGCTACGACGTCATCGTAGATCGCATCTCCCACGACATCCCCTTCTACCGGTCGTATCTGAAGCACGCCGTGCTCACCGGCACGAAGGTCATCAACAACCCCTTCTGGTGGAGCGCCGACGACAAGTTCTTCAACTACGCCCTCGCCTCGAAGCTCGGCGTCGCAGTGCCTGCCACGGTCCTGCTCCCCCACAAAGAACACCCGCCCGGCACCACCGACCGCTCCATGCGCAATCTCGAGTACCCGCTCAACTGGGACGACGTTTTCCGCTACGTCGGCTTCCCGGCGTTCCTCAAGCCCCACGATGGCGGCGGCTGGAAAAGCGTCTATAAAGTGGATTCGCCCGAGGATTTCTTCCGCGCCTACGATGAGAGCGGCCGCCTGTGCATGACGCTCCAGGCGGCGGTGAAGTTTACCGAGTATTTCCGCTGCTACGTCGTCGATCAGAAGAAGGTTCACGTGATGCGCTACGATCCCGGCCAGCCGCATCACTTACGGTACGTGCCGGGTAATCCGCCCGCTGCTCCCGAACTTCACGACCGCATTGTCCGCGATTGCCTGACCCTCTGCCGCGCCCTCGGCTACGACCTCAACACCGTCGAGTTCGCCGTCGAAAACGGCATCCCTTACGCCATCGACTTCATGAATCCTGCGCCCGACGCCGGCCTCGAATCCGTCGGGGCGGAAAATTTCAAGTGGATCGTCGACTCCGTCGCCGAAATGGCCGTGCAGCGCGCGCAGGAACCGAAGACCGCCGCTGCCGGATTCAACTGGTCGAAGTTCCTCTCCGGCGAAAAGACGCGCGGAGGCGCCGCATGACTCGCCCGAGCTTCAGCATCGGGATCGAAGAGGAATACCAGACCGTCGATCCCGAGACCCGCGACCTGCGTTCCCATATCCAGCAGGAAATCGTCCAGAAGGGTAAGGCACTGCTCGCCGAGCGCGTGAAGCCGGAGATGCACCAGTCGGTCATCGAAATCGGAACCGGCGTCTGCAGGAACATCAAAGAGGCCAAGGAAGAGGTCCGCTCCATCCGCCAGCAGATGGTCAACCTCGCCCGGCAGAACAACCTCCGGCTCGCCGCCGGCGCGACGCACCCCTTCGCGCAGTGGAGCAAGCAGGAGATCTATCCCGACGAGCGCTACCGCGTCATCGTCGAAGACCTTAAGATGGTCGCCCGCTCGAACCTCATCTTCGGCCTGCACATCCACGTCGGCATCGAGGACCGCGAAACCGCGATCCAGATCATGAACGGCGCCCGCTACTTCCTGCCGCACCTGCTCGCGCTCTCCACCAACTCGCCGTTCTGGCTGGGCATGGACACCGGCCTGAAATCCTACCGCTGTAAAGTGTTCGACAAGTTCCCGCGCACCAATATCCCGGACCTGTTCCACAGCTGGTCGGAGTTCGATAACTTCGTCAACCTGCTCATCAAAACCAACTGCATCGATAACGCCAAGAAGATCTGGTGGGACATCCGCCCGCACCCCCACTTCCCCACGCTGGAGTTCCGCATCTGCGACATTCCCATGCGGCTGGACGAAACCATCGCCATCGCCGCCATGTGCCAGGCCATCATCGCCATGCTGTATCGCCTGCACGAGCGCAACATGACCTTCCGCCACTACAGCCGCGCGCTCATCATGGAGAACAAGTGGCGGGCCTCGCGATATGGCCTCGATGGCAAGCTCATCGATTTCGGCAAGCAGACCGAAGTGCCGGAGCGCGACCTCATCCGCGAGCTGCTGGAGATGATCGCTCCCGAAGCCGAAGAGCTGGGCAGCACACAAGAGCTGGCGTACGTCGAGCGCATGCTGGAGCAGGGAACCGGCGCCGACCGCCAGCTTCGCGTCTTCGCCGAAACCAACGACCTGAACAAGGTTGTCGATTACATGATCGACGAAACCGAGCAGGGCCTCTTCGCGCCCGCGGCCGCAGGCAGGGCCCATTGAACGACGCAAAACACATCCTCCTCGGCACGCCCTTCGACCCGGAGCTTTCGCCCGGAGCGCGCAATGCCATCGAGTGCTGCCTGCGCATTCAGCCCGACGAAAAGGTCACGCTCATTACTGATCACGCCTGCCAGGAAATCGCCGCCAGCATCGCCGATCAACTCCGTCGGCGCGGCCTCGTCTTTAATGCCTGGATTCTCGAAGAGCTCGCGCCGCGCCCGCTGAAGGACATGCCTCAGCCCGTGCTGGACGACATGGAATCGAGCGACGTCAGCATCTTCGCCGTCCGCGCGCAAACCAACGAGCTGCGCACGCGCATGCAGATGACCGACGTCGTCAATCGACGCCGCATGCGCCACGCGCACATGGTCAACATCGACCGCCGCATCATGCTCGAAGGCATGCGCGCCGACTTCGAGGAAGTCGACCGCATCAGCACCCAGGTTTGGCAGATGGCCGGAGCCGCCCGCCAGATCCGCGCCACGAATCCCGCCGGCACGGACCTCGTCGCCGACTTCACCCCCCGCCTGAAATGGATCAAAACCAGCGGCATCATCAGCCCCAATAAATGGGGCAACCTGCCCGGCGGCGAAACCTTCACCACGCCCCTAAACGTGAACGGCGTGTTTGTCGTCGATGGCGTCGTCGGCGATTACCTCTGCGAGAAGTACGGCGACCTTGCCGCCGCTCCGCTGACGCTCCGGATCCGTGACGGCCGCCTCGTCGAAGCCCACTCCGAAAACCGCCAGCTCGAAGAGGACTTCTGGCGGTACTGCCACACCGACGAGAACAGCGATCGCGTTGGCGAGTTCGCCATCGGCACGAACATCGCCGTGCGCGACGTGATTGGTAATATCCTCCAGGACGAAAAGATCCCCGGCATTCACATCGCCTTCGGCAACCCGTATGGCGCGCACACCGGCGCCGACTGGTACTCCTCTACCCACATCGACGTGGTCGGCCGCCGCTTCGACATCTGGATCGACGGCCTCCAGATCATGCGCACCGGAGCCTTCCTCCTTGCTTCCCTCGTACCGGCGGCGGTTTAACGAGAGGTGGTCGCCGGAGAAGTACCGGCGCTTTCTCGATATCCTCCAGCAGCGCACTGGCGAGCCGCCCCAGTTCCGCCACAGCGAAACGCCGTGCTTCTTTCCCACTGAGTTGATCGAGCAGATGGCGCGCTACGGTCGCGAAATGTGCGAGCAGCTTCTGGCCAACCCGCAATATCAGGCCGATTCGCGCCGCGCCGTCCCCGACCGCTGGCGCGTGCCCAACGAAGACCCGCACCCATTGTTCGTGCAGGCCGACTTCGGCCTCGACGAGGATCGCCAGCCGAAGCTGGTGGAGATCCAGGGCTTCCCCTCGCTCTACGCCTATCAGTTGCTGTTGGCCGAAGCCTATCGCGAGGCCTACGACCTGGACCGGAACCTTACTGACCGCCTTTGCACGGACTACCACGAGCGACTGCGCGAGGCCATCATTGGCGCCTGCGATCCCAAAAACGTCGTATTAATGGAAATCGATCCATGGAACCAGAAAACACGCCACGATTTCCTCATGACCCAGCGCTGGTTCGGCGTTAAGACCGTCGACATATCTCATATCAAAAAAACAGGCCGTCATCTCTACCACGATGGAACTCGCATCGATCGCATTTACAACCGCGCCATCGTGGACGAGATCGAGCGCCGCAACATCCAACTGCCATTCGATTTCCGCGACGACCTCGAAGTGGAATGGGCCGGTCACCCCAACTGGTTCTTCCGCCTGAGCAAGTTCTCGCTCCCCTACATCAACCACCCGGCCGCGCCGAAGACGATCTTTCTCACCGAAGTCGACGACCCCGAAAACTGGGTCCTCAAGCCTCTCTATTCCTTCGCAGGCACCGGCGTCATCGTCGGCCCCACACACGATCAGATCGCCGCCATCCCCGAAGACCAGCGCTCCAGCTACATCCTCCAGCAGCGCGTCAACTTCCGCCCGGTAATCGACACCCCCGCCGGCCCAACCAAAGTCGAGGTCCGCATCATGTATCTCTGGCAGGACACCCTCCGCCCGGTCAACACGGTAGTCCGCATGGGCCGCGGCCCCCAGATGGGTGTCGACCACAACAAAGAGATGGAATGGGTCGGCGCCAGCGCCGCCTTCCTCGACGGAGCCGCGTCCCAATGACCACCTTTGGGGGGCAGGCCCTCGGCCTGCGGCGGGCTCCCAGCCCGCCTGGTCCTCTAGGGCAGGCTTCGGCCAACAACACCATGGACTCGCTTAACGCAGTACCCACCTTCCTCCCATGTGGGGCAGGCACTCTGCCTGCGGCGGGCTCCCAGCCCGCCTTCCGAGGCCGACCATGACCCTCCTCGCCCTCGCCAGCTACGAAAAAGGACACGCCTTCCTCCGCGAATGCAAACGCCAGGGCTGCCGCGTCGTCCTGCTCACCTCCGAAAGCATCAAGGACACCGCCCACTTCCCACTCGAGGCCATCGACGAGATCTTCTACATGCCCGACGAGGACCACAAGTGGAATCGCGAGCACACCATCAACGCTGTCAGCTACCTCGCCCGCACCCGCCTCTTCGATCGCATCGTCCCGCTCGACGATTTCGACGTTGAAGTCGCCGCCATGCTCCGCGAGCACCTTCGCGTCCCCGGCATGGGCGAGACCACTGCGCGCCACTTCCGCGACAAGCTGGCCATGCGCCGCCGCGCGCGCGAAGCCGGCATCCCGGTTCCCGACTTCCAGCACGTCCTCAACTACGATCTGCTGCGCGACTTCATGTCTCGCGTCGCGCCGCCCTGGGTCGTCAAGCCGCGCTCCATGGCCGGGGCCATCGGCATCAAAAAGGTCCACGACTCCGAACAGTTCTGGCGCCTGCTCGACACCCTCGGCGACATGCAGTCGCACTACCTCATCGAGCAGTTCATCCCCGGCGACATCTATCACGTCGACAGCATCATCTACGAACGGAAAGTCCTGTTCTCCGTCGCCAGCGGCTACGGCCGCCCGCCGATGGAGGTCTCGCACGAAGGCGGCATCTTCACCACGCGCATCCTCGACCGCGACAGCGACATCGCCCGCCGCCTGCGCGCCGAGAACGAGCGCGTAACGACCGAGCTCGGCATGCTACGCGGCGTCTCGCATACCGAGTTCATCCGCGCTCACGCCGATGACCGCATCTACTTCCTCGAGACCTCGGCTCGCGTTGGCGGCGCCAACATCGCCGACCTGGTCGAAGCCGCTACCGGCCTGAACCTCTGGGCCGAATGGGCCAAAGTCGAGATCGCCGGCGGCAGCGCGCCTTACCAGCCGCCCGAGCCTCGCAACGACTACGCCGGCCTGCTCGTCTCCCTCGCCCGCCACCAGTACCCCGACACCTCGTCCTTCGCCGACCCCGAGATCGTGTGGCGTATGGAGAAGGAGCACCACATCGGGCTCATCGTCAAATCACCCAGCCTAGCGCGCGTCGAGCAGTTGCTCGCCGACTATACCCAGCGCGTTCAACACGAGTTCCACGCCTCTGCGCCGCCGAAGGACAAGCCTACGCACTAACATCCGGCGCCGCTCTGGCATACTGTTAGAAACCCTCTCGCAGGCGGACTGCGGCCCTCATGTCTCCGAAATCGACGAATCGAAGTGTCGGCGCAAGCGA
>Ga0070739_10005723_pt1 | contig 14022 bp, 11 predicted proteins | sample Coa_R1_7_FD_66445 | JGI IMG/M metagenome (GOLD analysis project Ga0070739, IMG submission 66445) | Surface soil microbial communities from Centralia Pennsylvania, which are recovering from an underground coalmine fire - Coalmine... | ecosystem: Environmental > Terrestrial > Soil > Unclassified ... | reverse complement strand
TATGGTATAATCACCCCTCGGGACCCATCTTACATTTACCTGAAATCTACTGAGGAAACTCTTAGTACCCTTAGCCTTGTTACGGGTTTAGTGGGTTTTGCTAGCATTGCAGAGGAAGCTCCCAATCTTGCTGCCAACATTGGAAGAAATGTTAAAACGCTCTTAACTAAAACTAGAGTAAATAACTCTGTACCCTCAAGAGTCGCGCGTGTGGTGCCCAGTGATTTTGTAAATGCTCCAACGCTTGCTCGTCCCGGTTTAAACGATGCATTTGTAACAGCTGCAGATGACATTGCAAACATAACTGATGCGTCTAACCTTGCTAGACGCTTGACATTAGTTGACGAGTTTGGAGAATTAAGAAGGGGACCATTTGCTGTTTTCGAGTTCGATACGCCAGCTGGTATTGCTTCGCCAATTCTTCGGACTGATACTGGTTTTGTTGGTAAAGGCTTGACTCAAGGAGGGGCAAGAGAGTTTGTAGTTCCGAATCTCCAACGTGAAGAGCTTAAAAACCTTAATATTAGGATATTGCCATGACTAAGTGTAGATGTGAAGAGCTAAAACACATCCATGGTAGGACAGCAGAAGATTACGCTAGATTGCATCTTCAAAAACTTTCCGTTAATTTTAACACATGGGAAATATTATATCAGTGTCCAATTACTAAGAGATTTTGGAAAGAATATTATCCACGTTCAGAAGCACATGGTGGTGGCCCACCAGAGCTAATTCAAATAACTTCTGAGGATGCTAAAAAGGACTTTAATCTGTGAATAGCCTTGTTAGTAAGGTAGAGAGGTAGGTTTGAGCACCAAAACTATTAAGCAGCTTTCCTTATTTCCGAGAGAAATCCCTTCTCATGTGCTCCCTACTAACCTTACAATGGCGTATCATCCTTTCCATAGATGGTTTAATTTTGTAGCTGGTTTTTCACCGGAGTTTGTTGCAAAATGCATAATTGATTCGTGTCTGGATTCTACAAGTCACATCTTAGAAGTCATTTCAAAACTCTCTTGAGAGTAAGTAAAGCACAAGCAATATGAAAGAAGCCGGAGTAAGTCTCAATCAATCGCTCATGTCGTACTATCAATCGGCGGAACTGACCCAGCCAAGCAAATGTACGCTCAACTATCCATCTCCTCTTGTACTGACGCATCTTGCGCCCATCCTGGTCAGTGGCTCGCTTATTGTTAACTCTAGCTGGGATTATTGGCTCAATACCACATCTTTTGAGTACCTTACGCAGCACGTTAGAGTCATAACCCCGATCTGTTATGAGTCTCTTGGGGCGCTTGCGTGGTCTCCCTGCCCTGTTAGTGCGCCTCACAGCGACGGCCCTGAGGGTATGTCCCAGCAACTTTACCTCCGATGGGGATGCCGAGTCCAGATATGTTCCCAGCGGAGTACCCGAGCCATCGACCAGAACCATCCACTTTGTGCCCCCTTTTTTAGCCGGGGCAAAGCTTCCATCGGCAAAGCACTCGTCCCAGCGTATCTTGTCTTGGTCATTGAGTTGGGCTAAGAAAGCTCGCCGCATCTCTAGCAGCACACCACTTCCCTCCCATTGGCGCAACCTGCGCCAACAGGTTGATGGACTACCTTATCCCACTGCTCATCAGTTAGTCCTCTCCATGACATGCAGATAAATATCTGCTCATCTCCTGAAAGGAGGTTTTGAAATGAGTTCTAGTCTAAACGGCGTGGCCTGCGTGAGTTGTGATCCTGCGGACCTTGATTCTGTCTGCCCTCTTCCCGGCCTTGGCGAGGTCGTATTGCATCTGAAGCCCTAGCCAGACCTCCGGGCGGCTGCCAAAGGCCTTTGAGAGCCTTATGGACATTTCGGCGGAGATCCCGGCCTTGCCGTTGACGAGATTATTGAGGGTCTGCCTCTTCACACCAAGGCGCTTGGCTGCCTCCGTGACCGTAAGACCCAGAGGCTCGATGCACTCCTGTCTAATAATCCTTCCGGGGTGCGGCGGGTTTTTCATGTTCATTGTCTTTACTCCTCCTAATGATAATCAATCAGGTCTACATCATAAGCGTCACCTTCGTGAAAGCGGAAGATGACGCGCCAGTTTGCCCGGACTGTAACGCTCCAAAAGCCTTTAAGGTCGCCTTTCAGGGCGTGCAGCCGGAAACCGAGTAAGTTCATGTCTTCGGGCCGGCGGGCTTGGTTCAAAACGGCAAGGATATTTTCTATTTTCTCAATGTGATCGGGACAGACGCCTTTAGTTTCCCCTTTCTCGAAGAGCCGTTTTAGGCCCTTATGCCTGAAGTTTTGAATCACTTAACTATGATATAGTGACGAGAGACAATTGTCAATTATCTTTTTAAGCGGAGTAATAAGAGGGGGCTTCGCGCTCGCCTATGCTCTCAGGTTGCGCCTTCTATCAGACAACCTCGGTGTAGCTCCTCAGGAGAACTGGAGCGATGAATAAGTAGCTCCAGGATACCAGTAGCCACAGTTGCGACCATAGAAGCAACTGGACACCTTGCAAATTCTTATGCGTAACACCGCCTCATTTAGGTATACTGGTTTTTATGCCACACAGAGAGGGGAGAAAAAGGGTCGTAATAGAAAGAGTAAACCCGGAAATTGACTGCGGTCGCTTTCCCATAAAGAGGGTCGTTGGAGAAAGGGTTTTGGTTGAGGCCAGCATATTCGCCAACGGCCACGACTCGGTTTCGGCCAGGCTCCTTTACAAAAAGAGTGGGAAGAGACAATGGAAAGAAGTTCAGATGGTGTTTATCGAGAATGACAGGTGGAGAGGGGAGTTTATCGTTGATGAGGTTGGAATTTACCTCTATACGATTGAGGGGTGGGTTGACCATTTTAAGACCTGGCAAAGCGATATCAAAAAGAAGTTTGATGCCGGTCAGGACATCGGAATTGATATACTTACAGGGGTTGAGCATATAGAAAGGGTTTCAAAGGGGGCCTCAAGGACCGATAGGAAGAAACTCATAGATATTGGCAATTCCCTGAGAAGAAATACGGAGGGAGCCATTTCTGTTGCCCTCAGCGATGAACTCAGCAAATTGATGAACAAATACCCGGATAGGAGACTTGCCACGAATTATGGAAAAGAGCTCCGTGTTGTAGTAGACCGAAAGAAGGCCATCTTTAGCGCGTGGTATGAACGGTTTCCAAGGTCGTGTTCTCCGGAGTCGGGCAGACACGGGACGTTCAAGGATTGCGAGGGGATACTCCCTGAGATAGCGAGAATGGGGTTTGATATTTTATATCTACCCCCCATTCATCCGATTGGAAAGACAAATCGCAAGGGTAAGAATAACTCACCAACTGCCGGGCCAGATGATGAAGGCAGTCCCTGGGCGATAGGCTCGGATGAAGGCGGACATAAGGCGATCCATCCCAAGCTTGGTACCTTTGAAGACTTCCAGGGTTTAATAGGCAGGGCAAAGGATTATGGGATAGAGGTCGCAATAGATCTGGCATTTCAGTGTTCCCCTGATCACCCCTATGTTAAAGAGCACCCAAATTGGTTCAGATGGCGCCCCGACGGAACGGTTCAATATGCAGAGAACCCTCCCAAGAAGTACGAGGATATATTTCCACTGAACTTTGAGACAGACGATTGGCGGGAGCTTTGGGAGGAACTGAAAAGCGTGGTAGTTTTCTGGATCGAGAAGGGTATCCGGATATTCAGGGTTGATAATCCACATACAAAGCCATTTCATTTCTGGGAATGGCTCATAGGTGAGATCAGGAGGGATTATCCCGACGTTATTTTTCTCTCCGAGGCATTCACAAAGCCAAGCGTTATGTATTACCTGGCTAAACTCGGATTTACCCAATCATATACGTACTTTACGTGGAGAAATACAAAAAGGGAATTTACGGATTATCTTACAGAGCTTACTCAGACAGAGATTAAGGAATACTTTAGACCCAGCTTCTGGCCCAATACGCCGGATATTCTCGCAGGACCACTGCAGAATGGAGGGAGGCATGTATTTATGATGAGGCTTGTCCTTGCCTCAACCCTTTCATCCAACTACGGTATATACGGGCCTGCATTTGAGCTATGCCTTAACGAACCAGCGCCGGGTAAAGAGGAGTATATCAACTCGGAAAAGTATGAGATAAAAAATTGGGACTGGGACAGGCCGGGGAATCTTAAGGACTTCATATCAAGGGTCAACAGAATAAGAAAAGAAAACCCCGCCCTTCAGACCACAAGGAATCTCAAGTTTTGTGAAGTGGACAACGACTACTTGATATTCTATGGAAAATGGACAGAGGATCTCTCAAACATAATACTCGTTGTTGTAAATCTCGACATAATTTACAAACAATCAGGCTGGGTAAAGGTTCCTATACGGGAATTGGGAATAGACCCCAATCAGTCATACGTGGCTCATGATTTGTTAAGCGATGAGAAATACGTTTGGCACGGAGAGAGGAACTACGTAGAGCTTAATCCCAATAAGATTCCGGCTCACATTCTGAGAATTGAAAAAGGTTGAAAATAGAAACAGATTTCGATTGCTTCATGTGATAGAATTTAGAGATTTAGTAAGTGCGACTAGCCGGTCGCACTTGCATATATTCCAACCTTCTTTTAGAGATTAAGGAGACACCGGCTGATGCCCCAGAGTGAAATCTATTTCGAAGATAACCCCCTGTGGTATAAGGATGCCATAATATACGAACTCCATGTCAAGGCCTTCCACGATAGCAATGGCGATGGAATCGGGGATTTTAGGGGACTTACCGAGAAGCTAGATTATATTGAGAGCCTTGGCATAACTGCTATATGGCTCCTTCCATTTTACCCGTCTCCTCTAAAGGACGACGGATACGACATAGCGGATTACATGAACGTTCATCCACACTATGGCACATTGAGAGATTTCAAGGTGTTCTTACGCGAGGCTCATAAGAGGGGGATAAGGGTTATCACAGAGCTTGTTCTCAACCACACATCCGACCAGCACGCCTGGTTTCAGAGGGCAAGAAGGGCAAAGCCCAGCTCCGTGTGGAGGGATTTTTATGTCTGGAGCGATACGCCGGAAAGGTACAGGGACGCAAGGATAATATTCAAGGATTTTGAAACATCAAACTGGGCTTGGGACCCTGTCGCAAAGGCCTACTACTGGCACCGCTTTTACGCTCACCAGCCCGACCTGAACTACGACAATCCGCAAGTCCAAAGGGCAATGCTGAGGGTCCTCGATTACTGGCTCGATATGGGGGTTGATGGGGTGCGTCTCGATGCCATTCCCTACATATTTGAGAGGGAAGGGACGAACTGTGAAAATCTGCCTGAGACATACGAGTTTTTAGAGAACCTGAGAGCACATATTGACGCGGAGCATAAAAATAAAATGCTCCTTGCCGAGGCAAACCAGTGGCCTGAGGATACGGCTGCATACTTTGGAAATGGGGATAAGTGCCACATGGCATTCCATTTTCCCCTGATGCCAAGGATGTTCATGTCCGTTTGGATGGAGGACAGATTTCCAATCATTGATATATTTGAACAAACCCCCCAGATACCGGAGACATGCCAGTGGGCGCTCTTTTTGAGAAACCACGATGAACTCACGCTTGAGATGGTAACCGATGAAGAGAGGGACTACATGTACAGGGTCTATGCAAGAGACCCCGTTGCCAGGGTAAATCTTGGAATACGCAGGCGTCTTGCGCCGCTTCTTAAAAACCACAGGCGAAAGATTGAGATTATGAATGTTCTTCTTCTGTCACTTCCTGGAACTCCTATCATATATTACGGGGATGAGATTGATATGGGGGACAACTATTACCTTGGAGACAGAAACGGCGTCAGAACCCCCATGCAGTGGAGCGCGGATAGAAATGCTGGCTTCTCGAAGGCAAACCCTCAAAAACTCTACCTTCCTATCATAATAGACCCGGAGTATCACTACGAGGCCGTAAACGTTGAGAACCAGGAGAGAAATCAGGCATCACCGCTTTGGTGGATGAGACGGGTTCTGGCGATGAGAAGACGTTTTAAGGCATTCGGAAGAGGGAGCATAGAGTTTCTGCAATCAGATAACCCGAAGGTCCTATCATTCATCCGTCAGTATGAGGGCGAAACTATTCTCACCGTAGTTAATCTCTCACGATTCTCACAGGTGGTTGAACTCGACCTCTCAAGGTTTTCAGGATGCGTGCCAGAGGAGATATTCAGCAGGAATAAATTCCCCACTATAAAAGATTCGCCCTATGTGCTTACGCTGGGCTTTTATGGTTATTTCTGGTTCTTACTCCACAAAAAAGACGAGCCTATAGTAGTTATAAGAGGAGAAACCATTCCAGAGCTGAGCGTGGATGAGAGTTGGGAGACAGCATTCAGAGGAAGGACAAAAGAGAAACTCGAAGACGAAATATTGCCCTTATATATACAGGGTTGCAGGTGGTTTGGGGGCAAGGCGCGGATTATTCAGAAGGTTGAGATTATTGAAAGCATTCCTATAGAAAAAGAAGGCTCTTCCATTGCACAACTCCTCTTTCTTGAGGTTAGATATACCGAGGGACTGCCCGATACGTACTTTCTCCCCCTATCCTTTTCTTCAGGGGATGAGGCACAAAGGATTATGAAAGAGAACCCCAATGCAGTCGTTGCATGGCTTAGAACCGAAGATGCTCAGGGGGTTATATACGATGGTGTCTACAATGAAGAGTTTCGGAAGAGTATTCTCTTGATGCTTGATAGAAGGCACATCATTCGGGGTCTCCAGGGGCATATTACCTCATATCCGGGGGAATTTCTTAAGGACGATAAAAGAGAACGCCTCCCCTTAGAGAAATCACAGGTTCTCAAGGCAGAGCAGAGCAATACATCATTTCTATATGGAAAGGAGATTTTCTTCAAGCTCTACCGTCGGCTTGATGAAGGGATGAATCCCGATGCGGAGATCGAAAGGTTCCTTACTGAAAGGACATCCTTTATCAACATTCCCCCGTTCATAGGAACAATAGAATATAGAAGGGATGTCATACCAAGCAATGAAGAAGAGGCGGTTTCTCAACCAATAACCATAGGTATGTTTCAGGGCTTTGTCACCAATCAGGGAGACGCATGGGCGTATACTCTGGATTCCGTAAGAAGTTATTTTGAAAGGGTAGTCTTAAAGGGGGATGAAATTAGAGATATACCAAAAGCTCCATCTAAATTTTTGGACACGGCTTCAAGGGAAATACCCGCAGCCCTTCAGGAGCTGATAGGAGGCGTCTACCTTCAGATGGCAACTCTTCTAGGGAAAAGAACGGGCGAGCTTCACCTGGCATTATCTTCCGATTTGGAAGACCCAAACTTCTCCCCGGAGCCTTTTTCACTCCTCTATCAGAGGTCCCTTTTTCAGTCCATGGAAAGCCTCACCAAGAGGGTTTTTGAGGCTCTCAAGAAGAATTTAAAAAACCTAAACGAAGGCCAAAGAGACGAGGCCAACAGGATATTGAACCTTAGAAAAGAGATAATAGACCGATTCAGAACGCTGTTTAATAAAAAGCTGTCGGCAATGAAAATAAGGATCCACGGTGATTACCACCTGGGGCAGGTTCTCTACACGGGAAACGATTTCATCATAATTGATTTTGAAGGGGAGCCTGCAAGGGCTTTGAGCGAAAGGAGGTTAAAGAGGTCTCCAATAAGGGATGTAGCGGGCATGATAAGGTCATTCCACTATGCGGCATACAATTCGCTTCTCAAACAAGAGATTCCTAAACCGGAGGACTTACAGAGACTGGAGCCTTGGGCAGACCTCTGGTACAAATACGTTTCAGGGGATTTCTTACGGTCATATCTCCATACAGTAAAGGACGCTCCCTTTATCCCGAAGGATATAAAAGAACTAGACATAATGCTGAACGCATACCTTCTAGAGAAGGCCATATACGAGCTTGGCTACGAACTGAACAACCGTCCCGACTGGGTAACCATTCCCATAAAAGGGATCAAACACCTAATTGAGGCTTAATTATGACGGAAAATATAGAAAGCGCGGTGCATAACGTGAGCATTATTACGGACCATGACATATACCTTTTTAAACAGGGGAGCCATTTTAAGCTATATGACAAGCTCGGCTCTCATTCCATGACTGTTGATGGAATGCAAGGGACGTACTTCTCCGTTTGGGCTCCGAATGCCCAAAGCCTTTCGGTTATAGGGGACTTCAACAGTTGGAATCCAGAGGCTCACCTCCTCAATGTGAGACGGGACGGCTCGGGGATATGGGAAGGGTTTATTCCGAATGTTCAAAAGGGGGACATTTATAAATACCATATAGTCTCAAGGTACAACGACTACCGGGTTAATAAAGGTGACCCATTTGCTTTTTATTGGGAGACCCCTCCTAAAACAGCCTCTATCGTATGGGATATAGGTTATGAATGGGGAGATAATGAATGGATGAAAGAGAGGTACAAAGCCAATGCCTTTGCCGCTCCTCTTACCATATATGAGGTTCATATAGGCTCTTGGAGGCGGGTTCCCGAAGAGGGAAACAGGCCCCTCACATACAGAGAAATGGCTCACCCACTTGCGGATTACGTGAAGGAGATGGGATTCACTCACGTTGAATTTTTACCAATCATGGAACATCCATTCTACGGCTCGTGGGGTTATGAAACTGTCGGGTACTTCGCTCCGACAAGCAGATATGGAACCCCTCAGGATTTTATGTACTTGATTGATTATCTCCATCAAAATGGAATAGGCGTTATTCTTGATTGGGTGCCCTCCCACTTCCCAGGTGATGAGCATGGGCTTGCCTACTTTGACGGAACGTACCTATATGAGCACGCAGACCCGAAAAAGGGGTTTCATCCAGACTGGAACACGTATATCTTTAACCATGGAAGAAACGAGGTAAGGGCGTTTCTCATTAGCAGCGCGCTCTTCTGGCTCCATAAGTACCATATTGACGGACTGAGAATTGATGCGGTGGCATCAATGCTCTACCTGGATTACGCTAGGAGAGAGGGCGAGTGGATACCAAACCAGTATGGAGGAAGGGAGAATCTGGAGGCGATCAGCTTTATAAAGAGATTCAATGAAATGGTGTATGGAGAATATCCCGACACTCAGACCATAGCCGAAGAATCAACCGCATGGCCTATGGTCTCAAAGCCTGTATACGTCGGAGGGCTTGGATTTGGGATGAAATGGAATATGGGATGGATGCACGACACGCTATACTACTTCTCGAATGACCCAGTTTATAGAAAGTACCATCACAATCAGCTTACTTTCAGCATATGGTATGCGTTCTCGGAGAATTTCGTCCTTCCACTCTCTCACGATGAGGTGGTTTATGGAAAAGGCTCCCTCATAAGAAAGATGCCAGGAGATGACAGTCAGAGGTTTGCGAACCTCAGGCTCTTGTTCGGGTATATGTACGGACACCCGGGAAAGAAGCTCTTATTTATGGGAGGAGAGTTCGGGCAGTGGAATGAGTGGTATCACGAACAGAGCCTCGATTGGCATCTGATCGGGTATCCGCCCCACGAGGGGGTGCAGAGATGGGTTAAAGATTTGAATAACCTTTATAAAAATGAGCCTGCCATGTACGAGCTAGATTTTGATATTGGTGGATTTGAATGGATAGACTTTCACGATTGGGAGCAGAGCATTATAAGCTTCATAAGAAAGGGCAAAAACACAAGCGACATAATTCTCGTCGTCTGCAACTTCACACCCGTTCCCAGATATAACTACAGGGTGGGGGTTCCGCGAGGCGGTTTCTGGAGAGAGGTTCTAAACAGCGACTCAGAGGAATATGGCGGAAGCAACCTTGGAAACGCAGGGGGTGTTGAGGTAAGCCCAGTGCCCGCATACGGAAAATACCATTCCCTTTCTTTAATCTTGCCTCCGCTTGGGGTTTTGTTCTTCAAAAGCGAAGGGACGAGCCAATGAATAGTATGTGAAATTTGTCTCTTTTATAGTAGAAGATATGACAGACGATAAAACCCCTATCAAATTCGATCGCTGCTCCATTTGCCGGAGCGAGTACATCAGGATAAGACCATCCCTTTTATCTTTGGATTATATCAGAGGCATGAACATTGAGGATTTTAAAGAACTAGTCGTGCATGTGCTAAAAGAACACGGATACAACGTGTTTGAATCCGATAGAGAAAATGGAGAAGAGGATAATGGCTTCATACTCGAATCGCATAAAGCAGAGAAGCGCAGATGGCACGTTGAGTCTTGGAATTTATTTAAGTGTATAAACTCGGAGAAATCCCTGGATTTAGAGGGTGTGGAGAGGTTCTATCGGCTCCTCATTTCCGATAACGCCGAGCATGGATATGTTATTACAACAGGTGGTTTTGCAGAAGACGCATTGAAATTTGCCAAGGATAAACCGATTGAACTTATCAATGGAATGGAGTTTCTGAACCTTATGAGAAAAGCATCCACGTCTCAGGCTCATTGCACAGAATGCCTGAAAATTCCTAAGCGTATTAGAACCTCTTTGAAAAAATTAAGAATGGGTATTGAATCGCTTAACCGAATCGAGAAGGAGGCTTCAGGCAAATGGACTGCTCCGCTCCACCTCGATTTGATGTTCGGAGATACGGCAAGAAAGATACAATCTCTTTTCAGTACCGTTTCTGAACAAGAGAAAAAACGCTTGGAGATGAAATTGCACACAAACATTAAGAACCTGGCTTCCAGCATTGCCAAAATAGAAAGGGGGATTAAATCGTTTGAGAGAATGGTTAGGGAATTTTCTAAAGGAGAAAAGTAGGGGCGCACTGCAATGCACCCCTCCAACTTCTCAACCTTTTTTTTTCGCAAAGACCTTTTTCAGGAACTCCTCCATCTTGGCCCACGACTCTTTATCGGCCTGTGCATTGTATCCAACTGGAATATTAAATTCCTTTGCGTACTCATCCGCCTTCGGGACGGTAAAGCTGTGTTTTGCATTTGGATAGACTATGACCTCGAAATTGGCATTCTCGCTTTTCATCAATTCTTTAAATTTCTCTACCTGTTCTGGTTTCACAAACTGGTCGTCTGCTCCCTGAAGAACCAGGACAGCAGCCTTAATCTTTCCGGTTTTGGCAGGTGCGCTTGTGGGCAGAGCCCCATGAAAGCTTACTACACCGTCCAGGTCTACGCCGCGTAGAGCCATATTCAAAACGACACCGCCCCCAAAGCAATACCCTATAGCGGCTATACGATTTGAATCCACGGTCTTTTGATTACGCAACAATTCCAAAGCCGCACCAAACCTCGCCTGCGCATCGTCCAAGTTGCTCATAACCATACCAGAGAGCTTCCCCGCCTCTTCTGGATTCTTTGCCTGCTTTGCATCGCCATACATGTCCAGTGCGAAGGCGGTGTATCCCAGTTTGGCGAGCATACGCGCACGCTTCCGTGCGTAGTCGTTAAGCCCCCACCATTCGTGCACAACCAATACTCCGGGCCGTTTGCCCTTTATGCTGTTATCATAGGCAAGGTACCCTTTAAGCGTCACTCCGTTGGCACTGTATTTAATCTCCTTGGTCTGTATCTTGGCATGAGCCGGAACATAACCAATGAAAAGCAACAATATGCTAATTGCTATGAATCTCATTTCACCCTCCTCGTATCGCTTATTTATAGCTTTATAACGGTATAAATGGATTTATAGACATTAAAAACAATGGTTGGGATAGTATACCGATTAGAATTAAAAATCAAATTACAGTCGGGGTTTCACCTTCTCACAGTGGCTGTAATAAACTGATTCGCCACTTCTAATGGCTGAAAGAATCTTTCATTTTATGAAAAGCCTCATCTAGAAGCCTTATCTGCGCTTGAGACAACCGCCAGCCCGATGCTCCACAGTTCTCCATAGTTCGAGCCACGCTATTGGACTTGGGGATAGCTATAACATTTGGCTGAGATACGCACCAGTTTAATGCCACCTGAGCCGGGGTTTTATGCACCTCGGTCGCTATCTGTCTCAAGACTCTCATCCCCCGTCCGCGCGACCCCGTTGCCAACCCGCCGTTATCCAGTGGCGTATATGCGATAATTGTCACTCCATGTTTCTCGCAGTAGGGTATCAATTCCTTTTCGATACCTCGGTTATTGAGATTATACAAAACCTGATTGGAGACGATCGGGTATTTTCTCATAACGGCTTGAGCCTCTTGCATATCCCTAACGGAGAAATTACTGACACCGATATATTTAATGTGACCGGTGTCCACAAGATTCTCCATGGCGCGCATTGTTTCTTTAATAGGAACGCTTGAGTTCGGCCAGTGAATCTGATAGAGGTCAATGTAGTCCGTACCAAGAAGGCGGAGGCTCCCTTCAGCCGCCCTCATCACATCGTCATACCGGAGGTGCCTGCCGGATACCTTGGTGGCAATAAATACACGATTGCGTATACCCTTGATTGCCTGACATACTGTATCCTCCGTATGATAACCCTCAGCCGTATCAATGAGATATGCGCCGAGTTCTATTCCCTTGAGAAGCGGTTCCGCACCGCCGTTATAATTCCAAGTGCCAAGTCCGATCTCCGGCACCATTACGCCGGTATTGCCGAGTGGTTTCAGTTCCATGTCTAGAACCTATTTGAAAACCTCTGTATGCTGTCATTCTGAGCCACGCAAGTGGTGAAGAATCTCGGTTTTGAGACCCTTCGCTGCGCTCAGGGTGATACACTACCAGGCTTTGATATGACTTCTAGGCATTTCTTCCTTTTTCCTGTAATGAACCCCGAACGAATTATAGATATAAGGCTAACAAAGGATGGTTGAATATTAAAGTAAAAGTTGTAGGGATTTTTTCTATTGGAATGTGGTAATCTTTTGTTGTTCTGCGAGACGCAGTGACTTTGCCGACAGAACATTGACATCAGGAGGTGTTTTATGTCTTTCCAGACAGAACTGACAAAGCGACTCAATTTGACGCATCCAATTATCCAGGCACCAATGGCAGGTGGCGCGACTACTGTGGACCTCGTGGTCGCCGTCTGCGAATCTGGAGCCCTGGGTTTTATCGGTGCTGCCTACTTGACTCCATCCCAGATTATCGAGTTCTCGCATGGGGTGCGCGCGCGAACATCCAGGCCATTTGGCATAAACCTCTTCGCTCCTCTACCCCCACCCGAAGAGCCTAAGAACATGAGTCATGCACTTGAAATCTTGTCCCCTTTTTACGCGGAGCTTGGCCTGCCGCCACCCACACCTCCAGCATTGACGGGTGATACATTCAAAGAACAGATTGGAGCGGCTCTTGAGAGCGGCGCGTCTGTATTCAGCTTCACATTTGGCATTCTGCCAGCGAGTGCGATTGATACTATTAAGTCCCGCGGCATGTTCCTCATTGGCACGGCGACAACGGTTGATGAGGCGATTCAGCTTGAGGGGGCCGGCGTTGATGCTGTGGTCTCACAGGGAAGCGAGGCGGGGGCTCACCGGGGGACGTTTGCGTTTGATTTCGGTGCGGCAATGGTAGGGACTATGGCACTTGTGCCTCAGGTGGTTGACGCTGTAGGTGTGCCTGTGATTGCGTCGGGCGGTATTATGGACGGGCGTGGAATCGCAGCGGCGCTCGCTCTTGGCGCGAGTGCCGTGCAAATGGGCACGGCATTTCTCACATGCGATGAGGCTGGCATACCGGAGGTCCATAAGGAGGCAATCCTCAAGGCGCGCGAGCATGAGACGCGCGTGACGCGGGCATTCTCAGGGCGCCCGGCGCGTGGAATTATCAACCGCCTTATGACAGAAATTGAAGGCTCCGGTGTCTCTGAGGCTATTCTCCCGTATCCACTCCAGAATATGCTGACAAGACCAATCCGTAATGAGGCTGCAAAGCAGGGGCGAAGTGAGTATCTGTCGCTTTGGGCTGGCCAGGGTGTCCGATTGTCGCGCCGCCAATCAGCCGCCGAACTCATCACACGGCTCGCAAACGAAACCGAGTCAGCCATCCGTCGGCTATCGGCATTGGGCTAAAAATCTCTCCGCTGATTTTTGATTGGTTTTTCTGTAGCGTTTAGCGCGGTACGCCATTTACAATT
>Ga0070739_10005722_pt1 | contig 14023 bp, 9 predicted proteins | sample Coa_R1_7_FD_66445 | JGI IMG/M metagenome (GOLD analysis project Ga0070739, IMG submission 66445) | Surface soil microbial communities from Centralia Pennsylvania, which are recovering from an underground coalmine fire - Coalmine... | ecosystem: Environmental > Terrestrial > Soil > Unclassified ... | reverse complement strand
TTCCACGTCGGCCGGCTGGACGCCGAGACCGAGGGTCTCATCCTGCTGATGAACGACGGCGAGCTCGCGCACCGGCTCACGCACCCTTCGTACGGCGTGCAGAAGACCTACGTCGCGCAGGTGGAGGGCGTCATCCCGCGCGACCTGGGCAAGCGGCTGCGCGAGGGCATCCTGCTGGAGGACGGCCTCGCGCGGGTCGACAGCTTCAAGATGGTCGACGCGGTCGGCCGGCACGCGCTGGTCGAGGTGGTGCTGCACGAGGGTCGCAAGCACATCGTGCGCCGGCTGCTCGCGGAGGCCGGCTTCCCGGTGAACCGGCTGGTGCGCACCCGCTTCGGGCCGATCTCGCTGGGCGACCAGCGGCCCGGGAAGGTGCGCGGCCTGACCCGTGAAGAAATCGGCGCGCTCTACAAGGCAGTCGGCCTGTAAGGCGGCGCGCTGGCGTGCGGTTTCGCAGGTCGTGGGGCCGGTCGATCCGAGATCGACCGGCCCCTTCGCGTGCGTGTCGGCAGTCGTGCGTCTAAACTTAAACGATTCGTTCTCTTGAACTGTTCGTGTTTATGAAGGTAGGTTGGGCGCCATGACCGCTCCCCGTACTCCGACCGCCGCCGAGGAACTGCGCGGCGCCGGCCTGCGAGTGACGGCCGCCCGCGTCGCCCTGCTCGAGACCGTGCGGCACGGCGATCACCTCGGGGTCGAGGCGATCGCCACCGGGGTGCGCGAGCGCGTGGGCCACATCTCCCTCCAGGCCGTGTACGAGGCCCTCGACGCGCTGACCGTCGCGGGCCTGGTGCGACGCATCGAACCGGCCGGCAGCGCGGCCCGTTTCGAGGGTCGTGTCGGAGACAACCACCACCACATCGTGTGCCGGTCGTGCGGCGTCGTCGCGGACGTCGACTGCGCGGTCGGCGAGGCGCCCTGCCTGACCGCCTCCGACGAGCACGGCTTCGCGATAGACGAGGCCGAGGTCATCTACTGGGGCCTGTGCCCCGACTGCTCCACCACGCCCGAAGCCGCTTAACGACCAGTCCCAAGCCGCGGCCTCGGCCGCGGCCGCAAGCACCGTGATCCGCCGAGTCCGGAAGGATTCCCCATGACCGAGAACCACGACGCGATCGTCGCCGACCCGAAGACGGAGGGCAGCGCTGGAGGCTGCCCGGTCGCGCACGACCGCGCGCTACATCCGACCCAGGGTGGCGGCAACCGTCAGTGGTGGCCGGAGCGGCTCAACCTGAAGATCCTCGCCAAGAACCCCGCGGTGGCCAACCCGCTGGGCGAGGACTTCGACTACGCCGCGGCGTTCAAGTCGCTCGACCTGCCCGCGGTCAAGCGGGACATCGCGCAGGTGCTGACCACCTCGCAGGACTGGTGGCCGGCCGACTTCGGCAACTACGGCCCGTTCATCATCCGGATGGCCTGGCACAGCGCCGGCACCTACCGGATCAGCGACGGCCGCGGCGGCGCCGGGGCCGGGCAGCAGCGCTTCGCCCCGCTCAACAGCTGGCCGGACAACGGCAACCTGGACAAGGCCCGCCGGCTGCTGTGGCCGGTGAAGAAGAAGTACGGCCAGAAGCTGTCCTGGGCCGACCTGATGATCCTGGCCGGCAACGTGGCGCTGGAGGAGATGGGCTTCAAGACCTTCGGCTTCGGCGGCGGGCGCGCGGACGTCTGGGAGCCGGACGAGGACGTCTACTGGGGCCCGGAGACCACCTGGCTGGGCGACGAGCGCTACACCGGAGACCGGGAGCTCGAGGACCCGCTGGGCGCGGTGCAGATGGGCCTGATCTACGTCAACCCGGAGGGCCCGAACGGCAACCCGGACCCGCTGGCCGCGGCCCGCGACATCCGGGAGACCTTCCGCCGGATGGCGATGAACGACGAGGAGACCGTCGCGCTGATCGCCGGCGGCCACACCTTCGGCAAGACGCACGGCGCGGGCCCGGCGGACAACGTCGGCCCCGACCCCGAGGCGGCCCCGATCGAGCAGCAGGGCCTGGGCTGGCGCAACTCGTTCGGCACCGGCAAGGGCAACGACACCATCACCAGCGGCCTCGAGGGCATCTGGACGCACACCCCGACGCAGTGGGACAACAGCTTCTTCGAGACGCTGTTCGGCTACGAGTGGGAGCAGTACCAGAGCCCGGCCGGGGCCTGGCAGTGGCGGCCGAAGAACGGCGCCGGCGACGGCACCGTCCCGGACCCGCACGACCCGTCCAAGCGGCGCCACCCGACCATGCTGACGACCGACCTGTCGCTGCGAGTGGACCCGATCTACGAGCCGATCTCGCGCCGCTTCCTGGAGAACCCGGACGCCTTCGCGGACGCGTTCGCCCGCGCCTGGTTCAAGCTGACGCACCGTGACATGGGCCCGGTCGTGCGCTACCTCGGCCCTGAGGTCCCGAGCGAGGTGCTGATCTGGCAGGACCCGCTGCCGCCGGTGACGCACCAGCTCGTCGACGACGCGGACATCGCCGACCTCAAGGCGCGGATCGCCGAGTCCGGCCTGACCGTCGCGCAGCTGGTCTCGACCGCGTGGGCGTCGGCCTCGACCTTCCGCGGCAGCGACAAGCGCGGCGGAGCCAACGGTGCACGCATCCGGCTCGAGCCGCAGAACGGCTGGGAGGTCAACGAGCCCGAGCAGCTGGCCGCCGTGCTGCGGACCCTGGAAGGCATCCGGCAGGCGTTCAACAGCCAGGCCGGTGACAAGCAGGTCTCCCTGGCCGACCTGATCGTGCTGGCCGGCGGCGTCGGCGTCGAGCAGGCCGCGAAGGCCGCCGGGGTCGAGGTCGAGGTGCCGTTCACCCCGGGCCGCGTGGACGCCTCGCAGGAGCAGACCGACGTCGAGTCCTTCGCCGCGCTGGAGCCGACCGTGGACGGCTTCCGCAACTACCTGGGCAAGGGCAACCGGCTCCCGGCCGAGTACCTGCTGCTGGACAAGGCGAACCTGCTGACGCTCAGCGCTCCGGAGATGACCGTCCTGGTCGGCGGCCTGCGCGTGCTGGGCGCCAACCACGGGCAGTCGCGGCTCGGCGTGTTCACCGCCACCCCGGGCGCGCTGACCAACGACTTCTTCGTCAACCTGCTCGACCTCGGCACGACCTGGCACGCGACCGCGCAGGACGCGAACGCCTTCGAGGGCCGCGACGCGGTCACCGGCGAGGTCAAGTGGACCGGCAGCCGGGTGGACCTGGTCTTCGGGTCCAACTCCGAACTGCGGGCGCTCGCCGAGGTCTACGCGAGCGACGACGCGAAGGAGAAGTTCGTCGACGACTTCGTCGCGGCGTGGACCAAGGTGATGGAGCTGGACCGGTTCGACCTGGTCTGAAAACCGTTTGCCTGAGCGCGGCGCCCTAGACGGCGCCCGCTGACAGCACGAACACCCGCGGCGTCCAGGCCGGCCCCCCGTGGCCGTCCTGGACGCCGCCGTGTTGAGCGCGCCCGCCTGATCACCGCACTTTGACCAGGCGGGTCGCCAGCACCCCGCCGAGCAGCGCCACGATCCCGGTGACGATCATGACCACCGTGATCGCGTGCGCCGAGGCGTGCACGTGCGCCTGGGCGAGCAGGTTGAGGAACAGCGTGCCGAAGGTGGCGATGCCGACCACCTGGCTGATCTGCGCCGTCGTGGAGATCACGCCGCTGGCGTCGGCGGCGTCGGTCACCGGGATCCGTGCGAGCATCGTGCCGAGCAGCGGGCTGTAGGCCAGGCCGAGACCGAGGCCGTTGACCGCCTGCAGGATCCACCGCGCCAGGCCGCCGGTCGTGCCGCCGTGCAGCACCCCGGCGAGGGCGAAGGAGCTGAGCGCGACGACCACGAACCCGGTGACGACCAGCCACGGGTAGTAGCGCGGCGGCAGCTTGCGCCACCGCATGGAGACCACGAAGATCGCTCCGGCCGCCGGCGCCCCGGCCAGTCCCGCGTCCAGCGCGGAGAAGCCGAGCGCGCCCTGCAGGTGCAGCGTCATCGCGAAGAACCCGCCGGTCATCGCGGCCATGACCACGAACATCAGGCTGATCGAGAGCGCGAAGCCGGGCAGCCGCAGCGTGCGGCCCGGGATGATCGGGGTGCCGCCGCGCCGGCCGAGCCTGCCCTCCACGGCCACGAACCCGGCCACGCCGAGCGCGCTGGCGGCCAGCAGCAGCCAACCCCAGAGCGGCCAGTGCTCGTCGTGCCCGAGCACCAGCGGGACCACGAAGAACAGCACGGTCGGGGTGAGCACCGCGACGCCGGCCGGGTCGAGTCCGCGCCCCGGCTCGCCCTTGTCCTTGGGCAGCACCCGGCCGCTGATGACGAGCGCGGCCAGGCCGACCGGAACGTTGATCAGGAATGCCGGGCGCCAGGTGGAGCCGAAGAGGTTGGCACTGACCAGCAGCCCGCCGATGACCTGCCCGACCGCCGCGCCGCCCGCGATGACCGCCGTGTACATGCTGGTGGCGCGCAGCCTGCCCGGCCCGTTGAAAGTGCGCTGGATGATGGAGAGCACCTGCGGCACCATCGCGGCCGCGCCGACGCCCTGCAGTCCGCGGAACGCGATCAGCGCGCCGATGTTCGGGGCCAGGCCGCAGGCGAGGGAGGCGAGGGTGAACAGGGCCAGCCCGGCGCGGAACATCCGGCCGTGGCTCCACAGGTCGCCCAGGCGCGCGCCAGTCACGATCAGCACGGCGTAGGTGATGGTGTACCCGGAGACGGAGAGTTGCAGGCCGGCGCCGGTAGCGTGCAGCTCGGTGTGGATCGTCGGCAGCGCGACGTTGACGACGGCGACGTCGAGCACTGCCATGAACATCGCGATGAGCACCGTCCACAGCAGCGGTCCCTTCGCGTCCGCGGACTGCGCCGACGAGGAGCGTGTGGTCGGCGCGGTCGACGCGGGCGCTTGAGCGGCTATGGTGGGCGAAGACTGGGTGACTTGAGCAGCAGTCGTGCTTGACATGAGCTCAGCCTCGCGGCGCGCGGATCCTGTTACCAAGAGCCTGCTTATCCTGGTACCAGCACTACCTGGATCATTACCGCCGCTTCCCGCAAGATGGTGCCATGGCGGTCCAGACCCTCAACGAAAACCTCCCCGCTCCCGGCAAGGTGCGCCGCACCGAGCTGGGCACTTTCCTGCGCAGCCGCCGCGAGCGGCTCTCGCCGGAGGATGTGGGCCTGCCGCCGAGCCTGCGCCGGCGCACCCCGGGCCTGCGGCGCGAGGAGGTGGCGCAGCTCGCCGGGGTCGGGGTGACCTGGTACACGTGGCTGGAGCAGGGCCGGCCGATCAACGCCAGCACGCAGGTGCTCGACTCGATCGCCAAGACGCTGCGCCTCGACGCGGACGAGCACAACCACCTGTACCGGCTCGCCGACGTGCCCAGACTCGCCCCGGTGACCAGGCCTTCCTGCACCGTGGAGCCCGCGGTGCAGCAGATCCTCGACGAACTGTCATCCATCGCCTGCGTCATCAACGAACGCTTCGACCTGCTCGCCTGGAACGCCACCTACCAGCTGCTGTTTCCCGGACTTGAGAACTTCCGCGGCAAGTACCGCAACACCGTGTGGAGCGTCTTCACCTCGCCGGGCTGCTGCCATCCGTACGTGAACCGCGCCGAGGAGACCCCGAGGATGGTGGCGACCCTGCGCGCCGCGTACGCGCACCACGTCGGCGAGCCGTACTGGGAGCAGTTCATCAATGACCTGCTCGACCGCAGCGCCGAGTTCGCCAAGCTATGGGCGCAGCACGACGTGGCCGGCTACGGCACCCGCAACAAGATCTTCAACCATCCGCTGGCGGGCAAGCTCGAGTTCACCACGATGAGCCTGGGACTGCACGGCACGCCGGGGCTGCGCATGATCGTCTACCTCGCGGCGAACGAGTACACCGTCGAGGCGATGCGGAGTCTCGAGTCGCGCCAGGCGCCGCTCAAGCTGGCCCCGCTCCCCTGCGGTCACCGCTTCACGGAAGCCGTGAGCTCCGAGTAGAGCGCGCGCACCTGGGTCAGGCACTGCTCGGCGTCGGGCAAGGTGCGGGCCCGCTCGCGGCCCCTGGCGGCGAACCGCGCCCGGTCGTCCGGGTATTGGGCGAGCCGCTGGACCGCTATCGCGATCTCGTGTGGATCGCCGGGCGGCACGAGGATCGCCGCGTCGCCGACCAGCTCCGGTGTGCCGCCGACCGCGGTGGCCACGACCGGCACGCCGGCCCGCAGAGCCTCCTGTACGACCAGCGCGCGCGCTTCCCAGGTGGAGGAGAGCACCAGCACGTCGGCGGCCGCCAGCAGGTCCGCCACGTCCGCGCGGTGGCCGAGCAGCGCCGCGTCGAGCTGGCCCCGGTCGATCTCGGCTTGGAGCTCCGCGCGCAGTGGGCCTTCTCCGGCGATGACCAGACGCGGCACCGACTGCGGAGAGTCCGTCAGTTCCCAGGCGCCCTGCCAGATCCGCGCCGCTTGAAGCAGTGTCGCGTAGTCCTTCTGCGGGGCGAGCCGGCCGACCGCCAGTACCAGGATCCGTTCGGGAGCGCCGGGGTTGCCGTCGCCGCCGACGCCTAGCTCTGCGCGAATGTCGGCCCGAGACTTGGTCGGTTCAGGCAGCGGTGGGGCTGGTACCGGGCCGAGGCGCGCGTCACGGGCGCCGAGGACGCGTGCGCGTTCGACGAGGTCGGCTGAGGCGCCCAGCACCACGTTCGCGCGGCGTACCGCTAGCCGCTCCAACCGGGCAAGCAGGCGCGCTTTGATGCCCGTGGCGAGCATCGCGTTGTGCAGCGTGACGACGCTAGGCGTGCGGCTGGGATTTGGTCGGCCTAACGCGAGCCCGGTCAGCGCTCCCGCACGCACGCCGTGCGCGTGCACGACCGCCGCGTTCACCTGGGCGAAGGCCGCGCGCAGGGCCCTTACTGTCGCGACATCGCGCGGCGGGTTGATCGACGCGGCGATCGGCACGGGATGGAAGTCCGCGCCCGCCTTGGCGAATCCGAAGTGCTCGCCGGTCTGCGCCGGTCCGATGACGGTGACCTGGTCGCCGCGGGCGACCAAGCCGGCCGCCAGGTCGTGCACGTGCGCACCGATGCCACCGGTGCTCGTGCCCAGTACCAGCGCGATTCGCGAACTCACCGGTCCTGCTCCCGGCTGGCGCCGTCGCGCCCTTGGTTCGCCCTGCTGCGGGCGGCCGGGGTCGCTCTGGCCGAGCACCACCGCGCCGCGCGCGACAGCAGCGGCCTCAGGTCGCCGTCGTCGAGCGCGAGGCTCACCGCCGCGAACACGACGAGGGCGACCAGTGCGCAGAACACCCCGGTCACCAGCGCGGGCGCGGATCCGGTCGGACCGATCCGGCCGGCCACCAGCCAGCCTGCGGCGCCGGCCGCGGCGGCCGCGATGGCCCCGACCGCGGCGGCGCGCGGCAGCCCGGCGAAGGTGCCGGGTCCGTGGTGCCGGCGCGTCGCGGTGAGCAGCAGGATTCCGGCGACCGTCATGCCGCAGGCGTTGCCGAGGCCGAGGGCCGCGACGGCCTGCTGCGGCGGGAAGCGCCAGATGAGGATCCAGTCCGCGGCAAGGACGGTCAGCCAGCCGACGACAGTCGCGACGGCGGCGTCGCGGCTGTGGCCTCCCGCATAGAGGATGCGGCCGAGGTGCGCGATCGCCGCGTACCCGGGCAGTCCGAGGGCGAAGGTGAGCAGCCCGTAGGCCATCATCGACGGGCGTGGGCCGGTCGGCGCGGAGATGAACAGGTATGACATCGGCCATGCGGTCGCGACGAGCAGCGCTGCGCCACCGCACGCGGCGACGAGTACCGCACGGCTGGTTGTCGCGACGCCGCTGCGGAAGCCTTCAACGTCTCCGCTGTCGGCGCGCGCGGCCAGGTCTGTGAACGCTGTCGTTGCGATCGGTACGGCGAGGACCGCGTACGGGAGCACGAAGACGGCCCAGCTGAACGTGTAGACGGTCAGCGATCCGGTGGCCGCGCGGGTGTGGCTCGTGAGCAGGACGACTCCGAGCACGACGACGTTCTGAGCGGCGAGCGTCGCCACCCCAGCCACCGCGAGGTGCCGGGCCCTCCTGGCGACGCCAGGCGGGAAGCGGAACACCGGCCGTACCCGCAGGCCGGTGCGGCGTACCGCGGGCAGCAGGCTCAGCGCGAGCGTGGCGACTCCGAGCGTGGTCCCCAGGCCGAGGAACAACTGCGAGCGGTAGCTCAGGGAACCGAGTGACCCCCCGGCGGCGGTCGGATCGAACGCGCCGAAGATCAGGTAGGTGGTGACCACCACGAGGCTGGAGAGCAGGGGGGCGAGCGCGGGCGACAGGAATCGCCGGTCGGACTGCAGGGTCGCGGAGAGGACCACCGCGACGCCGTACAGCGGGATCTGCGGCAGGAACAGCACCAGGAACCGGCTGACCGTCGCGGCGTAGGCGCCGAGCGGCGCGTGGTTGCCGGCCAGCAGCTGGCCGAGCGGCCCGGAGATCGCGATCCCGACCAGGCTGAGCGGCAGCAGGACCGCGACGGTCCAGGTCAGCAGCGCGGAGATGATCGACTCGGCGTGTTTGCGCTCGCCCCGGGCGAGCGGACCGGCCAGCAGCGGGACCGCAACACTGGCGAGCGCGCCGCCGGCGACGATGTCGAAGACCGTGTTCGGGATCTGATTGGCGGTGTTGTACGCGTCGGCGAGCGCCTGCGTGCCGACGGTGTGTGAGAAGGCGAGCGTGCGTAGGAACCCGACGGTGCGTGAGAGCACTGTGACAGCGGCGATCATCGCGGCGCCGCCTGCGACGGAACGCACCGCCGCGCGTCTACGTGCCGCACGTTGGGTGGCTAGCGTTTGGGAGCTCATGCCCTCTTGCACGAAGGCCGGGGCGCGGTAGAGCGCGGCCTCGTCTTCGGTCGTTGTGTCGTCGCGTACGACATCGTCGAAGAGTGCTTCGCCGATGAGCGTTTCGCCGTGGTCCTGTGCCCTGCCATCGTCGCGGCCTACCCGTTCCTCCGCGGGCGCAACAAGTCGCGTGTCGATTGGCGCGACGGGCTGAACGAGCGGATCGTCGACGGAGGGCAGCGGGGCGGGGCGTTCAGGCACGTCGGCCGAGTCCGTCCAGCGCTCGAAGCGGCGGGGTGTTCGCGATCACCTTGGTGAAGGAGACCTTCTCGCTGGCCAGGGTCACCGCGGTGAGCGCGGCCGCGCGCCAGACCAGGCCCGCACGGGTGGCGGAGGCGGCGGCGGCCGTGCCGAGCACCGCGCCGAGCGCGTTCGCCCCCGCGTCGCCGAGCATCGCCCGCTCGTCGAGGTCCTCGGGCAGCAGCGCCAGCGCGGCGCCGAGGCCCGCGCACCGCACCGCGGCCGCGCCCGGGGTCGTGCCGTCGCGCAGCAGCGCGGGCGTCGCGGCGATGGCGGCGGCCTTGATGGCGCGGCCCGGCCGCAGGTCGAACAGGTTGACCGCATTGGCGGCAGCGGCGATGGTGACGCCGGCGAGCACCTTGTCCACGAGGGTGTCGCCGGGCCCGCGCCGCACCAGCGCCCCGGCGAGCAGGCCGGCGCCGCCAATGCCGGCGATCTTCACGCCGCCGGTGGTCAGCTCGCCCTTGGCCAGCGCCTTGAGGTGGCCGCGCATCCCGCGCCGATCGCCGTTGCCGTACAGGTCGTCATAAACGCCGAACGCGCCAGCGCTCGCCGCGACCCCGACCGCCGCGGTACGCAGCCCGCGCGGGACCCCGGGGGCGACCGCGAGCGCCGCCGCCGCGCCTGCCGCGTAGGCCGGCCCTTCCAGCAGCGTGACCGGCTCGCCGCGGTGGTTGGTGCGATTCCACAGCTTCGGATCGCGGCCGCGGCCGGCTCCCTCGGTGACCGCGCCGCGCGCCGCGGCGAAGGCGAGGCGGGCCGCCGCCGCGCCGAGCGCGGCGGCGAGCAGCTTGGGCGCGGTGGCGGTGATCTTCGCCGCGAAAGCCCGGTTGCTCTCGAGCCCCTTTGACATCGGCCTGATCCGTTCTTTCTCAATCCGCGGCGGCGCGGCTGCGCCGGGCGGCAGTCCTAGCTTGCGCTCGGCGAGGGTACCGGGGGCAGGTTCGGCAGTTTCGGCAACAGGCCGTCGGTGATGCCGGTCATGCCGTAATGCCCGGCCGGCGCCGTGCCGTTCGTGCTCTCGTCGTAAAGCACGAATACCACGGCGACCTGGCCGATGGTGCCGTCCATGTCGTCCACGGTGGACACCGTTTTGGCCGCGGTCGCGTTCTTGAGGACCGCGCTGATGACGCCGCCGGTTTCCGCGTCGGCCGCCGCGCCGCCGATGACCGGACCCACGTCCGCGGTGTGCAAGGACTGCGCCAGGGACACGTAGAGGGCGTTCTGCGCGTCTGCCTGCGCGGCCTCAGGTGCGGCGATGAACGCCGCGGTGGGCTTGAGCGCGTTCGCGGCGTTGGGCATCGTCGTCACGTTGATCACGCCGATGGCCTTGAACTCCTGAAGCGTCCGAACCGCCCAGGACGGCGTCATCGTCGTCGGCGTGGCCGATGGGGACGCCGACGCCGAGGCCGAGCCGGCGAACGCGGGCGTCGTGGTCGCCTGCGCGGTCAGCGCCTCGACCAACAGGTTGACCGCCTGCGTCACGGCGTCGCCGCCGGGGATCTGCTGTCCGCGCGGCGCGTAGTCGGCCACGAGCTGCTGCAGCGAGTCGGCGCTGCTGGGGTCGGCGAAGGTGGGGTTGACCGTGATGTCGGCAGTGATCGTCGCGGCCGCCTGCTTGGCCAGCGCGAGCGTGGCGTTGACGTGGTCCTGGTTGAACCCGGCGGCGCGCACCACCACCACGCTGGCGTTGAACAGCTGGTTGCTGACCAGGTTGTTCTTGGTGCCGTCGATGTAGTCGCTCAGGTGGTTGTTCTCGGCGGCCAGCGTCCGCTGCTGCGCCTCGAGGTGGTTCTTGGCGTTGGTGGCGTTGGTGATCTGCCCGTTGAGGAACGCGATCTGGGCCTTGCTGAGGAAGGAGGCGCCCAGCACCAGGCCGACCGTCAGCGCCAGGAACACCGCGACGATCGACACCACGTGATAGCGGAAGTCGATCACGAGAACAGCCCCTGCAGCCAGAACACGAAGGAGTCCCAGTATCCGCGCAGGACCTGCCAGTACAGTCCGCCGAGCGGGGAGACCAGGGCGGTGGCGATGATGGTGACCAGCGCCGCGCTGATCAGCAGCAGCAGCGACGCCGAGGAGATCTGGCTGCGGTAGAGGCGGGAGACGCCTTTGGCGTCCACCAGCTTGCCGCCGACCCGCAGCCGGGTGAGGAACGTGGAGGCCATGCCGCCGCGCCCCTTGTCCAGGAATTCCACCAGGTTCGCGTGCGTGCCGACCGCGACGATGAGCTTGGCACCCTTGTCGTCGGCCAGCAGCATCGCCACGTCCTCGCTGGTGCCGGCGGCCGGGAAGACGACGCAGTCGCGGCCGAGGCGGCTCATGCGCTCGAGGCCGGGGGCGCGCCCGTCCCGGTATGCGTGCACGACCACCTCCGCGCCGCAGGTGAGCGCTTCGTCGGAGACCGAGTCCATGTCGCCGACGATCATATGCGGCTTATAGCCGGCCTCCAGGATCGCGTCGGCGCCGCCGTCCACGCCGATCATGATCGGCCGGTATTCGCGGATGTACGGCCGCAGCGCTTTGAGGTCCTCCCGGAAGTGGTAGCCGCGCACCACGATCAGCACGTGCCTGTCGTCGAAGTCGGTGCGCACGTCGGGCACGCCCACGCCGTCGAGCAGCAGGTCGCGCTCCTTGCGCAGGTACTCCATCGTGTTCTCGACGAAGGACTCCAGCTGCTCGGACAGGCCGGCGCGGGCCTCCTCCATCGCGTCCAGGATGGTGGGGATGTCCAGCACCTTGCCCGCCGCCAGCGGGGTCTCGCCGCGGAAGAGCACGTTGCCCTCGACGCGCAGCTGCTCGCCCTCGCGGGCCAGGTTCATCACCTGCGGGCCGACCTCGTCGATCAGCGGGATGCCGGCCGAGACGATGATCTCGGGGCCGAGGTTCGGGTACCGGCCGCTGATCGAGGCCGCGGCGTTGATCACGGCGGCCGGGCGGCAGGCGACCAGCGCCTCGGCCGCGACGCGGTCGATGTCCTGGTGGTCGATGACCGCTATCTCACCGGGCCGCAGCCGCTTGGTGAGGTTCTTGGTGCGGCGGTCCACGCGCGTCAGCCCGCCCACGGCGGGGGCCGGTCGCGGCTCGGCCCGCTCCGCCGCGCGCTCGGGAGGGCGCACGGTGATCCTCATCGGGACAATCCTGCCAGGCCCGTGCGGTCTGGCTCGTCCCGTTGCACCAGTTCTTAACACGCCTTCAGCCGGTCGTGACGAGGTTGTTACGTCGAATGTCGTCTGGAGATTCCGCACCGGACGGGAGCGCCTTCGCTGATCGCCGGGGCGCCGTGCGTCACCGCCGTTCGGCGTGGGCGGTGGCGAGCAACTCGTCGGCGTGCGCCTGACCGAGTTCGGAGTCTTCCAGGCCGGAGAGCATACGCGCCAACTCGCGTCTGCGCTCGGCCTCATCCAGCACAGTTACCCCTGAGGAGGTAATCGAGCCGTCGCTTTCCTTGCGCACCAGCAGTTGCCGGTCCGCGAACGCCGCCACCTGGGGCAGGTGGGTGACGACGATGACCTGTGCGGTGCGGGCGAGCCTGGCCAGCCGGCGGCCGACCTCGACCGCGGCCTTGCCGCCGACTCCGGCGTCCACCTCGTCGAAGACGAAGGTCGGTACCGGATCGGCGCCGGCGAAGACCACCTCGACGGCCAGCATCACCCGGGACAGCTCGCCGCCGGAGGCGCCCTTGGCGATCGGCAGGAACGGGGCTCCGGGGTGTGGTGCGAGGCGCAGCTCCACGTCGTCGATGCCGTTCGGGCCGAAGGCGACCAGCCGTTCGGCGCCGGTCTCCGGGTCCGGCACCGCGAGCGCGCTCGCGGCCGAAGCCTCCGCGGTCGCGGGCAGCTCGCGCTGCGCGACGTGCACGGCGATGCGCGCGTGCGGCATGGCCAGTTCGGCCAGCTCCGTGGTCACGGCCGCCGCGAACTTCTCGGCGGCGGCGCGGCGCGCAGCGGAGACCTCGGCGGCGTGGCCGGCCAGCCGGCTGCGCAGTTCGTCGCGCTGCGCGGTGAGCGTCTCGATGCGGTCGTCGTCGCCCTCGAGCTCGGTCAGCCGCGCGGCGGCCTGTTCGGCCCAGGCCAGCACGTCCTCGAGGGTCGGGCCGTGCCGGCGGCACAGGTTCTCCAGGTCGCCGATGCGCTGGTTGACCACTTCCAGCCGCACCGGGTCGGCCTCGATCCCGGCGAGATAGCCGGCCAGGTCGGTGGCGGTCTCGGTGAGCTGCCAGTACAGCTCCTCCAGCCGCGCGGCGATCGGGGCGAGCGCGGCGTCGTCCCGGCTCACCTGTTCGAGGGCCCGCCGCGCGGCATTGACGAGCGCCGAGGCGTCTGCGCTGCCCGTTGTGTCATCCGTCGCGACAAGGGCCTCGTGCGCGGTCGCCGCGGCTGCGCGCAGCGATTCGGCGTTACCGAGGCGCTGCGATTCGACGGTCAGTTTCTCGAGTTCTCCGGCGACGGGCTCAACCTTGTCGAATTCGGCGAGCCCGTACCGCAGCGCGTCGGCCTCTTGCGCCCGTTCTTTCGCCTGGGTGGTTAGTTCTTCCAGTTGTGCGGCGACTTCGCGGTACTGCTGATATGCGGCGCGGTACTCGGCCAGCGGACGGGATACCGCGTCCCCGGCGTACCTATCCAGTGACGCGCGCTGCCGTGCCGGTTGCAGGAGCCGCTGCTGTGCGGACTGGCCGTGCATCGCGATCAGGTCCTCGCCGAGATCCGCGAGCACCGAGACCGGGACCGCCTGGCCGCCAAGGTGTGCACGGGAACGTACCGCGGCGTTCTGTCCGGAGCCCTGGGCCTGACCCTGTCCGCCGACGATGCGCGCGATGAGCAGTTCGGCCTGCGCTGTGCCGTCGCTGCGCGGCTCCGCGTCGTCTATTGCCGCGCCGGCCTCGGTCGCGCGCCGGGCCACCGAGCCCTCGGCGGGAATGAGCACGCGGCCCTCGATGACGGCCCGGT
>Ga0070739_10005717_pt1 | contig 14030 bp, 10 predicted proteins | sample Coa_R1_7_FD_66445 | JGI IMG/M metagenome (GOLD analysis project Ga0070739, IMG submission 66445) | Surface soil microbial communities from Centralia Pennsylvania, which are recovering from an underground coalmine fire - Coalmine... | ecosystem: Environmental > Terrestrial > Soil > Unclassified ... | reverse complement strand
GTGGTCGGCGACCGGCTGACCTGCGCCTACCACGGCCTCCAGTTCGACGTCACGGGCCAGTGCGTCGCCGTGCCGACCGAGGGCGGCGACTGTCCCCTGGCCCGCCGGCTGAGCGTGCCGAGCTATCCGGCCGCGGAGCGGGCCGGGCTCGTCTGGGGGTACATCGGCGACGTGGCACTGTTCCCGCCGCCGCCCCTGCAGATGCCGGAGGAGCTGGATAGCGCGGCCTGGTCCGGCTTCATCCAGCAGGCCACCTGGCGCACGAACTGGCTGCGGGTCTGGGACAACCTGGCGGACCCGATGCACGGCCCGTTTCTGCACGCGCGCTCCTACACTCTGAGCCGCGGCCTGCGCCAGGACCGCATGCGCACCGTCGACCTGCCGGACGGCGGCATCCTCGTCGAGCGCGAGGGCCAGCGCGGCATCAACTTCGACTGGATCGAGATCCACAACACGGGTGCGCTGTGGTGCCGCCTGGACATCCCCTACCCGCGGACCGCCGGTCCGGGGCCGCACCTGCGCATCGTCGGGTTCGTCACGCCGCTCGACGAGCAGCAGACAACGGTCTACTTCCTGCGCTACCGCCAGCTCAGCGGCTGGCGGCGCCATCTCTGGCGCACCCTGTACAAGGGCTTCCTCGAGCATAACCACTGGCTGGTGCTCGAGCAGGATCGCATGGCGCTGGAGGCGCAGCGCGGCATCGAGTCGCGGCTCCACGAGCACCTGGCCCAGTCCGACGTCGGCGTGGTCCGCCTCCGCCGCTACTTCCAGCAGGAGCTGGCGCGCCAGCGGGCCGTATACGCGGGTGCGGCCGATGCAACTCCCGCCGCTGCCGGCGAGCCGCCGCGGCCCGCGGCGGCGGTCGCTGGCGCGAGTGACGGCCGGGAGCTGCCGGCCGCGGTCGCGGCGGGCTGAGCCGGAGTCCGCGGGTGGCGGTGGCCCCGGCGCCGGCCGTCGAGGTCGTGCACGCCGTGCCCGGCCGCGTGCGCCTGCGCGTGCCGGCGCTGCGGAGCCATCCCGCTCTCGCCGACAAGCTGACGGCGGCCGGACTGGCCCGGCCGGGCCTCCGCGGCCTCCGCGTGAACCCTGCCAGCGCCAGCGTGGTCGTCGAGTCCGAGCATCCCGATCAGGCGGTGCGCCGCACGCGGGCGCTGGTTGTGGAATGCCTGGCCGCGATGGAGCAGCCCGCGGCCCTGGCGGCGGAGGAAGGCCCGGCCGAGCCAGCGCAGGACGCCGGCGACGCCGAGCGCGCGCCGCGCCTCCTGGTGCTTGGCGCCAGCCTGGTGGGACTCGGTCTGACCTTCCTCGGTGGCGGCTTGCCCCAGGCAGCCGCGCTAGGCGTGACCGCCGTCGCCACGGCGCCGACCCTCTGGCGTGCCGCAGTCGCGGCCCTCGTCAAGCAGCGCCCAAGCGCCGACCAACTCGACACGGCCGCAATTGGCCTGATGTTCCTGGCCGGCGACGTGCGCGGCGCGGCCCTCTCGCGCCTGATCGCGGTAGCCGCCGCCGAGATGCGCGACTTTACCGCGCGGCGCTCCCACCGGGTGACCGTGAACCTCCGCGACCGGCTGGGGGCCACGGCCTGGCTGGTCCAGGATGGGCAGGAGCGGCGCGTGCCGGTCGAGCGGCTCGCCCCGGGCGACCTCGTCGCCGTCTATGCCCGCGGGCCGATCCCCGTGGACGGCGTCGTCGAGGCCGGCGCGGCGCGCGTGAACCAGCGGGACCTCACCGGCGAGGGCCGGCCCCTCGACCGCGCCCCCGGCGACAGTGTCTACGCCGCGACCGTGGTCACGGAGGGCTGGCTGCACGTCCGCGCCAGCGCGGTCGGGCCGGCGACCCGCGCCGGCTGGGTGGTGCGCACCCTCGAGCACCGGCCTGTGCGCGACACGCGCGCCACGGACTACGCCCAGCACTACGTGGACCGCCAGGTGTTGCCGGCCTTCGGCGTGGCCGGCCTTGCCCTCGTCGCCACGCGCGATCTCGAGCGCGCCGCGGCGGTGCTGAACGTGGACTACGGCACCGGCCTCGAGATCTCCGCGCCGACGGCGATCCTGGCGACGAAGGCTCACGCCGCGCAGGACGGCATCCTGATCAGGAGCGGCCACGGGCTCGAGCGCCTGGCCGCGGCCGACGCCGTCGTGCTGGACAAGACCGGGACGCTCACCCACGGCCGACCCGACGTCACCGAGGTCGTCAGCCTCGTGCCGTCGCTCGATGCGAACGCGGTCCTCACCCTGGCCGCGGCGGCCGAGGCCGGCCTGCACCACGTCGTCGCCCGCGCCATCGTGCGACAGGCGCACCGCCAGGGCCTGGCCCTGCCCCGCGTCCACGAGACGCGGCACGCGCCGCGGCGGGGCGTCGCCGCCCGCGTCGACGGCCGCGAGGTGCACGTCGGAAACGTGCGCTACCTCGAAGAGCTGGGCATCCTGCGGCCGCCCGACGTGGTCGCGCGGGCATCCGCGCTCGGACAGGGCGGCAGCGCGGTCGTCTACGTCGTCGTCGACGGCACCCTGGTCGGCCTGATCGGCTATCAGGATCTGCCGCGGCGGGAGGCGGCGGGCGTAGTGGCCTGGCTGCGCGAGCACGGCGCGCCAACCGTGCAGCTCGTCACCGGCGACGTCCCGTTCGGCGCCTATCCTGCCGCCCGCGCTGCGGGCATCCCCGACGACGCGGTGCACGTCGAGGCGCTGCCGGAGGACAAGGCCGCGGTGGTGGAGGCGCTGCAGCGGGACGGACACGTCGTCGCTTTCGTCGGCGACGGCATCGACGACGCCCCGGCGCTGGCCATGGCCGACGTCTCGGTGTCCTTCGGGCACGCCGCCGACGTAGCCCAGCAGACGGCCGACGTGGTGCTGCTAGACCGCGACCTGCAGGGGCTGGTCCACGCCATCGAGTTGTCGCGGGCCAGCCTCGGCTTGATCCAGCAGAACCTGAACTTCGTCCGCGTGTCCGACGTGCTGCTCGTCGCGCTGGCCGTCGCCGGCCGGCTGGATCCGGCCGCCACGGCGCTGCTCGGCGCCGCGGGGGCGGCCGTGGTCGAGGCGAACAGCCTGCGCCCGCTCCTCGCCCCGCGGCAGAGTGGCCGCCACCACGTACTCTACCGCCGCGCCCACGCCGTCGCGATGCGTGCCCGGTAACTGATCGAGACTGGCTAGGTGGTGGCGGCTGCACCACCCAGCCAGTCAGCCTGCACAAACTGCTAGCTCGATTGGAGGCGAGCATGTTCCCGCGACGTCTCCGCGCCGCGCTGCTGGCGCTGGCCGCGCTACTGCTCGCAGCGTGCGCGGGCACGGCGCCGACCGCGGCGCCCGCGGCGGACGACCGGCCGGCGACGCCGTCGTCCGCGCCCGAGCGCCGCAAGCTGACCATTGGCGTCGGCGGCCAGGAGCTGTTCATCTACCTGCCGCTCACGCTCGCCCAGCGCCTCGGCTACTTCGAGCAGGCCGGGTTGGACGTCGAGATCGTCAACTTCCAGGGCGGCGGCAAGGCGCTCGAGGCGCTGGTGGGCGGCGGCGTCGACGCCGTGGTCGGCTTCTACGACCACGCCATCGAGTCCCAGCCCAAGGGCATCGCCGTGACGATGATCGTCGTCTACGACCGCTACCCGGGCATCGTCCTGCTCGCCGATCCGGTCGCCGCGCCCGACGTCCGCGGCTTCGCCGACCTGCGCGGCCAGACCGTCGGCATCACCTCCTTCGGCTCCTCGACGCACTTCACGCTCAACTACCTGCTGGCGCGGGCGGGGATCGGCCAGGACGAGGTGGCGGTCGTTCAGATCGGCACTGGCAGCGCGTCGGTGGCGGCGATGGAGAACGGCAAGGTGGCGGTGGGGATGTTCCTCGATCCCGCCGCGACGCGCCTGCTGGAGGCTGGCCGCGCCCGCGTGGTCTGGGACACGCGCTCCGAACACGATACCGTCGCGGCGTTCGGCGGCCCGTACCCGGCCGGCGGGATGTACACGACTCGCCAGCGGCTGGAGCAGCTCCCGAACGCGATGCAGGCGGCGGTCGACGCCAGCCTGCGTGCGCTGGGCTGGATCCAGGACCACTCGGCAGCCGACATCGCCGACCGCATGCCGCCCGACTTCTACGGCGGCGACCGGCGGCTGTACGTGGACTCGCTTGCCGCCTCGCTGGCGCTGTTCTCCCCGGACGGCCGGATGCCCGAGAGCGGGCCGGCCAGCGTCCTCGACGTGCTGAAGCTGTCCGATCCGGCCGTGAAGGACGCGCCGTCGATCGATCTCGCCGCGACCTACACTAACCGCTTCGTCGACGCCGCCCAGCAGGCGCCCCGCTAGCGGGGCGCAGGAGCGGCCCAGCAGGCCGGCCCGGCCCTAGTCTTGGCCGGCCTCGACCAGCGCCTCCCAGCGTGCCTCCTCCGCGGCAATGCGCTGGTCCAGCTCGGCGTACTCCTGGCCGAGCGCGGCCAGGGCCTGGCGGTCGCCGGCCGGGTTGGCCAGCGCTGCCGCGACCTCGGCGCGGCGGGCGGCCAGCGCCGCGATCTCGGCCTCTACCGCCGCCAGCGGGCTCGGCCCGCGCCGCGGGCGCCCGCGCCGTGACGCGCCATCGCGGCGGCCATCTGCGCCGGCCTCGGTGCCGGGCATCGGTGCCGGCGCCATCGGCCGCGCTGGCGCCGGCCGGCCGAGTCGGCCGTTCGCGGCCGGCGGCAGCTCGGCGCTCGCCGCGGCGGCGCGGGCCGCGGCCCAGGTCGAGTAACGGCCCAGCACGATCGCCAGGCGGCCGTCTTCCAGCGCGCCGATGCGGTCCACGACCTGTTCGAGAAAGTAGCGGTCGTGCGAGGCGACGACCACCGTGCCGGGGAAGGCGCGCAGCGCGGCCTCCAGTGCCTCCCGCGACGGCACGTCCAGGTGGTTGGTCGGCTCGTCCAGCAGGAGGAGATTCGCCGGCACGAGCAGCAGCCGGGCCAGGGAGAGGCGGCTCTTCTCGCCGCCTGACAGCGTGCCGATCCGCTTGTGGACGGCGTCGCCCGAAAACAGGAAGCGGCCCAGCAGCGTGCGCAGCCGCTCCTCGGACCAGCCGTAGGGGAGGCTGCGCCGCAGCTCCTCGAGCACGGTCGCCCGCGGGTCGAGCACCTCGGACTGGTCCTGAGCGTGGTAGCCGACGACAACGCCACGGCCGAGCGACAGCGCGCCGCCGTCCGGCCGCTCGCGGCCGGCGAGCAGGCGCAGCAGCGTGCTCTTGCCGGCGCCGTTCGGGCCGACCAGCCCGAGGCGCTGCCCGCGCTCGAGCTGGAGGTCCAGGCCGTCGAGGACGGTGCGGCCGTCGTACCCTTTGCGCAGGGCTCGCGCGCTGACCGTGATCGCTTCGCTCGGCGGGCTGTCGGCGAACCGCAGCTTGATCGTGTCCAGCTCGGGCGGGGGCGGGGCGATCCGCTCCTGGCGCTCGAGGAGGCGCTCGCGGCTCTTCGCCTGCGCGGCGCGCGTGGCCGAGGCGCGGAAGCGGTCGACGAACGCTTGCTGGCTAGCGAGAGCACGCTGCTGGCGCGCGAACGCCTGCGCCTGGGCCTGCCGCCGCCGCGCGCGCTCCGCCAGGTAGTAGGAGTAGTTGCCGCGGTAGTCGACCAGGGCGCCGCGCTCGAGCGCCAGCGTGCGCGTGGCGACGCGGTCGAGGAAGTAGCGGTCGTGCGAGACGACGACCGCGGCGCCACGGAAGGCGCGCAGGTACTCCTCCAGCCACTCTACGGCGGCCAGGTCGAGGTGGTTGGTCGGCTCGTCGAGCAGCAGGAGGTCCGGCGGGCGCACCAGCAGCTTGGCGAGGGCGATCCGCATCTGCCAGCCGCCGGAGAACGTCCCCACCGGTTGGCGGCGCTGGTCGCCGCGGAACCCCAGGCCGGCCAAGACCGTCGCGATCTGGCTCTCCACGCGGTAGCCCTCGAGCTGCTCGAAGCGCTCCTGCAGGTGGCCCTGCCGCTGGATTAGGGCGGCCAGCGCGGGCTGCCCGGCCGGCGTGGCGGCCAGCGCCTCAGCCGTGCTGCGCAGCGCGGCCTCCAGTTCCGTCAGCTCCGGGAAGGCGGCCAGCAGCTCGTCCCAGAGCGCGCGCTCGCCGACGACGCCGGCGTCCTGGGCCAGGTAGCCAATGGCCAGGCCCGGCTGGGGCAGGCGCTGACCGGCGTCGGGCGCGAGCGTGCCGAGCGCGATCTGCAGGAGCGTGCTCTTGCCGGCGCCGTTGGGACCCACCAGCGCCACGCGCTCGCCGGCGGTGATCGCGGCACTTACGTCGTCGAGCACCTGGTGCGCGCCAAAGCTCTTCGACACGCCATGCAGTCGCAGCACGCCTCGCTCCAGCCACAAAACGACGCCGGGCCAGCGGCCCGGCGTCCAGACCGACGCGACGCGAACCGTCGCGCTCCTATCAGACTATACTCGATGCCTGCGAGCTGGGGCGTCCTGGGGAGGCGCGCAAACGGCATGGTATAACCCGGTCGCGGGAGGGCGCCGGACGAGGGCGCCGGGGGAGGAGTCGTGAGCGCGAGACTACCGGTCATCGACGCCGACGGACATATCTTCGAGCGCGACCCGGAGATCCGCAGGTTTCTCGGGCCGCCGTACAGCGAGCTGGACTGGGCCCAGACCTATCCCTTCTTCCCCACGCTCGACGGCTGGTGCCGCGGCTTCTCGTCGCCGGGCCAGCGCGACAATCCGGACCCGGCGGCCTGGCTGGCGTTCCTCGACGAGTGCGGCATCGAGCGCACGATTCTCTACCCCACGGCCGCGCTCGCCACCGGGCTAATCCAGGACCGCGCCTGGGCCGTTGCCCTGTCCCGCGCCTACAACGACTGGCTGCACGCGACGTACATGCGGCGCAGCCCGCGCCTAATCGGCATGGCCGTCCTGCCCGTGCAGGCGCCGGCGGAGGCGGCGCGCGAGCTGCGCCGGGCCGTGAAGGAGCTGGGGATGCCGGGCGCTGTCCTGCCGGGCGTCACCATCACCGACCGCCCGTACGGCCACCCGGAGTACGAGCCGCTGCTGGCCGAGGCCAACGCCCTCGGCTGCGCCCTGGGTATCCACGGGGCGGTCAGCTACCGCCTGGGGATCGACCAGTCGGACAGCTTCATCAAGACGCACACGCTGGAGCACCCGTTCGCCCAGATGATCCAGCTCACCAGCCTGCTATTCGACGGCGCCATCGAGCGCTACCCGAACATCCGCTGGGCGTTCCTCGAGGCCGGCGCCGGCTGGATGCCGTACATGATGGACCGCCTCGACGAGGAGTGGGAGCGCCGCGGCAAGCGCTGGGCGCCCGACGTGCACCGCAAGCCTAGCGAATCGCTTCGCGCCAGCAACATCTTCGTCTCCTGCGAGGTCGAGGAGCAGACCCTGCCCTACGTGGTGGAGGTCTTCGGCGCCGACAAGATCCTCTGGGCCTCCGATTACCCGCACGAGCGCGTCCACCACGAATACTTGAAGGACATCCCCGAGTTCATGGAGCGCACCGACCTGTCCGAGGACGTCAAGCGGAAGATCCTGAAGGACAACGCCGTGCGCTTGTACGGGCTGTGATCGACGATGGGAGCCCCGCCGGCACGGTAGCCGAGCCTGGCCGCGCCACCTCCGAGCGGACGACCGCCCGGCCGCCGGGGAAGATGGGCCGCGTCGCCGCGGTCCGCGGGCGGCTAGGCGCCCGGCACCTGCGCGCCGTGTCGCGGCGCTCGCTGTGGGCGCTGCCCTTCCTCGCGGCGAACTCGCTGTTCACCGACGGCTCGGCCATCTCACTCAACGTCGCCATCGGCGCGCCCTGGGCGTCGCTGGTCCACTGGGGCCTGCTGGCCCCCTGGTGCTGCCTGGTCCTCTGGGCGCTCCAGCACCACATCCTCCCCGACAGCGTGGCGGCCTGGCTCGGCGAGCGCGAGCGCGGCCTGAGCGAGCGGGCGCAACGGCTGCTGCGCTGGGGGAAGCCTAGCGTCGTGCTGGCGCTGGGGGCGGTCGGGCCGCTATCGTCCCTACTCGCCATCCGCATGTTTGGGCTGCCGGCGCCCCGCCGCTATTTCCTGGCGGTAGGAGCGGCAACGGTCTACTGCGTGGTGTGGACTGGCCTGATCTACGGCGGGGGATGGCTGCTCATCCGGCACCTGCTGGGCTGGGGCACGTAGGCGGCCCGCGGAGTGGCGGGCCCGGCGCCCGGCGCCTGCTGGACGGGGGCGCGTCGCGGGCACCGAGGCGCCCGCGCGCTTGGTAACTGCCCAGCTAGCGCTTAGCGTTGAGCCGTGCCCTCGTCGTCCTCGGCGCGGCGGCGGCTGGCGCGCCGCCCCTCGGGCGGCAGGTCCGCCTCGGGCGCCCACAGCTCCACCTGCCCTGCATCGGGATGCGCGACGCTGTCCTCGTCGAGCAGGGGGCGCTGCTGGAGCTCCTCGATGCGCTGCTGCTGCGCGTTCAGCCAGCAGACCAGCACCATCCCGGCCGTCTCGTCCGCGCGGTTGGCGGGCTTGGCGAACAGTCCCTTGATCTGGTCCGGCTGCAGGCTCAGCCCATTCAGATACGACTCAGCGTCTTCCTCGGTGGCGAAGTGCACCACGCGCCAGCGCTTCATGCAGCGGGCTCCAGAGCCCCGCGCCCAGCCGTTCGTGCCAAGGTGGCGGCTGGTGCGGTGCCCGCAGAATGGCTGAGTAGTCGACCGGTGAGTGACGGGCGCCTAGCGCGGCTCGGGGCAGCAGTGCCGCAACGCACCTGCGGCGGATGGGCGAACGATAGCGGCAGGCGCGCCGTCGTCTCTGGCCGCGTTCTCCCCTCTATGTTAGCACAGCCGAGCGAGTCGCATCCGGGCCGACGGTTGAGAACGGGTCAGCGCCATTCGTTGCGACCGCGGCTGGTGCCCGGTATAGTTACCGCTATCCACTGGCGTCGAGCGAGGGCAGGTCGATGACGCGCTACCTGATTCGTCGGGCGATCGGGACGATTCCGGTCATTCTCCTGGTGACGCTGCTGGTCTACGGCCTGCTGCACCTGGCGCCGGGCGACCCCGCGTCGCTGCTGCTGCCCGAGGATGCCACCGACGCCGACGTGGCCGAGGCGAAGGCGCGCTGGGGGCTCGACCAGCCGTTCCTGGTCCAGTACGTCTACTTCATCGGCAACGCCTTGCAGGGCAACCTGGGCCGCTCCTTCCGCTTCGCGCAGCCGGTGAGCGAGCTGATGGCCTCCCGCCTGCCCGCCACCATCGAGCTGGCCTTCTTCGCCATGATCATCGCCACGCTGATCGCGATCCCGCTCGGGGTGTTCGCTGGCGCGCGACCCGATTCGGCGGTCGACAACGTGGGCACGATGTTTGGGTTATTCGGGATCAGCATGCCCAACTTCTGGTTCGGGATCATGCTCATCCTGTTGTTCGCCGGGGTGCTGCACCTCTTCCCCTCGGCTGGCCGCAGCGAGTACGGCGTGGCCGGCCAGACGATCACGGGCTTCTACTTCCTGGACAGCGCCCTCACCGGCAACTGGGCGGGCGTGGCCGATGCCTTCAAGCACGTCCTGATGCCCGCGCTGACGCTTGGCACGGCGCTGGCCGGCATCGAGATGCGCATCACGCGCTCCGCCGTGCTCGAGATTACCCGCGAGGACTACGTGCTGGTTGCGCGGGCGAAGGGGCTGATGAACCGCGTCGTGCTCTGGCGGCACGTGCTGCGCAACGCCCTGATCCCGATCATCACTGTGGTAGGCCTCGAGCTGGGTACGCTGCTCAGTGGATCGATCATCGTGGAGACCGTCTTCGCCTGGCCGGGGGTGGGCAACCTGCTCATCACCGGGGTGACCTCGCGCGACTACCCGCTCGTCACCGGCATCGTCCTGATGTACACGATCGCCTTCGTGACGATCAACCTGGTCATCGACGGCTTCTACGCCGTGGTCGACCCGCGGATTCGCTTCTAAAGCTCTCGTAGCGAGCGGGCGCGGGGAGGATTACAATGAGGGCCACGGCAGACGGAGCGCCCCGGGGAGTAATGGGCGAGGACGAGGACCGATGGTAGCTGTCGCGCGTCCCCTGCCACGGCAACCGGCGCTGCCGACGTGGATCCGTCCATGGATGCGGACGAAGATCTACGTCGGGGGGCTGATCGTCGTCGCCCTGATCCTCCTCGGGCTGTTCGGTCCGCTGATCGCGCCCTACAACCCCAACGAGCAGCAGCTCCGCGACTCGCTGCAGATGCCGCAGTGGTTCGGCGGCGCGCACTTCCTGGGCACCGACAACCTGGGCCGCGACATCCTCAGCCGGCTGTTCTACGGCGCCCGCGTCTCCCTGATCATCGCCTTCACCGTGGTGATCATCTCCGGCGCGATCGGCATCACGCTCGGCTCGATCTCCGGCTATTTCGGCGACACGGTCGACTTCCTGATCCAGAAGTTCGTCGAGGTGATCTGGGCCTTCCCCGCCCTGCTCCTGGCAATCGCCATCCTAGCCTACCTCGGCCAGGGGCTCCACACCCTGATCTTCGCCCTGGTCGCCCAGCGCTGGATCCAGTACTGCCGCGTCGTGCGCGGCGAGACGCTGTCGTTGCGGCACCGCGAGTTCGTCACGGCGGCCCAGGTGGTCGGCGCGGGCCACGCGCGGATCATCGCCCGCCACATCATCCCCAACATCGTGCCGTCGAGCCTGGTCATCGGCACCTTCAGCATGGCGACGGCGATCATCGCCGAGGCCAGCCTGAGCTTCCTCGGGCTGGGCGTGCCGCCCGACGTGCCTACCTGGGGGACGATGCTCGGCGACGGGCGCAACTACATCAGCACCGCGCCGTGGCTCACGATCTTCCCGGGCCTGGCGATCTTCATCGTGGTGCTGGGGATCAACCTGCTCGGCGACGGCCTGCGCGACGTGCTCGACCCGCGCCGCAAGAAGGCGGCCTCGGACCTCTGATCTTCACCAGCAGGCGACGCCGTCAGCCGGCCGGGAGCAGGAGGCCGGACGGTGCCGGCGCGACGCGCGGGGTGCTGGCCCAGGGATCGCGGTAGCCGAGCAGCCGCGCGGAGTTCACCAGCACGGCCAGGCTAGACAGGTTGTGCAGGACGGCGGCCATGAACGGGTTGAGGGTCCCCACCGCCCCGGCCACGATGCCGATGCTGTTCACGCCGATCGACAGCGCGTAGTTCTGGCGAATGATCCGTAGGGCGTCCCGTCCCAGCCGCACCACGCCCGCTACCTCGCGGATGTCGTTGCTGGCCAGCGCCACGTCGGCGGCCTCGACCGCTACGTCGCTGCCGACCGTGCCCATGGCGATCCCGAGGTCCGCCACGGCCAGGGCCGGCGCGTCGTTGATCCCGTCGCCGACCATCGCCACGCGGTGCCCCGCCCTCTGCAGCTCGCAGACCAGGGCGTACTTGTCCTCCGGCAGCGCCCGCGCGCGGATCGAGTCCTCGCCCAGCCCGAGCTGGGCGCCGATCGCCGCCGCCACGGCCGGGCTATCCCCGGTCAGCATGACGATGCGGCGGACGCCGACGTCGCGGGCGGCGGCCAGCGCCGCGGCCGTCTCCGGCCGAATCTGATCGGCGATGCCGAGCACGCCCACCGTCTCGTCGTTGTAGGCGACGTAGAGCGGCGTCTCGCCGTTCTGACTCAGCCGCGCGCCCAGCGCCTCGGCCTCGGCCGGCGCCCGCAGGCCGAACTGGCCGAGCAGGCGGTCGCTGCCGACCAGGATGCGGTTGCCGTGGAAGTCCGCGCGCACGCCCTGGCCGACCAGGATCTCGCACTCCTCGTGGACGGGGATCTCCAGCGCGCGCTCGGCGGCGTGGCGCACCACGGCGAGCGCCAGGGGATGGCGAGAGTGCACCTCCCCGCTGGCGGCGAGCGCCAGCACCTCCTCTGGCGGCCGGGCGTCGGCGAGGCTGTAGACCATCGAGACGCGGGGCTGCCCGACGGTCAGGGTGCCCGTCTTGTCGAAGACGACCGTGTCGATCTCCCCGGCGGCCTCGAGGTGGGCGCCGCCCTTGATCAGGACGCCGCGCCGCGCCGCGTTGGCGATCGCCGCGCTCACGGCGGTGGGCGTGCTCAGGCCGGCCGCGCAGGGGCAGGCGACGAGCAGCATCGTCATCGCGCGGCGGGCGTCGCGCGTGAGCGCGAACACCAGCGCGGCCAGCGCGAACGACGCCGGCACGAAGCGGGCGCTGAACCGCTCGCCCAGCGTTGCGATCGGCGCGCGCAGGTCCTCGGCCTCCTCGACGCGGTGGATGAGCCGTCCGACGGCCGTGTCGGTGCCCACGCGCTGGACGCGGAAGCGCAGGGCGCCCGACTCCAGGATCGTCCCGGCCCAGACGCTGTCGCCGATTTGCTTGTAGGCGGGGATCGATTCGCCCGTGATCGGCGCCTCGTTGATCGCGCCCTCGCCGGCCACGACGATGCCGTCCGCGGGCAGGCGGTCGCCACGGTAGACCACCACCACGTCGCCGGGGCGGAGCTGCTGCACGGGCGTGCGGATCTCGGTCCCCTCGACGAGGACCCAGGCGTCGCCCTCGTCGGCGAGCAGCGCGCGGATCGCCCGCCGCGTGCGGCGCAGCACCAGCGCTTGGAGCAGCTCGCCGACGTTGAGCAGCCAGAGGACGACCAGCGCCGTGACCGTCTCGCCCATCGCGATCGAGGCGACGGTCGCCACGGTGACGAGGGTGTCGGTATCGAGGCGCTGGCGGCGGGTGAGCGTGCGGACCAGGCCCAGCAGGTACGGGTAGCCGGTCGCCAGTCCGATGGCCGCGACGCCCGCTGTGAGCGGCGGCGGCAGCGCGAGCGCGACGCCCGGCAGCAGGTGCCGCGCGGTCAGCGCCAGCAGCGCCGCCCCGCCGACGACCACGCGGGCGATCTCGCCCAGTAGCGAGCCCTCGCCGTGGGCGTGCTCGTGGGCGGACACGCGCCTCTCAGCCGCGGCAGGACGCGCCGCCGTGTCGGCGATCGGCCGCGCTCTTCTGCCCGCTGCCACCGCTGCCGTCGCGTCGATCGGTTGGCCCCTCTCGTCCAGAGCGACGGCACCGCGACCATTACGGCGCGGCGGTCCTGCTAGGGAGGCGGCCGGGCCGCGTCGCAGCCGGCGCAGCGCCGCAAGCAGGCCGTCGACCGAAGCCGCTCGCGGATCGAAGCGCACCAGCAGGCGGCGCCGCGGGGCGGACACGTCGACCTGCTCGACGCCAGGCACGGCGCGCAGCGCGGTCGCGACGGCCTCCCGCTCGCGGGCCAGGGCAAGGACGTCCCAGCGCAGGCGCAGCCGGCCGGGCACGGCACAGAGGAGTTGAGGATTATCCATCACGAACGAATTCTACCAGTCGGGCCGGCTGCGCGACCCGACCGATGCGCTCGTGCAGCGCGCGGCTCGTCGAGTCGGTCGGATCAGTTGTTCGACGAGCCCCGCCTCCAATCACCGAGGGCGGCCAGGAAGCAGCAGCGGATCTCGGAGGCGCCGCGCAGGCTCGGCTCGATGGTCGACGTGTACCACGACGGGTCGCCCGTCAGGAAGTGGGCGTGCAGGTCGACGAGCTTGCCGTAGCGGCCGGCCAGATCGGCCAGCGCTCGCGCGCCCGACGTCACCTAGCGCGCTCGCCACTACGACCAGCGTGCCGTCCACATGGGGTGAGCTGCCAGCGGCGCACTCCCGAAGCGCCAGGCGAGGCTGTGGCCCACCGCGGCGTAGAGCTCGGCCAGTAGCGCGCTCGACGGCCCCTGTGCAGCACAGGAGGCGCGGCCGGCCGCGGCCTACGGCCCGATGGCGACGAAGCTAGGGGGGCTCCCCACGGCGATGGGGCCGCCCACGACAGTGTTGGTCGTCGTGTCGATCACCGTCACGCTGTTGCTGCCCGCGTTGGCGACGTAAGCGCGGCCGGGCACCGAGCTAGTGGCCGTCGCGGTCGCGGTGGGCGTGGCCGTGGCCGTGCTGGTTGGCGTGGCCGTCGCAGTGCTGGTGGGCGTCGGACTCGCACCCGGCGTGGGGCTGGCGGCGCTCGTCGCGGTGGCCGTAGCCGTCCTGGTCGGGACTACGGTGCTGGTCGTGGTCGCCGTTGTGGTCGGGGTTGGGCTCGCGGTGCTCGTCGGCCCCGCCGTGCTCGTCGCGGT
>Ga0070739_10005715_pt1 | contig 14031 bp, 10 predicted proteins | sample Coa_R1_7_FD_66445 | JGI IMG/M metagenome (GOLD analysis project Ga0070739, IMG submission 66445) | Surface soil microbial communities from Centralia Pennsylvania, which are recovering from an underground coalmine fire - Coalmine... | ecosystem: Environmental > Terrestrial > Soil > Unclassified ... | reverse complement strand
GCGGAGCACCGCGCCCGCGCCATTGCCGCCAACAACGTCGTCAACGCGGCGGCGATGGTGCTGTCGGCGCTGGCGACGACGGCGCTGATCGCGATCGGCGTCGGCGTCCCCGGCCTGTTCTTTCTGTGCGGGGCAGCGTCGATCGCGATCGTGCCGCTGGTGTGGCGCACCCTGCCGCGCGCGGCGCCGCGGCCCGCGTAGACGTTGTCCGGCAGCCAAGAGTTTCCCAAAAAAAGGTCATGGCCGGGCTTGACCGGGCTTGACCGGGCTTGACCCAGCCATCTCCACGCGCCCCGAGTTGCCGGGTCAAGCCGGGCGATGACGAGAAGAGAATACTTGAGCCTGAACCGGGGTCCGCGCAGTCAGCCGGCGAAGCCGGTAACGACGGCGGAGAGGGTCGCGGCGAGGAAGACGGCGAAGAGGGCGAAGCGGGTTTGCGGCGGGGCCGGGATCATCGTCGCGGCGATCAGCAACGCGGCTCCGGCGGTCGACAACGTCGTGGGCATCGTTCTCGCGCAGCGCAGCAGTGGATGCGCGGCAAGTTGGCCGCCGGCGATTAAGGAGGGGTGAAAGGTTACGTTGGTATGGCCGCCGCACCGGCCAATTAACCAATTATTCCTTGGCCGCGTCGTCGGCGCCCTTGATGCGGGCGGCAAGCGCCGCCGCGAGAAAGCGGTCGATGTCGCCGTCGAGCACGGCGCCCGTGTTCGAGGTTTCGACGTTGGTGCGCAGGTCCTTGACCATCTGATAAGGCTGCAGCACGTAGGACCGGATCTGGTGGCCCCAGCCGATATCGGTCTTGGCCGCGTTCATGGCGTCGGTCGCGGCCTCGCGCTTCTCGAGTTCGAGTTCGTAGAGCCGGGCCCGCAGCATCGCGAAGGCGTGCGCCCGGTTCTGGTGCTGCGAACGCTCGCTCTGGCACTGCACGACGATGCCGGTCGGCAGGTGGGTGATGCGAACGGCGCTATCGGTCTTGTTGACGTGCTGGCCGCCCGCGCCCGACGAGCGGTAGGTGTCGATGCGCAGATCCTTGTCGTTGATCTCGACGTCGATCTTGTCGTCGATGACGGGGTAGACCCAGGCAGAGGCGAAGCTGGTATGGCGCCGCGCGTTCGAGTCGAACGGCGAGATCCGCACGAGACGGTGCACGCCGCTCTCGGTCTTGAGCCAGCCATAGGCGTTGCGGCCGTTGATGCGCACGGTGGCCGATTTGATGCCGGCCTCTTCGCCGCCGCTTTCTTCGAGCCACTCGACCTTGTAGCCGTGCTTTTCGGCCCAGCGCACGTACATCCGCAGCATCATCTCGGCCCAATCCTGGGCCTCGGTGCCGCCGGCGCCGGCATGGGCTTCGAGATAGCAGTCATTGCCGTCAGCCTCGCCCGAAAGCAGGCTTTCGAGCTCGCGCTGGCGCGCCTCCTCGCGCAGCTTTTGCAGCGCGGCCTCGGCCTCGGCGACGACGCCGGCGTCGCCTTCGCTCTCACCCAATTCGATGAGTTCGACGGCGTCGCCGAGGTCGCGCTCGATGCGGCGGCAGCCTTCGATCGCCTCGGCGAGATGATTGCGCTCGCGCAACAGGGACTGCGCTGCGGCCGGGTCGTCCCATAGCCGCGGGTCTTCCGCCCGCGCGTTCAGCTCTGCAAGCCGGCGAAGGGCGTTGTCCCAGTCAAAGATGCCTCCTCAGCAGCGCCAGCGACTTCTCGATGTCGTCGGCGACCGCCTGTATCTCGGCGCGCATGTCGAAAAACCCGGTCGAAGTGTCGAGAATGAAGCTTAGATAGGAAGCTCGGGCGCTCAGTACAGGCCGCCGGTGCCGCTCCAGCCGCCGCCACCGTAGCCGCCGCCATACCCACCCCCGCCGTATCCGCCGCCACCGTAGCCGCCACCGCCGTATCCGCCGCCGCCCTGCATCGGCGGGTAGGGCGCGTCGGGTTCGTCGTCGCCCTGCGCGGTCGCTCCGCCGGCGCTCGCCGTCGTGCTGGTCGGGCCGGATCCCGGTTCGGTGCCGGGCTTATACGCTTCCCAGAAGGTGCCGGCGCTGGTCGAGACCGGGTAGAGCCGCATCCCCGGCGGGATGCGGAATTCGGTGGCGGGCTTGCCCTTAAGCGCCGCGATCATGAAGTCGCGGAAGATCGGGGCCGCCACCACCGCGGCCTGCTCGCCTTCGCCGAGGCTCACCGGCTGGTCATAGCCGACGAAGACGCCGGCGACGAGGTCGGGGGTGAAGCCGAGGAACCAGGCGTCCTGCCAATCGCTGGTCGTGCCGGTCTTGCCGGCGATGGGCCGCCCGACCGCCTTGACCGCGATGCCGGTGCCGTGCTGCACGACGCCTTCCATCATCTGCACGACCTGGAACGTCGACATCGGGTCGTCAACCTGCTCGCGCGTGTCGGGGATGACCGGCACCGGCTGATGCTTCCACTCGACATCGGTGCAGCCGTCGCAGGGGCGCTGGTCGGCGCGGTAGATCGTGGCGCCGTTGCGGTCCTGGATGCGGTCGATCAGGGTCGGAATGATGCGCCTGCCGCCGTTGTCGAGCATCGCGTAGGCGGCGGTGAGGCGCAGCGGCGTCGTATCGCCGGCGCCGAGCGACATCGAATATTCGCGCGGCGTGTGGTCCATGATGCCGAAGCGTTCGAGCGTCTCGGCGATGGGTTCGATGCCGATCGTCGCCGCGACGTGCACGGTCGCCGCGTTGCGCGAATGCGCCAGCGCCTCGCGCAGCGGGATCGGCCCCATGAAATTGTTTTCGTAGTTGACCGGCGACCACATCGGCAGTCCCGGCCCTTGCGGCAGCGAGATCGGCTCGTCGAGCACGATCGTGGAGGGCGTGAAATCGTGGTCGAGCGCGGCGAGGTAGACAAACGGCTTGATCGCGGAACCGGGCTGGCGCTTGGCCTGCGTCGCCCGGTTGAACTGACTCATCTCGTAGCTGAACCCGCCGCTCACGGCGAGAACGCGGCCCGTATGCGGGTCCATGACAACGAGCGCGCCCGACACCTCGGGAATCTGGCAAAGGTTGAAGGCCGGCGTCGAGCGTCCCTTCGGCGGCTGGCCGCGGCTCGTGGGCTTTGCTTCCGCCGTGGGCGCGGCCGCGGCGAGCGGCTCGACCAGCACGATGTCGCCGGGTTTGGCGACATCGGCGGGGCTGCGGGGATAGGCGCCGAGGCTGCTGTCTTCCCGCAGCGGCCGCGCCCAGCGCATCTGCGCGAACGGGATGTGGCCGATCGTGCCGTCCTGAAGCCCGATCGCGGCTGCGTCCGGCTCGTCTTTCAGCACGACCGCGAGCTGCCATCCCACCGTCCCCGCGCCCGGCGGCAGCTTTACGTGCGCAAAGCGGGCCTGCCAGTCGCCGGAAATGTCGATATGGCCGACGGCGCCGCGCCAGCCGCCGACCGAGCGGTCGTAGTTGATCAGCCCGTTGCGCAGCGCCGTGTCCGCCAGGGCCTGCAAATGCGCATCGACGCTGGTGCGGACCGACAGGCCGGACTGGTACAGCATCTTCTCGCCGTAGCGCCCCAGCAGCTCGCGCCGCACTTCCTCGGCGAAATAGGGCGCATTGACCTGCTCCGCCTCCTCGCGATGGTGCACCTCGATCGGCTGCGCCTTGGCGGCGGCGACCTCGGCCGCGGTCGCGTTGCCGTCTTCGAGCATGCGGTCGAGGACCCAGTCGCGGCGGTTGCGCGCCGCCTCCGGAAAGCGGATGGGGTTGTAGTTGTTCGGCGCCTTCGGCAGGCCGGCGATGAAAGCCGCCTCGCCCAAGCTCAGCTGGTCGAGCGATTTGTCGAAATAGGTCAGCGCCGCGGCGGCGACGCCGTACGCGCCCGAGCCGAGATAGATTTCGTTGAGGTAGAGTTCGAGGATACGGTCCTTCGGCAGCGCTTCGTCGATGCGGGTGGCGAGCAGGATCTCCTTGATCTTGCGGTCGATCGAGACCTCGCTCGACAGCAGCATGTTCTTGGCGACCTGCTGCGTGATGGTCGAAGCGCCGACCGGGCGGCGGCGGGCGTGCCAGCGTCCGATGTCGATGATCGCGGCGCGCAGGATCGAAATCGGATCGACCCCGTGATGCGTGTAAAAGTTCTTGTCCTCGGAGGACAGGAACGCCTTGATCAACTGCTTCGGGATCGCATTGATCGGCACGAAGACGCGGCGCTCGGTCGCGTATTCCGCCAGAAGACGGCCGTCGCCGGCCTGGACGCGGGTCGTGATCGGCGGCTGATAGCGCGCCAGCTGCTGATAGTCGGGCAGGTCGCGGCCGAAATACCAGATCGTGATGCCGACAAAGCCGCACCCGACGATTCCCGCCAGGACGGTGCAAATGAACAGAAACCTGACGAGCTTGACCATTGCTGAAACGCCGCGCGGCTCCCGTGTTGTCTCCAGCTCGGCCGCCTCCGCACGGCGGGCACACCTTATGCGCTAAGATTGGGGCTATTCCAAGGCTCGATTTGGCGCAGGCCCGGCGGCGGGCGCCGTGGGCGCGCCGCCGCCATTGCCCGCAAACCCCTGCAATGCCTTGCGCTGCGGCTGGCGCAGGACGAAATGATTGTGGCAGCGGGCGTCAACCGATACATTCGCTCGCTGTATAGCCCGCTCGCCCGGGCGCCGCACTCGGCGGGGATTGCCACGGTATCCCCCATCCATCGGCAGCGTTCTCCCCTGCCGCCGCGCCGGGTCGCAGCGCGGGGCGCGGCGGATCGTATGAACCCGAAGCCGACCGTGCGCTCCTGACGAAATCTCGATGCCCCAACCGCTCGATGCCATGATCGCAGGCGCAGCCGGCTTCCTCACACAACGGGCGCGCGGCCCGGCGATCCTCGCCCGGCCGCAGCGCCCTCCGGAGTTTTCCCTGGATGCCGAAGCGCATGTTGATCGACGCCGCCCACTCGGAAGAAACCCGAGTGGTCGTGCTAAACGGTAATCGTCTTGAAGAGTTCGATTTCGAATCGTCTACCAAGAAACAGGTCAAGGGCAACATCTACCTGGCGAAGGTAACGCGGGTAGAGCCCTCGCTGCAGGCCGCCTTTGTCGAATACGGCGGCAATCGCCACGGTTTTCTCGCTTTCAGCGAAATCCATCCCGACTATTATCGCATTCCGGTTGCCGATCGCGGCTTTGCCGATCAGGCGGCATCCAGGCACGAAGCCGAGGAGGACGGGGGCGAGGCGGACGTTCCGGTGCCGCTCGAGGCGGCGCTGCCCGAGCCTGTCGCCGTCGGCGGCTCACCCGGCGCCGATGACGACGCGGCGGAAGAAGAAGCGCCCGACCGTGGCGCGGACCACGATACCGCGGAGGCAGCGGTGGCGGAGGTCGAGTGGCCGGACCGGGAAGACGAGCCGCAGGCGCAGGAAGGCGGGCCCGCCGGCGCAGAGGCGCATCCGGCCGCCGTCTCCGAAGATGCGGCGGAAATCGTCCGCGCCGACGTGCTCGCGACCGGTTACGTTCCCGTGCCGGATGTCGTTGTCGAGCCGATGTCTGCAGCGTCCGAGGGGAACGGCGACGACGACGACGCCGACGAGGAGGCCGATGGGGAGGCGGCGGCAGCCGACATTGCAGCCGCCGTCACCGCGGCGGAAGACGGCGTGCACGAGGCGGAGAGCGTCGAAACCATCGGCGGCGACGAGTTCGGCGATCCCGAGGAGGAGCGCCAGCGCTCGCGCACGACGCGGCCCTACAAGATCCAAGAGGTCATCAAGCGCCGCCAGATCATGCTGGTGCAGGTCAGCAAGGAGGAGCGCGGCAACAAGGGCGCGGCGCTGACGACCTATCTCTCGCTCGCCGGCCGCTATTGCGTACTGATGCCGAACACCGGCCGCGGCGGCGGGGTATCGCGCAAGATCACCAGCATGAGCGACCGGCGCCGGCTCAAGGAGATACTCGAGGACCTCGACATTCCCGACGGGATGGGGGTCATCGTCCGCACCGCCGGCAGCGAGCGCTCCAAGGCCGAGATCAAGCGCGATTACGAATACCTGCTGCGCCTGTGGAACGAGATCCGCGACCTGACGCTCAAATCGACCGCGCCGGCGCTGATCTACGAGGAAGGCAACCTGATCAAGCGCTCGATCCGCGACCTCTACACGCGCGACATCGACGAGGTGCTGGTCGAGGGCGAAGAGGGCTACCGCACCGCCAAGTCCTTCATGCGCATGCTGATGCCGAGCCATGCCCGGCGCGTCCAGCCGCACCGCGACTCCCAGGTCGGGCTGTTCCACCGGTACCAGGTCGAAGGCCAGATCGACGCGATCCATTCGCCGGTCGCGCAGCTGCGTTCCGGCGGCTACATCGTCATCAACCAGACCGAGGCGCTGGTTTCGATCGACGTCAATTCGGGCCGCGCGACCCGCGAGCGCAACATCGAGGAAACGGCGCTGCGCACCAACCTCGAAGCCGCCGAGGAGATTGCGCGGCAATTGCGGCTGCGCGACCTCGCCGGCCTCATCGTCATCGACTTCATCGACATGGAGGAGCACCGCAACCAGGCGGCCGTCGAGCGCCGGCTCAAGGACGCGCTGAAGAACGACCGCGCCCGCATCCAGGTCGGCCGCATCAGCCCGTTCGGCCTCCTGGAGATGTCGCGGCAGCGGCTGCGGCCGTCATTGGCGGAGGCGTCGACCCAGCCCTGCCCGCATTGCGGCGGCACCGGCTTCGTGCGATCCGTCGAATCAGCCGCGCTGCACGCACTGCGCTCGATCGAGGAGGAGGGCACCCGCCACCACGCGGCGGAGATCTGCATCTACGTGCCGACGGCGGTGGCGCTCTACATCCTTAATCAGAAGCGGGAGTCGCTGGCCCAGGTCGAGGCCCGCTACACGCTGCGGGTCATGGTGGCGCGCGACGACAGCCTGATCCCGCCCGCCTTTCGACTTGAGCGCCTGCGCTCGTTGACGGCGGCCGAGACCGCGCCGCCGCCGCACCTGACGCAGGTGCCGGCCCTGGAAGAAGACGAGGATGAGGACGAGGACGACGAGATCGGAGCTCCCATCGCGCGCGGCGCGGATGGCGGTGAGCGCGAGGCCGGTGACGACGAGCGCCGCCGTCGCCGGCGTCGGCGCCGCCGCAGCCCGCGGCGCGGCGAGGAGCGCGAGGTCAGGGCGGCCGACGCGGCCGAGAGCGACCGCGACATAGCGGAAGATGCCGCCACGGAGGAGGCGCGCGACGAACATGCCGACACCGAGGCGGATCGCCGCCGCCGCCGGCGGGGCCGGCGCGGCGGTCGCCGCCGGATGCGGCGGGAGGACGGGACGGAGGTCGCCGAGGCGGAACATCCCGTTGCCGCCGAGACGATCGAGATCCTGCCCGCATCGCCAGCCGAACCGGCGCCGGACGAGGCGCCGGCGCCGACCGAATGGCCGGGCGATTTAGGCCTTGAAGCCGCGAGCGTACCGGCGCTTGCCGATGCCGAGCCGGCGATGGCCGCGCAGGCGGCGGAGGTGACGGAGGAACCGGCCGAGGAAGCGGCGCCGGCCCCAACCGTCGAGACCGTGGCCGGCATCCCCTTCGCCGGCGCCGAGGAACACGAACCGACGCCGGCCGCCGCGGCAGCAGCGGCCGAAACAGGCTCCGCCGCTCCGGCGCCGGAACTGGCGTCGGCGGCGGACGAGCAGATCGTCACCGACCGTCCGGCCAACCCGCGCAGGGGGTGGTGGCAGCGTCTCGTGCAGTCATGATGCGGTCAGGCGCGGCGATTGCCCCGCCGCCGCCTTATTCCGACGGTAACGCCATTGCACCGCCGCTCGCGCCGAACCGCTTCCTTGCCTCGTCGTAGAAGCCGAACCCCGCTCCTTCTGGTCGCGCTTGCGCTCGCGGCAATGCTCGGCAGCCGCGACGCCGCAGCGGGAAAAGCGACCTATCTGCGCGACACCGAGATCGAGTCGGACATCCGCACGATGGCGACGCCGATCTTCCGCACCGCCGGGCTCGAACCCAAGGACGTCGCAATCTACCTCGTCGACGACCCGCAGCTGAACTCTTTTGTCGCCGGCGGCCAGGCGATTTTCCTCAATTCGGGCCTCGTCGAGCGGGCTCAGACGCCGAACCAGCTGATCGGGGTCATCGCCCACGAGACCGGCCATATCGCCGGCGGTCACATCACCCGCGCCGAGCAGGCGATCAAGAACGCCAGCATCGAGCAGATCATTGCCCTGGTGGTCGGCGTGGCCGCATCGGTGGCCGGCCAAAGCCCGGCGCCGCTGCTGGGCGCCGCCGGCGTGGGGCAGCAGGCCTTTCTGCAATATTCGGTGATGCAGGAGGCGACCGCCGACCACGCCGCCTTGAACTACCTCGACCGCACCTGCCAGTCGGCGCGCGGCCTCTTGAAGTTTCTTGAAATATTGCAGAGCGACGAGATTTTGTCCGGCGCGCATTCGGATCCCTGGTCGCGCACCCATCCGCTGACGGCGCAGCGCATCGATTACGTGCGCGACCACGTCGAGCGGGCGCGCTGCTCCAACACTCCGGATACTCCGGCCAACATCGCGCTGCTCAAGGAAATTCAGGCGAAGCTGCATGCGTTTCTCGATGACCCGGCGACGACGCTCGCTGCGTATCCCGAACGCGACCAGTCCGTTACCGCTCGCTACGCCCGCGCCATCGCCTATTACCGCATCCCGAAGCTCGACCGTGCGCTCGGCATCGTCGACGGGCTGATCCGCGATTTTCCGAACAACCCGTACTACCGCGAGCTGAAGGGACAGATGCTGTTCGAGAACGGCCGCGTGCGCGACGCGATGCAGCCCTATGAGGAGGCGGTACGGTTGGCGCCGGCGGCGCCGCTGTTCCGGCTCTCGCTCGCCCAGGTCTATGTCGAGAGCGACGATCCGCGGCTGAACAGGCGGGCCATCGCCTATCTCAACGACGTGAGCCGCAGCGAGCGGCGCGAGAGCGAGGTGTGGCACCTGCTCGCGGTCGCCTATGGCCGCGACCGCCAGATGGGAATGGCGGCGCTGTCGCTCGCCGAGGAGGCGCTGGCCGACGGCAAGAAGACCGACGCGACGCAGCAGAGCAACCGCGCCAAGCAGCTCCTGGCCAAGAACACGCCGCCCTATTTCCGCGCCGAGGAGATCCACCGCGAGGCGGAGCATCTCGACAATTGAGCCGTTCCTCGCCCACCCCATCCCCACCCGGAGTATTTTTCATCATGCCGTCCCCCCGCCGCCTGCCCCGTCTCGCCGTCGCGCTGCCGCGCCTGCTGCTGTTGCTCGGCCTGACCTTCGCCTGCGCCGATCCGCGGCCGGCTGCGGCGGCGGACATCACGCCCGAGCAGCGGCAGCAGATCGAAACGATCGTCCACGACTATCTGCTGAAGAACCCGGACGTGCTGCTCGACGCGTTGCAGGCGGCGAAGGCGAAGCTGGAGAGCGACGCCAAGAGCAAGGCGGCGGCGGCGCTCATGAGCCGGCGCCAGGAATTGCTCAACGATCCCGAGAGCCCGGTCGGAGGCAACCGGAACGGCGATGTCAGCCTCGTCGAGTTCTTCGACTACCGCTGCCCGTACTGCAAACAGGTCGAGCCGTCGCTGGAGAAGCTGCTCGCCGACGACCATCAGCTCCGCTTCGTCTACAAGGAGATGCCGGTGCTCGGGCCGGAATCCACGCTGGCGGCGCGGGTCGCGCTCGCCGCCCGCAAGCAGGGCAAGTACGAGGCCTTCCACACCGCGATGATGGGAACGAAGGGTCAGATCACCGAGGCGGTGATCTTCGGGGTCGCCTCGGCGGCGGGTCTCGATGTCGACCGGCTCAAGCGCGACATGGCCGACCCGCAGATCGACAAGACCCTGAAGGCCAACCTCGACCTCGCCGAGGCGCTCGACATCCAGGGCACGCCCGGCTTCGTGATCGGCAAGGAGATCGTGCCCGGCGCCGTCGATATCGAGACGCTGCGCCAATACATCGCCGACGCCCGCAGCGGAAAGTAGGGCGCCCGATCGGCCCCGCCAGAACCTGTGCAAGATGCAGGCGTTGTGCTAAGTAGACGGCGGACCCGGCTTGCCCCGGTGGGGGATCGTCTAACGGTAGGACAGCGGACTCTGACTCCGCCAGTCTAGGTTCGAATCCTAGTCCCCCAGCCAGCCCTCAAAGTGCATGCTGAGCCAAGGGTGCAGATCGCGCCAGGCTCTCAGAACAAGAACCCATAACGCGAAGCCGGGCGGCGCGGTGAAGGAACTCGGTTTCTGTGAAAATCGCGACCTTCAATGTGAACGGCGTCAATGGCCGGCTGCCGGTGCTGGTGCGCTGGCTTGCCGAGGCGCAGCCTGACGTTGCTTGTCTGCAGGAACTGAAGGCGCCGCAAGACAAGTTTCCCGAGTCGGCGATCGGCAAGGCGGGCTACGGCGCCGTGTGGCACGGTCAGAAGTCCTGGAACGGCGTCGCGATCCTGGCGCGGGGCGCGGCCCCGATCGAGATCCGCCGCGGGCTGCCGGGCGACCCGGAGGACAGCCACAGCCGCTACATCGAGGCGGCGATGAATGGCATCGTGGTCGGCTGCCTTTACCTGCCGAACGGCAACCCGGTGCCGAGCCCGAAATTTGAGTACAAGCTGCGCTGGTTCGACCGGCTGACCGCGCACGCGGCCGAGCTGCTCGCGCTCAATAAGCCCGTGGTGCTCGCCGGCGACTACAACGTCATGCCGACGGACCTCGACGTCTATGCGCCCGAGCGGTGGGTCGATGACGCCCTCTTCCGCCCTGAGGTGCGCGAGGCGTTTCATCGTCTCAACGCGCAGGGTTGGACCGACGCGCTGCGCGCCCGGCACCCGGGCGAGCGCATCTACACCTTCTGGAAGTATTTCCGCAACGCATTTGCCCGCGACGCGGGCTTGCGGATCGACCATCTGCTGATCAGCCCGCAGCTTGCGCCGCGGCTGGTCGATGCCGGCGTCGACCGTCACGTGCGGAGCTGGGAAAGAGCGAGCGACCATGCCCCGGCCTGGGCCGACCTGAACTGATCGCTGAGGCCGAAGCGCGCGCTACGGTTGGTCCAGATCGACGCGGCGGTAGAGAACTTCGAGGAAGTCGAAGAAGCCAGAGGCCCCGAAGGCCAACGCAAACAGGATCAGCAGAGGTTCGCCATAGGCGGTGCGGCGCAAGTCGTTCAGGACACCGCCAAAACCGTGCGCCTTGGACGGATCGGCGTCGATCGCCGCCGCCAGCAGATAACCGCCGACCAATGCGATCGCGGCGCCGCGGCCGCTCAGGCCGAACCGGCTGATCGGCGCCGTCAGGTGCTTTTGCCGCGGCGGCAGGTCGAGGCGACGCTCGATATCGCCGGTCCACGCCCAGATGATGAACCCCAGCCCGCCCGTGGCGACGCCAAGGCCGACGATCCCGACCAGCGCTCGGCCGGCCAAATGGGCGAAGAGCCGGGCGGCGAGCCCCTGCGTCGTCGCGTCGTCGCCGCTGCGCCACCCGAGCACAAGCCCCAAAGCCATGACCATGAAGGCGGCGTAGACAACGGCGTCGCCGACCATTCCGAGGCGGATCAGCCAGCGTTTCGCGAAGCTTGCGGCGACGCGGCGTCGCATTCCCGCGACCGCCAAAAAGCCGGCAAGGCAGGCGAGGCCGGCGGCAAGCAGGAGCATCACCGCCTTCCCCGCCGGAGCGTCCGCAATCGCCTGCAGAGCGCCGGCTATGCCGTGCGCCCGCTGCCCGGATCCCAAGGCGGCGGCGGTGATGAAGGCCGCAACGATCAGATAGATGACGCCGCGGGCGCAGAAGCCGGTCCGCGCCGCGACGCTTAGCGCCTTATGCGCGCTAGTCGCGCCTGCCGTCGTCGCGTTTCGCACCCTGGGGCTTGCCGACATGGCCGTGGCGCCGTTCTCTACGTTCCCCGCAAGCGGCAACGTCGCAAGGGCCGGTGCGCGTTCCCGTTGCTAGCGGACGATACCGCGTTCGCGCAGCGCGGCGATGTCTGCGGCGGAGTATCCGTAAGCAGCGAGAACCTCGTCGCTGTGTTGGCCGAAGGTCGGGGAGGCGGCGGGTTCCGGGCCGGGCGTGTCGGAGAACCTGATCGGCTTCGTCATCGTGCGGTATCGGCCGACGGCCGGGTGATCCAGCGTCGCCACGAGGTTCTCGGCGAGGACCTGCGGGTGATCGAACATACCTCGATCGGCCGCACCGCGGCGCAGGGGACGCGTTCGCCGAAAATCTCCTCCCATTCGAGGGCGGTGCAGGCGGCGAGCGCGGCCTGCACCTCCGGCACCAGCGCTGCCGAGTGGGCGGCGCGGCTGCGCATCGTCGCGCAGCGCGGGTCGCTCGCCAGCTCCGGCCGGCCGATCAATTCGCACAAGGCCGCGAAAAAATGGTTCGAGTGCACCGAGATGTAGAGCGCGCCCTGCTTTGTCGGATGGATGCCGGTCAATCCGCCGGTGCCGGAATCGCGCGCGACCTCCCGGCCCTCGCTCTCCGCCCAGACAAAGCGCCCGGCCTGGATCGTCAGCGCGCTGCGCAGCAGCGACAGGCTCAGATACTGGCCCTTGCCGCTGCGTTCGCGATGAAACAGCGCGGCGGAGACGCCGTAGGCGAGCAATGCCGAGGTGAAGTAGTCGAGGATCGACCCGAGCACCAGTTGCGGCCGCTCCGTCCCGCCTCCCTGGAAGACCGCCATCCCCGACAGGCATTGCAGCACCTGATCGAAGCCGCCCTTGTCGCTGAGCGGCCCGCTGTCGCCGTAGCCGGTCAGGCCGGCATAGACGAGGCGTGGGTTGATCTCCCGCAGCCGCGGGTAATCGATGCCGAGCCGGGCCGGCACGGAGGGGCGGAAATTCTCGACGAAGACATCGGCTCCGACGACCAGCCGCTGCAGCACCGCGAGGCCCTCCGGCTGCTTCAGGTCGAGCGCCAGGGCGCGCTTGCCGCGATTGGTGCCGAGGAAGAAGCGGCTCTCCCCCTCGAGGCTGGAGGGGAACTGCCGCAGCATGTCGCCCTGCGGCGATTCGATCTTGATCACGTCCGCCCCGAGATCGGCGAGCAGCGTGCAGCCGTACGGCCCGGCGAGATAACTGCACAGGTCGAGGACGGTGACGCCGCTGAGCGGCCCGCGCGGCCCCTTGTTCGGTTCGCCGGTCATCGTTTTGCCTCCCGCGCACGGATGGCGGCCCATCGGTGCAGCACGCGCTGCGCCCGGTAGACGATCGGATAGTCGATGAACTTGCCGTCGAGCCGGATCGCCGCGCTGCCCTCCGACTCTGCCTTCGCGAAGGCGGCGGCAACCCGTTCGGCGAACGCGACCTCGGCCTCGGCCGGTGTGAAGGCGCGGTTCACGACCGCGATCTGGTCCGGGTGAATGCACATCTTGCCCTGGAAGCCGAGCCCGGCGGCCATGCGCGCCGAGGCTTCGAGGCCCGCCGCGTCGGCAAGATCGACCCAGACCGTATCGAGCGGCGCTTCGAGGCCAGCCGCGCGCGACGCGGTGACGATCGCCGCGCGGGCGGGGGCCAGCTCCGCTTCGCCGCGGCTCCAGATCATGTTGACGTCGAGCGTGAAATCGCCGGCTCCGAACGCGACCCGCCGGACGCGCGTGCCGGTCGCCAGAATTTCACGAAGCCGGTCCAGGCCGCGCGCCGTCTCGATGATCGGGATCAGATCGACGGCGCCAGCCGGCAGGCCCCGTTCGCGTTCGAGCTGCGCCAGCAGCCAGTCGATCGCTGCGAGGCCGGCGGCGCTTTCGACCTTCGGCAGGATGATGCCGTCGAGCCCCGGCGCGACGATCGCCGTGAGGTCGCCATAACAAAAGTCGGTATCGACGGCATTGACCCTGACGTAGAGGCAGCCACGCCGCTTCTGTCGCAACACCGCCGCCACCGCCGCGCGCGTCGCCGGCTTCTCGGCGGTGGCAACGGCGTCTTCGAGATCGAGGATCACCGCGTCGGCATCGAGCGTGAGTGCCTTCTCGACCCTCCGCGCATGGTTACCCGGCGCGAACAGGAAGCTGCGCAGCGGTTGCCTTTCCACAGTCATCGCGCCTTTTCCAAAGCCCATGATGTCAGCCGCGGCATTCCGCCCGCACGGGCCGCGGAACGCAAGCCCGAAGCGGA
>Ga0070739_10005714_pt1 | contig 14032 bp, 8 predicted proteins | sample Coa_R1_7_FD_66445 | JGI IMG/M metagenome (GOLD analysis project Ga0070739, IMG submission 66445) | Surface soil microbial communities from Centralia Pennsylvania, which are recovering from an underground coalmine fire - Coalmine... | ecosystem: Environmental > Terrestrial > Soil > Unclassified ... | reverse complement strand
CGAACGGCTCGACGATCACGTGCCCGATATCGCCCAGGCCGCCGTGGGCCACTCGGGCAATTTCGCCGTCGATGACCATGCCGCCGCCTACGCCGGTGCCGATCACCAGGGAGAGGAAGCGCTTCGACCCGCGGCCCACACCCACACGGTACTCGGCCAGCGCGGCGGCGTTGGAATCGGCATCGAGCGCCACCGGCAGGCGAAAGCGTTCTTCGAATGCGGATGTGAGCGGACATCCCTGCAGCCAGGCGATGTTGGGGTTGTAGAACATGGCCGTGCGCTCGTCATTGACGAAACCGGCGAGCGAGATGCCCACGCCTTCGAACGGGCCGAGCGACGCGGCGGCTGCGAAGACGCGCTCGAGGAAGCTGTCCGCACTGGTCTCGATGGAGGTGATTCCCTCCGTGGCGCCATTCGGCGATACCAGCGCGAGCTTGGTAGTGCGCCCGCCGATATCGATGCCCAGTACGCGTTTCATTCTTTCCAGAACAGCTCGGCATCAGAGCGGCGGACGTAATTGGCGTCCAGCGCCGCGGGATCCTGCGCCTGGCCGTTCTGCCAGCGTTCCCACGCGACCCGCGCCACCGCAGCCGCCAGGGCGCGCGGCGCGGCAACGATGGGCGCTTCGGGCAGAATGTGCCGGAACGGCGCCAGGTCGGTGGAGATAAACTCCAGGTCCCCGGGCGGCAGACCGGCAATCCAATGCGGCAGCGAGGTGACCATCTCCGGCAAGACAGGCCGAAGCTGAGCATCGTAAACCGCGCCGTAGATCTGGCCGCGCCGGGCATCCAGCAGCGTTGCCCGGAGCGGGCGCGAGCCGAAAACCGCGAGGGCCTGCAGGTTGGAAACTGCGACGGCGGGCCGATCGACCGCTTCGGCCAGGCCCTTCACGGCGGCGAGCCCCACGCGGACGCCGGTGAACGAGCCTGGTCCGGCCGCCGCCGCGAAGCAGCGCACATCGGCCGCGCCGGCGGAGTTGCGATCGAGCAGCCGCTGGATGTGGTCGAAAAGGATGTGCGCGAACCCTTCGGGGGAATGAAGCGGCAACTCGTCGATCATGTCCGGCGCGCGCATCAGCGCCAGGCTGCCGAATTCCGAGGTCGTATCGACGGCGAGAATCACTGCCCGAGAGTGTACAGCTTGTCCAGAACGTAGGCCTTCCCGTTCGCGTTAATGGCCGTCACGCGCACGTCCAGCGTGCCGCCCGGGTGTCCGGCGAAGACCTTCGGAACGGTAAATGATCCGTGGTCGCCGGTGCCCAGAACGCGAAAACCTTCCGTGCCCCCGGCCACTTCGCCGGTCCAGACATACATCATCGTGCGGGTCCCGCGAGTCTGCTTTTTGATCTTCGCCTCATAAGGTACGGGGACATTCATGGGCAGCGTATCTTCGGTCGGCCGAACAATCTCGTATGGAGTTTTCGTGCCGGTTTGATCGATCTCCTGGAGAATCACGTCCACTGACTGGAAGCGCACCGAGTGCAGCATCGATTCCTTGTGCGACTCGCGCGCGATATCGAGCAGCCACGGGTGCGACGTATCCGGCGGCGTACCGGTGAAGTGCTCGCCTTTGAAATCCTTCACGGGAATCGACTCGCCGCTGAGGGGATTGAACCACGAGACATCGTATTTGTGCTTGTCGATCAGCACTTCGACGGGCGGCCCCGGCTTATCCACGTAGAGGATGTATTCGATGCCGGGCAGCGCGATGGCGCCGCCGCCGTCCACGTCGAAATACGGCTCCATCTCCCAGTGCCTGGTGTCGGAGATCAGCTCATACCAGTGCTTCGCTTCGAAGGTCTGGCCGCCCTCGAACATCGGATATTCGCCGCTGACCGTTGATGACCACAGCCGGTCCGCCGTGGTCAGCGCGACAAACGGCACGGCGTAGAGCTGATGCTCCACCGAGCCGATCTGCTCGTCGCCGGGCTGCGTGTTACGGGTAATGATGAAATTCATCCACCCGTCGGACATCAGCGGCGATGCGGTAATCCTGGCGTTCGTCGAACGCGGATGGCCATACGGGTCGGTCTTTTTGATGTCCTCACCGAGCTCTTTCAACAGCGCCCGCGCACCCGTGTAATCCTCCCACTCCAGCACGCCCTCCCAGGTCATGTTCAGCGCCGAGTAGCGGGCGACGAGATAACGGATGAAGCGGGCCCGCGACTGCCAGTCGGGGAAGGTATGCCGGATGATGTCGGGATTCGCGGCCAGCACCATGTCCGTTACGATCCCGCGTTTGTTGACCTCCAGCAGTCGGCGGTCGAGCTGGTCGAAGAAGTTCGGGTCTGGCCGGCCCTGCGGAAAGACGTGCGCGGAGTCGGCGGCCGCGCCCAGGACGTCGATACGGAGATGGGTGAATTTGTTCTGGATCGCGTTGTGCAGCGTGGTTTCGAATTCGGCATCGGAGGCGAACGGCAGGCGATCGGCGACATCGCTGATCCACAAATGCGGCTTCCTCGGGTCGATCACCACCTGCTCGTTGAACGTCGCCCAGTGATGCGTGTTTGCGGGAATCAGAAACCCCGGAGAGTCGGACTGGACCGCGTTGAATGAGCCCTGCTTGCCGTCATACGCCGCAAGATTGCCGGAGATTCGGTAAATCCACTTGCCGGGCTGGGTTGGCGCGAACCGAACCACCAGGCGCTGCCCGTCCCAATACGCAGGCATGAGGTAAGTGTGGTAGTTCGGCCCCCGAAACTCGATATCCAGATTTGCAGTTGCCCACGGATCGGCCTTCCCGGCCGGGAGGTCGAAATACAGCTCGCAGGGCGAATATGCGGGCGTTCCGTCACAGCCCGCGGGCGCTATGGCGCCAACCGGAACCGCGGCCGCAATGAGCGCGCAGACACAAAACGCAGTCTTGGGAATAACTTCCAAACCTCAGCTTTGCACAAGTGTAATGTAGAGCAGGCGTTTCGCCTGCGCGAGGCGGTCTTGTTTACAGACGTGCGCCCCGCCCGCAAAGGTTGCAGTGATACGCTTGTCGTCAGTGTTCGCCCGCCTTGCCGTTTTTTCCCTTTTCGCTATGGCTGTTGCGCAGTCGAATTCCGCTGCGCGGATGGCCTGGAACAAACCTGTCAAGCCGTTCCGCATCGCCGGAAACATCTACTACGTCGGGATGGCGGGTGTCAGCTCGTTCCTGGTCGTCACGCCGGCGGGGGACATTCTGCTCGATGGCGGTCTTCCGGAATCGGCCGCGCCGATTGAGCGCAACATCGCCGCGCTCGGATTCCACGTACGCGACGTGAAGTACCTGCTCAACAGCCATGCGCATTACGACCACTGCGGCGGGCTCGCAAAACTGAAACGCGAGTCCGGCGCGCAGATGATCGCCAGTCAAGGCGATGCTCCAGCACTAGCCAGCGGGGATCAGCCTGGATTTTCGTCAGCACCGGCGGTGAAGGTGGATCGCATCATCGACGATGGCGCGACAGTCACCCTTGGCGGCGTGCTTCTGACTGCGCATATAACACCCGGCCATACGAAGGGGTGCACTACGTGGACGATGCCGGTGACCGAGGGTGGCCGGAAATATAATGTCCTGTTCTACTGCAGCACGTCGGTGGTTGACAACCTGGTGAACAATCGCAACTACCCGAACATCGCGGCCGATTACGAAGCCAGCTTTCAGAAGCTCCGGGCGCTGCCGTGCGACATCTTCCTGGGGTCGCACCCCGGGTTCTTCAACATGGACGAGAAGCTCCGGCGGCGCGCCGCTGGCGGTCCGAATCCCTTCATCGATCCCGCGGAATACCGCGCCTTCGTGGATCATTCCGAGCAGGACTTCCGCGCGGCGCTGAAGAAACAGACCGTAAAATAAAGACATGCGGCTGCTTGCCGGCCTGGCTGCGGTGCTGCTCGCCGCGGCCGCTACCGTGCCCTCCGATTACGTTCAGCAGATTGAGAACTGGCGGCGCACTCGCGAAGAGCGCCTCAAGTCCGATACCGGGTGGCTGACGGTAGCCGGCCTGTTCTGGCTGCACGATGGAGAGAACAAGATCGATCTGCCGCGCGGCGCAAGGGCGACGTTCATTCTTCAGAACGGTAAGGTGACACATGACGGGGCAGAGATGAAGCCTGACGTCACGGAGCACCCGACGGAACTCAAAATCGGCGATCTCACCATGTACGTCATCGAGCGCGCAGGGCGGTTCGGCATCCGGCTAAAGGACAAACAAAGCGAATACCGGCGCAATTTCACCGGCCTGAAGTGGTATCCGGTGCGCCCCGAATATCGGGTGGAAGCGCGCTTCACCGCGGAGCCGAAGAAGATCCCGATCCTCAACGTTCTCGGCCAGACCGACAAAGAGGACAGTCCGGGTTACGTCGACTTCACGCTGCACGGTCAGCCGCTGCGCATGGTCGCGCTGACCGAAGAGGACACGCTGTTCTTTGTCTTCCGAGATCGGACTTCTGGGAAGACGACGTACGGAGCCAGCCGTATGCTCAACACGCCCATGCCGAAGGACGGGCGTGTCGTGCTCGATTTCAACAAAGCGTACAACCCGCCCTGCGCCTTCACTCCGTACGCAACCTGCCCGCTGCCGCCGCGCGAAAACCGCCTGCCGGTGGCCATCGAAGCCGGCGAGAAGAAATACAGCAACGAAGGCTAACCTGCCGTAACCGTCCGCATCTGGCCGCGTGGCGTCTACGAAGTGGAGGACGTATGGCCAAACGACTGGAAGGAAAGAAAGTCGCCATTCTCGTGGAGAACGGCTTCGAACAGGTGGAGATGACGGAGCCGCGCAAGGCGCTCGAGGAAGCCGGCGCGCAGACGAAGATCGTCTCGCCGGTGCAGGGCCAGGTAAAAGGCTGGCAGCACACCGAATGGGGCGATAAGTTCAATGTCGATCTGCCTCTCGCCGAGGCCAATTGCAAGGACTTCGACGCGCTGCTCCTGCCCGGCGGGGTGATGAATCCGGACAAGCTGCGCATCAATGAGAAGGCCGTGAATTTCGTGAAAGGCTTCTTTGACGGCGGGAAACCTGTTGCCGCGATCTGCCACGGACCGTGGGTGCTCATCAACGCCGGTGTCGTGCGCGGCCGCCGCTTGACCTCGTGGCCGTCGGTGCACATGGACCTCCGAAACGCGGGCGCCGACTGGGTGGATGAAGAGGTTGTGGTGGACAGCGGGCTCGTCACCAGCCGCAAGCCGGACGACATCCCGGCCTTCAACAACAAGATGATCGAGGAGTTCGCCGAGGGGGTGCACGGCGGCCAGCGGCAGAAGAGCAGCGGCCGTGTGCGCGTTCCCGACGAAGAACTGGAGACGGTTCCCCGAACCTGATTGCGGGCGCGCCAGCAGGGCGCCCCAGTTCAGGCCGGCGCCGAAGGCGGCGAACACGACGGGAGCATCGAGGCGATCCGTGGTTCGCCGCCATTCGGCTGCGGCGATCAGCAGCGACGCGGACGAGGTGTTGCCGTATCGCCCGAGATTTTGGAAAAAGCGATCGTCGGGCACCCCGAGCGCACGCGCGACCCTGGCCAGAAGATTCGCATTCGCTTGATGGAGGACATACCGGCCGACGTCGCCGCAGTGCAGTGGGAATGATCGAGAATGGCTGCATCATCGGCGCGCAGGCTCGGCTCTCGCCGGGATTTCGCTCCGAACCCTACGGCATCTACGGAGGCTCAACGGGGAGACTGCTGGGGTTCCGTTTTTCCGAATGAATTCGGGAGCAGCTGCTGGATCTGGCATGGTGGGACATGCCGCTGGACTGGATTCGGGAGAATAACGACTTTTTCCTGCTCGATTTGACCGCTGATGAAGCGCGAAGCCTGGAAGCCCTGGCGGAGTTGAAGGAGCGCAGGCAGGCGGCCACCCGCCTGCGCGCCGGATCAGAAGTAGAAACGCAGCGAGAGCTGCAGGTTACGAACGTCGTTGTTCTTGGCGGTGACTTTGCCGAACGTCGAGAGGTTGGTCGGGTTCGTGCCCGCGCCCGGACCGCCATTGCTGTTGTTCAGATTGGGATGGTTGAACACGTCGAACGCCTCGGCGCGGAACTGCAGGCCGGTGTGCTCGGTGATGGCGAAGGACTTGAACAGGCCGACGTTCCAGTTCTCGAGGCCCGGCTCGTGGAAAACGTCGCGGCTGGCCTTGCCGAGAGCGAAGGTATTGAGCGCAGGCGCGGTGAACATGGGAGTGCCGTCCGAATTCGTGGTCTGGAACCACAGGCGCGGGTCCTTGCTCCCACCCGCGGCGAAATTGCCCAGAACGGTCGGGTTGCCGTTAACATTCCAGAGCTCGCCGGTGCCGCCGCAATCGTTGAAGTAGCCGTCGACGCCAACCAGGGCGTAGTCGTTGTTGGCGACCACGCTGCAGGCTCCGCCGGTCTGAAGCTGCGTGATGCCGCTGATCTGCCACCCGCCCAGCAGCGCGTCCACTCCCCGGTTCCAGTTGCCGCCGAAGCGCCGTCCGCGGCCGATGGGCAGATCGTAAAGGTAGTTGATCATCATCACGTGGGTGATGTCGAAGGTCGAGGGCGCCCACAGGTTGTGATAATCGTACGTGTCGGGAACGATGTTCCGATAAGCCGAACCGTAGTCCATGCTCTTTGCGAACGTGTAGGCCACGCCAAACATGAACCCGCTCGCAAAGCGGCGGTTCCAGGTGACCTGCAGGGAGTTGTACTGCGAGGTCCCGACATTCTCGCTGGAACGGATCGAGTTGTAGCCCTGATAAGGCCGCAGCGAGTCGAGATTTACGGTCAGCTTGCCGGAAGAGCTGATGTACGGAGCGACCGCCGCGGTGGTCGGCTGATTGATATCGAACTCCAGGGGAAGATGCAGGTCGCGGCTGCCGACGTAGGCAACGCTGGCGACCGAGTTCCAGAACATCTGCCGCTCCACGGTGAAGTTCCAGTTCCATGCCTCGGGATTCTTCTGATCCTTGGGATACGTGGTGACGGTCAGAGGAAGAACACTGGTGCTGGACCCGCCGGGATTATCGACGCTGCCGAAGGTCACGCTGGCGGTGGGCTGGAAGGGCGGATTGCCGCCGAGGAAGATCGAGTCGCTTACGCCCAGCCGGGTGAAGAAACGCCCCGCGCCCGCGCGTATCACGGTCTTGTCATTGAGCTGGTATGCAATGCCGACGCGTGGCTGGGGCGTGGCGTACTGCACGTTCTCGAAGTACGGCGGCTCGGCGCCGTTCCGGAACAGGTAATCGTACGTGCCCGCGGTCGCCGCGGGGAAGCGGCCCTTCGCGGAACTCGGCCAGCCGTTGCCGGGGATCACCAGACCGTTATACCGGTCGCCGTTGCCCACGATCACCTGACCGGTTTTCGGGTCGACTCTGACGGCTTTGGCGGGATCGTACAACGCCGGATCGAACACGGACATGTTCCGCCAGAGCGCCTGATTGGGGAAGTTGATGGTGTAACGCAGCCCGTAGTTGATGGTCAGTTTGCGATTTACTTTCCAGCTGTCCTGGGCGAACATCTCGTACATGTTGCTGCGGAAGATGGTGTAGGCGCGCGAGCCCAGCTCCGAGTAGGTGGTGAACAGACCGAGTGCGGCATTGGCCGCGGCGACGCCTGAAGTCGCGCCGCCGCCATTGTTATCGGTGAAGGAGAACTGCCCGTTCTGGTTGTTGGTGCAGGTGGGGCACGCGTTCACGTTGATTTCGTCGTTGTCGTTCTCGCCGGAACGCTCGAACGCAAACCCGAACTTCATGGTGTGGCTTCCCTTCACCCACGTGAGGCTGTCGGACGCCGTGTAGATGGGGCCGGTGGAGTGTGAAGGATAGGGGCCGCCGGTAAGGGTGCTGAAGTTGCTGATGGAGGCGGTGGGAATTCGGGTGGGAATCAGCTTGCCCTCGGGGAAGATGTACGGGTAGTTGAGCCCGACGGTAGTACGGTCGAGGAAGTGCGCCTGATCGACGGGGATGTACACATCGTCGAGACTGACAGTGGCCAGAACTTCATTGACAACTGTCGGACTGGCTGTCCAGACATAGTCGAGCGAGTTGGTCTGATTCGGACGGATGAAGTACTTGGGTGTCTCCGTCGGGGTGCCGTCGAGGGGCTGATACTCCCACCATTCGTAATTCATGCGCCGGAACTGAAGGCGCTGGGTGGGCGTGACGTTGATGTCCGCGGACAACGTGTCTTTGCGCTGGTTCTGCGGGTGAATCGCCGCTGCATAGAAATTGTAATTGCCAATGGGATTGGCCAGATTGGCGGCAGGGAACGCTTTCAGAATGCCGAGGCCGTTCTGGCTGAGCTGACTCTGGGGAATGACATTGCCTGGATACGGGTTCCCCGTGATCGGATCCTTGATCTGGACTGCTTTGCCGTAGAAGATGTTATTGGGATTCAGCAGCTCGCTGAAGTTCCCCTGGCGCATGAGGTCGGTGGGGACAGTCCAGTCGGCTGTGTCCGTGAAGCGATTGCGAACCCACTCCTGGCCCCAGTACCAGAAGAACTTACTGCGGTCGGTGTTCAGCTTGCCGGGAATGTAGAACGGGCCGCCCACGTTGTAGCCGAACTGGTTGTAATGAAACGGCGGGACGAAATTGGTGGCCGCGTTCAGGTTGCGCTGCCACGTGTTCGCGTTGAATGCAGTGTTGCGCAGGTATTCATAACCCGCGCCGTGGAAGTCGCGGCCGCCGCTCCTGGTAATGATGCGAATCTGGCCGCCGGCCGCGCGGCCGTATTCAGCGGCGTAATCGGCGGTGAGCACCTGGATCTCCTGCACCGAATCGACATCCGCCGCGCCAAGGCTGGTGCCGTTGGCGCGTGTGCGCGTGGCGGGAGCGCCATCATAGGTGATCAGATTGTCCCAGTTGCGGGACCCGTTGAAATTCGACGGTCCCTGGGTGAAGTTGAAATTCAGGTTGGCGAGGTTGCCGCCTACTGTACCAGGCGCCAGACTCGCCATGTAGATGGGATTGCGGCCGTTCAACTCCAGAGAATCGATCTGCTGCCTGGTTACGTTCTTCTCCACCGTTGCGGTCTCAGTCTGAAGTTGCGAGGCGCTGGCGGTGACCTGCACGGACTCGGTGGCTGCCCCCACGGTCATGCTGGCGTCCAGGGAAAGCGCCGCGCTCGGATCCAGCTTGTTATCGGTGGATTCGAAGGTCTTGAAGCCGGGGGCCTCCGCCGTGAGGGAATACATCGCCGGCGGCAGATTGGTGATGGTGTAGTAACCCGCGTCGTTCGTAGTTGCGGTGCGGGTGAGGCCGGTCTGGTTTCTGACCGTGACTTTCGCGTTCGGAATGGTGGCGCCGGTCGGATCTTTCACGTACCCGGATATCGAGCCCAGATCGGACTGTGCGAAGACGAGAATGGTCGAAATCAGGAAAAATCCGAGGTACAGAATGGAAGTTCGCAGAGCGCCGCGGAGCGCGCACACGTACATTGAGTCTCCCCTCCAGAGTTTGATTGGAATCGGTGTACCTGAAGCAGCCTGCTGTACCCGATTAGTTTAACTCTGTCCCGGTTGAAAATATTTACAATTTTGCACCAATCGTATTTTTTTTTGAAACCTGCTGCGGTCGATTACCCGTGCGATTCCTACTACATTCGTCGCCGGGCAGCTCGCGCGTCGTGGCCGCTACGACGTGTGTCGAGGCAATAGAGCGGAAGCGTTGCGATCGCATCGAAAGCCGCACGTACGGCTGGAGGATAGCGCACTGCGCCCCGCGCGCCCGGTGGCGATCCGCTTTCGTCCGGCGCCAGGCCGACAACCTATACTGATAACTTATCCGTGGTTGCCAACGGCGTTTCGGTGAAATGTCAGCTGCGAGCAGGCCATGCCGGCGGATGAGCTACTCCAGTCGCTCATTCTCTATGGAGTCTTCTCGTTTTGTGGGTTATTGGGATGGCCTCTCCTCGCGCGTCTGCTGAAGCGCAGGGTGCTGGCCTGGAGCGCGGGCAGGCTCTTCGGGCTGCTGGTATTCGCGTGGCCCGTGTGGTTCCTCGCGTCGGCTGGAGCCCTGGATTACCAGCATCGCGGCATGATCGCCGCGGGCCTCGCGGCGTGCATCGCCGCCGTGATCGGCGCCTCACTCCACAACACGCGGTTTGCCGCATTGAAATGCACGCTGAAGCAGAACTGGCGCTGGCTGCTCGCCCTGGAGGGCACGGCGCTGGCGGCGTACCTGGGTTACCTGTATCTGCGGTCCTTCAACCCGGACGCGTTCGGCACCGAGCGCTTCATGGATATGGCCTTTTTCGTGGCTTCCGCCAGGACCCGCCATTTCCCCTTCATCGACCCCTGGCTGGCGGGCGCCCCGGTCAACTACTACTATTACGGCTCCTTTCTGATGGGGCTGCTGGCGAACCTGAGCGCCGTCCCCACCGCACTCGCCTACAATTTCGCGCTGGCTCTCGTCTTTTCCGAGGCCGTCGTGCTTTCCGCCGGAATCGTGCTGGAGTGCACGGCGTCTGCCGCGGCTGCCGCGCTGGCTGCGATTCTGATCACGTGTTCAGGCAGCATCTTCTACGCGGCTGGTGAGATTCGCGCGCTCGTGCATCCTGGGAGCGCGCCGTACTCCTGGACGAATTCCACCCGGTTTTACGACCCTTCGTACATCATCAACGAGGTCCCCTCCTACAGCTTCACCGTAGGCGACCTGCACGCACACGTGCTCGCGCTTCCGTTCTTTCTGCTGAACCTCGCCCTCCTGTTTTGCTGGTACAGGGCTCCCAGGCCGCAGTGGCCCCTGCTCGCGGCCATGACCATCAGCCTCGCGACGAGCGCGATGGTCAATTCCTGGGATGTCGTCACCCTGTTCCTGGTTTTCGCATTCATCACCGCCGCCAAAGCGTGGCCCACTGCGACGCACTCGCGGCAGCGGCTGCTTTGGCTCGCGGCCCTGGCATTGTCCGCCGTGGGCGTCCTCACCCTGATGTACCCGTTCCTGCGGACCTTCCAAAGCCCGGTGATGGGCGTGGGCTTCGCCCCGTCATTTGTCCGCGAGTATCACCTGAAGGACGTGCAATACCCTACGCCCGCGGCAGCGTGGTTCGGCTTGTGGGGGATGTTTGTCCTGGCGATCGGAGCCGCGCTGGTTCGCGTGCGCGACGGCCGCAACCGCGGCTTCGCGTGCCTGCTGGCCGGCGCCGCCGCCGCGCTTCTTGCCGGGGTCGAGTTGTTCTTCGTTCGCGATATCTACAGCGTCGCAAACCCGCCATTTTTCCGGGCCAATACGGTCTTTAAGTTCGGCTATCATGCCTGGACCATGCTGGCCATCGCCAGTTCCGTTCTGCTGTCCGACGCATACCGCGGCCGGCAGCCCGTCCAGCCCCGCGCAGTTCGACTCGGCGCCGCCGCCGTAACCGTGTCGCTTGCCGCCGCGTTCCTGCTCACTCTGATCTACCCGTGGCAGGCCGTTGAACAGTTTTACCTCAGCAATCGCGAGCAGCGCCGCATGCGGGACGCCAGCGTGGACGCCTCACTGTTCATGAAGCAGGAAGGCCCCGGGGACTATGAGACGGTCCGTTATCTTGCCGCACACGCCCCCGACCGATGGGTGCTCGTCGAAGCCGCGGGTGACAGTTATACGTATCACGGCCGTCTCAGCGCGTTTACCGGAATGATCGATCCGATCGGCTGGGTCACCCACGAATGGACATGGCGTTTCGATGCCCGCAGCGCCCGCCGGGCCCGGCCGGGACAGAATGTCGAAACCGGATACAGCGCTCTGGCGGATCGTCAGAACGACATCCGTGACATCTATGAGACCTCGGACATAGCGCGCGCGGCGGCCCTGTTACGGAAGTACGATGCGCGCTTCGTTTACGTCGGAGCGCTGGAGCGCACCGATTACCCGAAACTGGACGAGCCCAAGTTCTACCGCCTCGGCAATCTGGTCTTCTCCTCGCATGGAGCGGACCTTTTCCGGATTGACGACTCGATTCGCAACCGCCAGGATTGAAGCTCCCGCCAATAAAAAACCGGCGCCAGTTTCCCGGCGCCGGTCGGTTGCTTCGAAGAAGGAAAATCAGTTACGGACTGACCGTTGAGCTGGAACTGCTGCTGCTGAAAGTGCCGGCCGCCGCAAGGCCACCAATGACGCCTGCCACGGCAACACCCGCGATGATCGCGACGGTCGCGCCCGATACGCCACCGCCTCCACCCGCCGCAGCCGCCGCTCCGCCACCACCCGCAGCCGCCGCGGCAGCTGCCGGAATTTCAGACTTGCAGCCCTTGCCGCCGCTCGGAGTCAGCGAGTTTTCGTGAATCAACTGCGAGGCGCCGGAAATCGGCGTTGCGGTGGAATCGAGAGCCCCGCTGATCTGAACCGACTTCCCAACGTTGGCGTCCACATCCGGCCCGGTGACCTGATAAACCACATTCGTGGTTTCGTCACGCAGAACGTAGTTCGATGTCCCTTTCACCCGCTGGATGCAGCCCGTGATCTGCGAGGGCGCGCCCGCTCCCGTGTCCTGATCGACAAAGGACATCGCCTCACCGCGCGAAACCTGCGCGATAAGCATACCGTGGGAATTCAAAACCGATGCCGCGCCGTCCGTGGCGCCAACGGCGAACCGTTTCGAGCCGTCGGTGGTTACCTGAATCATGGCATTGTGCTGCTGAGGCACGATGCGCATCCCATTGACGGTAACCGGCACGCCCCGGACCTTACCCGTGCCGCGCTCCAAAACCACATGATCCCTGTAGACTCGGCCGCTCGACTCCGTCGCCAGATCGATCCTCGCTCCTCCACGAAGAGTCATCTGCGAAGGGTCTTCGCGCGTCTGAACCGTACTCCCGTCCAGCAATGCCGCGTTCCCTCTGACCTCCGCGTTGTCTACCACGAGCACACCCTGCGTGGTCGCAAGGCCTATCGCTCCTGACGTTCGGGCATCGCCGGCAATGCACACACATGTCGCTGCCAGCACGATTGGAACCAGCGCGACACTACGAGAACGATGGTACACTGTCACCTCCTCGTTGTATTTTGGATGAAAAGGAACGTCGAATCAAGAGTTACCGAATGTATTCTTCTGTATGACAATGATCGGCCGCATTACGGTTATCGCTGCCGCCGGCCTCGTCGTGCTTGTCCTGCTGGTCTTTTCGGTCCGCCTGTTCGCGGCCGACATCCTCTCCCGCGGATCGACCCTGTACGCCCGCGAGACGGCCGTGGATCTGTTCCCAGGCAGCGTGTCGTACATTCTTTCACTGGTCGATCTGCGCCGCCAGAATGACCTCGACATTCGCCGCCAGCTTCGCATGGCGACGCAGGCCGATCCGGTTGACGCGCGGCTTTTCATCGAGCTCGGGCTGGAGTGTGAGCGCGCCGGCGATTACGATTCCGCCCTGCGATACCTGTTGGAGAGCTCTCGGCTGAGCCAGGAGTTTCTGCCCCGATGGACCCTGGCCAATTACTATTTCCGTAGGAATGACCTGACCCAGTTTCGCTTCTGGATGCACAGCGCACTGGAAGTGGGGGCGCCCAACCTGACCGCCGCCTTCCGTCTGCTGTGGAATTCCGGGCTGACTACCGCGGAAATCTCCACGGTAATTCCGCACACTCGCGATGCCGTCGTGGGGTGGTTGCGATGGTGTGTCGATCAGGGCCGGCTCGACGCGGCAAGGGAGGCGGCAGCCGAGTCCCTGCGCCAGTGGCCAGGCGAGAGCGCAGGCGTGCTTATCCGCTACTGTGCGCTGCTGGCGCGCGGTTCGGCCAGCGCACGCGCGCAGGCGGCCGATCTTTGGAACGCACTGGTGGCCCGGGGCCTCCTGCACCAGCGCCCGGTATACCCAGCGGGGGCCCCAACCGTCGAGGACCCGGATTTCTCAACCGGACCAGGCGACCTTGCCTTCGGCTGGCACATGATCCCGGTCGAAGGCGTTGTGTCCGATCATTATGGCCGCGGTATTCACTTCCGGCTGGACGGGAACGAACCGGAAAAATGCGATCTGCTCACGCAATTGCTGTCGCTTCGGCCCGGGTCGAAAAATGTTCTTCGCTGCCGGTATGACAGCACGGGCCTGCTGCCGGGAAGCGGGCTGTACTGGCACATCGAAGATCCGGATGCTCACACCGCGCTGGAGGAAACCCCGATTTTCCTCAATGA
>Ga0070739_10005712_pt1 | contig 14036 bp, 9 predicted proteins | sample Coa_R1_7_FD_66445 | JGI IMG/M metagenome (GOLD analysis project Ga0070739, IMG submission 66445) | Surface soil microbial communities from Centralia Pennsylvania, which are recovering from an underground coalmine fire - Coalmine... | ecosystem: Environmental > Terrestrial > Soil > Unclassified ... | reverse complement strand
GAGGCGGTGCCGCTGGAGTGGCTGCTCGAGGACGCCGACCCCGTCGCGCGCCGCGTGCTCGCCTACGGCGGGCTGTTCGACTACACCCGCGCCCGCGAGGCCGGCCAGGTGGCGCCGCTGCGCCCCAGCGCCCTGCCGCGCCCGCAGACGATGGTCGAGCGGATCATCGCGCGGCTGGCGGCCCCGCCCGGCGCGGCAGACCGCACTTACGTGCGGCCCGGCGACGCCGTCGATATGCGGATCGAGGGCATTCGCTTCTCGCACGACGGCTTCAGCTACGTGGTCGACGAGCTGTTCCGCCGCGAGTTCGGCGACGACGCCCGGGTGACCGAGCCCGAGTCGTGCCTCTGCTTCTTCGACCATCGCCCGTTCATCAACACCGCCGCGGTGCGGACGATTGCCCAGCGCCAGGCCGACTTCGCCGCGCGCAACGGCATTCGCCTCTACGGCGCCTTCAGCGGCATCTGCCACGAGGTCGTCTCCAAGGACTACGCCCGCCCGGGCATGGCCGTCGTCGGGACCGACTCCCACACCTGCACCAGCGGCGTGGTCGGCGCCCTGGCCTTCGGCGTCGGCTTCACCGAGTACGCCAACGCGCTCCGCACCCGCGACATCGCGCTGGTAGTGCCGCCGAGCGTGCGCTACGAGTTCGTCGGCCGCCGCCCGTCCGGCCTGATGGCCAAGGACGTGATGCTGCACCTGCTGGCGCAGCCGTTCATCGCCGACGGCCGCTCGATCGGCGTGGCGTTCGAGTTCGGCGGGCCCGGCCTGGCCGACTGGCCGCTCGACGAGCTGGCCGTGCTGACGAACATGGCGATCGAGGGCCGCGCCTTCACCGGCATCGTCGAGCCCACCCCGGCCGTGCGCGCCTGGCTGGCCGAGCACCACGGCCTGGACGCGGCGGAGATCGAGCGGCTCGTGGCCGCCGTGCGGCCGGACCCGGGGGCGGAGTACGTCGCGCGCTTCACGATCGACCTCGCGGCGCTGGAGCCAATGGTGGCGCTGCCCGGCGACCCCTGCAACGGCGTGCCGCTCTCGACGGTCGGCGACGTGCGCCTGAACAAGGGCTTCATCGGCTCCTGCACCGGCGGCAAGCTCGCCGACCTGCGCGCCGCGGCGGCGGTGCTGCGCGGGCGCCGCGTGGCGGAGGGCGTGCAGCTCTACGTGCAGGCGGCGTCGCGCGCGGTCTACGAGCAGGCGCAGCGCGAGGGACTCGACGAGGTCTTCCTCGCGTCGGGCGCGCAAGCGTTCCTCGAGTCGGCCTGCGGCGCCTGCGGCGGCTCGGGGCCGGGCATGGCCGAGAGCGAAGACGAGGTGATCGTCTCCTCAACCAACCGCAACTTCGTCGGGCGCATGGGCCAGGGCAACCGCCAGACCTACCTGGCCAACCCGGCGGTGGTCGCCGCGAGCGCCGTCCTCGGCCGCCTCGGCACGCCAGCCGACCTCGACTAGTGGGAAAGCAAGCCTGTTCTGGCTGGACACCAGGCCGGTTCTTCGAGGCCGCCAGAGCTGCAGCAGAGCGCCCGCGGTCGGTGCAGCAGACACACAGCGACACGGGGCCGGGAAGCCTGCGCTTCCCGGCCCCGTGTGGTGCAGCGGGTTGCTGCTCGGGGTCCGCTATGGCGTCGAGATGATCACCTGGTTCGGGCTGCCGCTGTCTTCGCCGATGAAAGTCGGGCCGCCGCGGCCCGGCACCGGCGGGAGAGTCGAGCCGCTGGGCGCGGCCGGGCTCACGCTACTGGTGCTGGGCGCCGCGGGCGCCGGCTGCAGCGAGTAGCCGTACGGCGTGATCGGCACGACGCGGAGCGGCGCTCGGTCGATGTTCTCGGCGGCGGTGGACGCCGGCGCGGCCAGCGTGCCGGTCACGCTGGCCGGGGCTTCGGTCGTGCCGGCCACGTTCGCCGGGGTGGTCGCGCCGGCGATGGTCGTCATGGTGTTCGGCAGGAGCCCGCCAGGGGCGACCGCCCCAGGCAGTCCGCTCGCCACGCCGGCAGCAGTAGTGTTCGGCAGCCCGCGCGTGGAGGTGATGCCGTTTACAGGCCCGCCCACGCCGAGCGCGGCGGCCGTATTCGTGGTCATCGGCAGCGCGCTGCTCGGGAGATAGCTCGTGCCGGCCCCCGTGCTCACCGTCGTGCTGCCGGGAACAAACCCGTTGATGTTCGGCGTGGTGACGCCCGTGGCGGCGCCGTTGTTCACCGTGTTGGTGATCCCGTTCGAGATGCCTTCCATGCCAAGCGCGCTACCGACGTTGGCCGTGTTCACGGGCAGGAGACCCGAGGCCGTGACCTGGCCCGGCAGGGCGTTGACGCCGGTGGTGGTGCCGTTCTGCGGCAGGGTAATCACCGGGCTAACGTTGCCGGCCCCCGGGCCGAGGTTCTGGCCCGGCGCGCCCAACGCGCCGAGCGGCTGGTCGAGGTCGCCAGCGCGCACGGGCAGCAGCCCGGTGGCGACCGGTTGGCCGGGCAAGGCGCTCATGCCCGCGGCGGGATTGGTGCTCGGTAGCGTCTGCGCGCCCGACGGATAGAGCTGCCCGGGCGTAGTGGTGCTGGTGTCGGCGCACCCGCCCGCCACATACGTACCGTTGCGGAGATAGTAGCCGGCGGTCGAGGTACCGCCCTCGCACTGCGCCGCCGCCAGGCCCGGCAGGAGCGCCAGTGCGGCGGCCGCGATGAGGATGCTGATCGTGGCGTGCTTCATGGCTTGCCTCCCCGCCGGTTGGTGGCGCCGCGCCCGCTTGCAGCAGCGTCCGGGTACCGGCGTCGTGGGAGCGGTGGGCGCGCGGCGCCTCCGCTCCTACAGGGGGCAAAGTGCAGAGCACATGCCATAGCGAAGTACCCAGCGCTGAGTACTGAGTACTGAGTCCTGAGTCCGGGCGCCCACTCAGTACTCAGTACTCAGTGATCCGGACGCGTCGGCCCTCGATTCGCAGGCGGCCGGCGGCGTGGAGGGCGATGGCCCGTGGCAAGAGCTGGTGCTCCTGCTCGTGGAGGCGCTCGAGCAGGCTCGCCGGGGTATCCTCGTCGAGGACCGGCACGGCCGCCTGGAGGACGATCGGGCCGGCGTCGAGGTCCTCGGTTACGTAGTGCACCGTGACGCCGGTGACCTTCACCCCGTAGGCGAGCGCGTCGTCGACCGCGTGCATCGTCCCGGCGAAGGCGGGCAGCAGAGAGGGGTGGACGTTCAGGATGCGGCCCGAAAACGCGGCGACGAACGTCGGCACCAGGAGCTGGTCCCAGCCGGCCAGCACCACGAGTCGGACCGCAGCGGTCTGCAGGTGTGCCGCCATGGCCTCCTGTGCCGCCGTGCGCGAGGGGTAATCGCGCCGCGGGAAGAGGGCGACGGGCAGGTCCCGCTGGCGGGCCCAGGCGACGGCTGGCGCCTCGGGCCGGTTCGAGCAGACGGCCGCGATCCGCGCCGCGAGCGCGCCGCTCGCGATGGCGGCGTGAATCGCCATTAGGTTGGTGCCGCGCCCCGAGACGAGCACGCCGATCGGGAAGCTCTCAGCCATCAGCGGCCCGCTTTACCGGCCTGCGGCCGTCAGCTCCAGGACGTGCTTGCCGGCGTCGGCTTCCACGTCGAGCGGGTAGTCGCCGGTGAAGCAGGCGCCGCAGAGGCGCTCGGGCGGCAGGTCCACCGCCCAGTGCAGCGCCTCCAGGCTCAGGTAGCCGAGCGAGTCGGCACCGATCTTCCGGCCGATCTCGTCGACGTCCGGGATCTGGGCCGCGATCAGCTCCTCGCGGCGCGCGGTGTCGACGCCGAGGTAGCAGGGATGCCGCATCGGCGGCGCCGAGATGCGCATGTGCACCTCGCGCGCGCCGGCCCGCCGCAGCATGGCGATCACGCGCGGGGTGGTCGTGCCGCGCACGATGCTGTCGTCGACGACCACGACCCGCTTGCCGTCGAGCACGTGGCGCAGCGGGTTGAACTTGAGCTGCACGCCCCGCTCGCGCAGGCGCTGGTCGGGCTGGATGAAGGTGCGCCCGATGTAGCGGTTCTTGATCAGCCCCTCGTGGAAGGGGATCCCCGACTCGCGAGCGTAGCCGATCGCCGCCGGCACCGAGGCGTCCGGCACGGCGATCACCACGTCGGCGTCGACCGGGTGCTCGCGGGCCAGGGCGCGGCCCATCCGCTCGCGGGCCACGTAGACCTCCCGCTGGTCGATCACGCTGTCCGGCCGGGCGAAGTAGATGAACTCGAAGATGCACAGCGCGCGCCGGTCGATCGGCGCGACCTGCTCGGCGCGGACGCCGTCGGCGTCGATGACGACCATCTCGCCCGGCTCGAGCTCACGCACGGGCTCGGCGCCCACCGTGTCTAGCGCGCAGGTCTCGGAGGCGATCACCCAGCCGCCGCCGAGCCGGCCGAGCACCAGCGGCCGGACGCCCAGAGGATCGCGCAGGCCGATGAGCTGGCTCGGCGTGGCCATCACCAGGCTGAACGCGCCGCGCAGCAGCGGCACGATCGCGCGGATGCGCGCGGGCCAGCTAGCGCCGGCGGTCGAGGCGGCGAGGAGGGCGATCAGCTCGGAGTCCGTCGTGGCGCCGCGATCGTCAGCGCCGCGGCGGTCCAGCTCGGCCAGCACCTCGGCCGTGTTCACCAGGTTGCCGTTGTGGGCGACGGCCAGCTCGCCGAGGTCGCCCGGGACGACGATCGGCTGGGCGTTCTCGATGCGGCTCGAGCCGGTGGTGGAGTAGCGCGTGTGGCCGACGGCGACGAAGCCCTGGAGATACTCGAGCGTCTCCTCGGTGAACACCTGGTTCACCAGGCCCATGTCGCGGTAGAGGTGGAGCGCCCGGCCGTCCCCTGTGGCGATGCCCGCGCTCTCCTGGCCGCGGTGCTGCAGCGCGTAGAGCCCAAAAAAGGTAATGCGCGCCACGTCCTCCCCGGGAGCGTAGATCCCGAAGACCCCGCAGGCCTCGTGCAGACTTTCCGCTCCTGGCATCTCCCCCCCACGGAGTAGTCGGTGATCAGTGGCGAGTGGTGAGTAGCTCCGGACTACTCGCCACTAGTCACTCTTCACCATCCACTCGTCACTCGCCCACTTCGCGTGCGCCTGCGCCAGCTCGACGTCGATGGCGCCCGGCCAGACCAAGCGCTCGCCGCCGACCTCGCCCAGCGGGATCGCCTCGATCCCCGCTTCCGCCGCCGCTCGCACGATGCCGGGCGCGTCGTCCGGCCGGCAGGAGACGACGATCCGCGATGGCCCCTCGCCGAACAATAGCAAGTCTGCCCGCGCGCTCCCCTCACTCGGCGGGGTAAGCGCGCTCTCCCAATCGTCGTTGCCGCGAAAACCGTGCCCACCGAGCAGCGCGCACTCGGCCACGGCCACGGCGAGGCCTCCTTCGGCGCAGTCGTGCGCCGAGCGCAGCAGCCCTTCCCAGATGAGCGTTCGGCAGCAGCGCTGGAGGCGGGCCTCGTAGGCGAGGTCCAGGTCGGGCGGCGGGCCGCCCGTGTGCCCGTGGATAGCGCTCAGATACTCGCTGCCGCCGAACCCGACGGCGCGGCTGCCCAGCAGCAGCACCCGGTCCCCCGCGGCGGCGAACGCCGCGTCGACGGCGCCCGCCACATCGGGCAGCGCGCCGGCCATCCCGACCACTGCCGTCGGCGGTATCGCGCTCTCCACCGCTTCATTGTACAGGCTGACGTTGCCGCTGATGACGGGGATATCGAGAGTGAGACAGGCCTCGCGCAGCCCCTCGACCGTCTCCCACAGGGCGTCGGCGACCTCGGGCCGCTCGGGGTTGCCCAGGTTCAGGCAGTCGGTGAGGGCCAGCGGCTCGGCGCCGCAGCAGCTCAGGTTGCGCGCGGCCTCGGCCACGGCCAGCGCGGCGCCGCGGCGGGGATCGAGCGCCGCGTAGCGGGCGGCGCTATCGGTGGTCAGGGCGAGGCCCTGCCGCGAGCCGCGCACGCGCAGCACGGCGGCGCCGGCCCGCCCGGGCGGCACGACCGTGCTGGCCTGCACCGTGTGGTCGTACTGGCTGAAGATCGCCGCGCGGCTAGCCACGTTGGGCGAGCCGAGCAGGGCGAGCAGCGCCGTTCCGAGATCGAGGGGCATCGGCAGCGTCACCGGATCGACTGCCGGCGGCGGGGCCGGCGCCGCGCGCGCCCGCTCGTAGACCGGCGCGTCGTCGGTGAGCAGCCGCACGGGCAGCTCGGCGACGACGGCGGCGCCGTCGCGCACACGCAGCAGGCCGTCGTCGGTGATGACGCCGACGCGGTCAGTGTGCAGCCCCCAGCGAGCGAACAGCGCTTCGGCCCGCGCCTCCTGGCCCCGCGGCAGCACGACCAGCATTCGCTCCTGCGACTCGGACAGCATCACCTCGTAGGGCGTCATCCCGGCCTCGCGGCGGCTGACCCGCCCCACGTCCAGCTCGATGCCGCAGCCGCCGCGCGCTGCCAGCTCGGCGCTGGAGCTGGTGAGCCCGGCCGCGCCGAGGTCCTGCATCGCCACGACCTCGCCGCTCACCAGCAGCTCGAGGCAGGCTTCGAGCAGCAGCTTCTCCAGGAAGGGGTTGCCGACCTGGACGGCGGGCCGCCGCTCCTCGCTCTTCTCGTCCAGCTCGGCCGAGGCGAACGTCGCGCCGTGGATGCCGTCGCGGCCGGTGGCGGCGCCGACGAGCAGCACGGGGTTGCCCGCGCCGCTGGCGCGCGCGCGCGTCAGGCGGGCGTGGGGGACGATCCCCACGCACATGGCGTTGACCAGCGGGTTGGCACTGTAGCCTGGCGCGAAGTGCACCTCGCCGCCGACCGTCGGCACGCCCATGCAGTTGCCGTAGTGGGCGATGCCAGCGACCACGCCTTCCAACAGGTAGCGGTTGCGGGCGTCGGTCGGCGGGCCGAAGTGCAGCGAGTCGAGCAGGGCGACCGGCCGCGCGCCCATCGTGAACACGTCGCGCAGGATGCCGCCCACGCCGGTGGCGGCGCCCTGGAACGGCTCGACGGCGCTGGGGTGGTTGTGTGACTCGATCTTCATCACCACGGCCAGGCCGTCGCCGAAGTCGACCGCGCCGGCGTTCTCGCCGGGGCCCTGGAGGACGCGCGGGCCGGTTGTGGGCAGGCGGCGCAGGGCCGGGCGCGAGCTCTTGTAGGAGCAGTGCTCGCTCCACATCGCGCCGACGATGCCCAGCTCGACGTAGTTGGGGGCGCGGCCGAGGGCGGCGACGAGCCGCTCGTACTCGGGTAGGCTGAGGCCCACCTCCGCCAGGAGGTCGGCCAGGGGGCGCGACTCAAGCGCGCGCGACACTACCCACCCGACCGAGGACGCTCTCGAACAGCCAGCGGCCGTCGGTGCCGCCGAGCAGCGCCTCGCTGGCCCGCTCGGGGTGCGGCATCAGGGCGAACACGTTGCCGCCGGCGCTGGCCAGGCCGGCGACGTTGCCCGCGGAGCCGTTGGGGTTGGCGGCGGGGGTGACCGCGCCGGCCGCGTCGCAGTAGCGGAGCAGCACCTGGCCGTTCGCCTCCAGCCGCGCCAGCTCGTCGGGCGGCGCGAAGTAGCTGCCCTCGCCGTGGGCGATCGGCAGGCGGAGGACCTGGCCGGGCTGGCAGGCGGCGGTGAACGGCGAGCGCGCGTGCTCGACGTGGACGTGGACCCACTGGCAGCGGAAGCGCAGGCTGGCGTTGCGCTGCATCGCGCCCGGCAGGAGCCCCGCCTCGAGCAGCACCTGGAAGCCGTTGCAGATGCCCCAGACCAGCCCGTCGGCGCGGGCGAAGCGCTCGACGGCGGCCATGACGGGCGAGAAGCGGGCGATGGCGCCAGCACGCAGGTAGTCACCGTGGGCGAATCCGCCGGGCAGGATCACGCAGTCGTAGCCGGCGAGGTCGGTGCTCTCGTGCCAGATCGGGTCGGCCGGCTGCTGGAAGACCTCGCGCAGCACGTGGAGAGTATCCTGGTCGCAGTTCGTCCCAGGGAAAACGACCACGCCAAATCTCACCTGGCCCTCCTGGGCGATCCTGCTGGACGACGAGCGGCGAAGATGCGAAATTCTAGCATGCGCGGCGGGGCGGCTGCTATAGTCGGCCGGCGCTGACCACCGCTGGCAGATTCTGATTGGCCCGCTATAATCTAAGAGATTCCTACCCGATCACGCCCTGGGGAGCGAAATGGATCCAGTCGACGATCAGGCGACGGCACCGGTCGCACCGGTCCGCAGCGGCAGCGGCGGCGGCGGTGTGCGCGCCTTCTTCTGGGAGATCGTCCAGACCGTTCTATTGACGCTGGTAATCTTCCTCGCCGTTCGCGCGGTGGTGCAGAACTTCAAGGTCGAAGGCGCCAGTATGGAGCCTACTCTGCACTCGGGCCAGTATCTCCTGATCAACAAGATCGGCTACGCGCACCTCGAGGGCACCCCGGCCTACGCGTTCGTCCACCCAGACGGCACCCAGGGCGGCTCGGACCCCGGCTACCTGTTCGGCGGTCCGCAGCGCGGCGACATCATCGTCTTCCGCGCGCCGGTCCAGCCCGACAAGGACTTCATCAAGCGCGTGATCGGCGTCCCAGGCGACACGGTCGAGGTCCGCGGTGGCCAGGTGTACGTCAACGGCAACCCGATCGACGAGCCCTACATCCGCGACCGCGCGCCCTACGTGTCGCCGCGCCAGGTCGTCCCGCCGGGCCACTACTTCGTGCTCGGCGACAACCGCCCGAACAGCAGCGACTCCCACGTCTGGGGCCTGGTCCCGGCCGAGAACATCATTGGCAAGGCCTGGGTCAGCTACTGGCCGCCCAACCTCTGGGGCGTCCTCGCCCAGCCCGCCTACGCCCACTAAGCGCGCCCTAGCGCCGCGCGCCTCCCCCTCGCACTCGACGCCGCTCCTGGGCAGCGTGCGCACCGGCACGCCGACAGCCACTAGGAGGCCAGCGCGCGTACCGACGGCTACGCCTTTGTCAAAGACCTAATCTGGCGCGCGCGGCGTGCGGCCGGGGTGGCTACAGTCGGTCAAGGGCCGCGAGCTGCGCGGCGTCGAGGCGGAGGGCGGCGGCGGCCACGTTCTCTTCGAGGTGGTCGCGGCGCGCCGTGCCGGGGATGGGGAGCATCGCTGGGGAGTGGTGCAGCAGCCAGGCCAGCGCCACCTGCGCCGGGGTGGCCCGCTGCTCGGCGGCGATCCGCGCCAGTGGGCCGCCCGGCGCCGCTAGCGGCCCCGCCGCCAGGGGGAACCAGGGGATGAAGGTCAGGCCGTCGCGCGCGCAGATCGCCAGCACGTCCTCCGAGGCGCGATCGGTCAGGTTGTAGCGGTTCTGCACGGCGACGATCGGCGCGACCCGCTGCGCCCGCGCTAGCTCGGCCGCGCTGACGTTGCTCACGCCGATGTGGCGGATCTTCCCCTCCGCCTGTAGGTCCGCCAGCGCGCCCACCGACTCCTCCAGCGGGACCCGCGGATCCACGGCGTGGAGCTGGTACAGGTCGATCCGCTCCAGGCGCAGGCGCCGCAGGCTCCCCTCGACCGCCCGCCGCAGGTGGGCCGGGCGGCCGTCGGCGTCCCAGGCCGCCGGGCGCGGCCGCACCAGGCCGCCCTTCGTGGCGATCACCAGATCGGGCGGATAGGGGTACAGCGCCTCGGCGATCAGGCGCTCCGAGACCTCGGGCCCGTAGGAGTCCGCGGTGTCGACGAAATTCACGCCGAGATCGAGGGCCCGGCGCAGCACGGCCTTCGCCGCCTCGCGGTCGGCCGGCTCCCCCCAGATGTCGGGCCCCGTCAGGCGCATCGCGCCGAAGCCGAGGCGGTTCACGCGCCGGTCGCCAACGACCACCGTGCCGGCGGCGGCCGCGCTGTTCGATTGCGACATGTTGGTGTCCTCAGGGCGGGTGAGGCTTCGTCCCCGGGCGCCCGGCGCGCTCAGGAGCCGGGCCGGTCGGAGCGTCCGGCGCCCGCCGCCGCCAGCTCGCGGCGCGGCGCCTCGGGCGGCAGGTCGTGGGCCGGCGCCCCGCGCCGAAACAGGCGGCGCACGCGCACCTGGATGTCGTCGAAGATCGTGAACATCGCCGGCACGAACACCAGCGTGAGCAGGGTCGAGGTGAGCAGGCCGCCGATCAGCACCACCGCCGCCGACTTCAGCAGCTCCGAGCCCTCCTCGAGGCCGCTGGCGATGGGCAGCAGCGCCGCCATCACCGACATCGTGGTCATCACAATTGGCCGCAGACGGGTCGGGCCGGCCTCGAGCAACGCGTCGTTGCGGCTGTAGCCGCGCTGCTCGAGGATCTCCGTGTAGTCGACGAGGAGGATCGCGTTCTTGCCGACCAGCCCGACCAGCACGGCGAAGCCCAGCAGCGAGAACAGCGTGAACGGCGTGCGGGTGAGCGCCATCGCCCCGAACGAGCCGACCACCGCCAGCGGCAGCGACATCAGCACCGCCAGCGGCAGCGTGAGCGAGCCGAACAGCATCATCATCAGCATGTACATCAGCAGGATGGCGACGCCGAGCGCGCGGAAGATGTCGCGGAAGGCCGAGGCACCCTGGTTCCCCTGGCCGGCGTAGGTGACGGCGTAGCCGGGCGGGAGCTGCACCGCCGATACGGCCTTGGCGACGGCGGTCTGGACGTCGCCGACGAGCATGCCGCGGCTCGGCTCGGCGCCGATGGTCACGCTGCGCAGGCGGTTGACGTGGTTGATCCGCGTCGGGATGTCTACCTGGCGGATCGTCGTGAACTGGCCCAGCGTGACCACGGTGCCGTTGTTGCTGGTGACCGGCAGGTCCTTGATGTCCTGCGGCGTGAGCGCCTGGGGGTTTCGGTTCAGCACGCGGATGTCGATCGCCGTGCGGCCGGGCTGGCGGAGCTGGGTATTCGGGTTGCGGAAGCCGTCGATCGCGAAGCGGAGCGCCGTGCCGGCGTTCTGAGGGCTGACGCCGAGGTCGGCGGCACGGTTCCAGTCGATCTTCGCCCGGATCTGGGTCTGCACGTTGTCGTTGCTGTTCTGGACGCTGGCCGCGCCGGGGACGCTCCGCACCGCCTGCTCGACCTGGGCGGCCAGCGCGTTCAGCGTCGTCGGGTCGACGCCCTGCACCTGCACCTGGATCGGCTGGCTGCCGAACCCGCCGAAGCCGAAGGCGTTGGGCAGGCCGATCTGGATCTTCGCGGCGGGGATCGTGCTGGTGAAGATGTCCCGCAGCTCGTTGCCCAGGTCAGCCGACGAGCGCTGCCGCTGCGGCGCGGGTACCAGCAGTGCGGCGATCTGGGCCTGGTTGGTGCCGGTCGAGCTGCCGAAGCCGCTGCTCGACTGGCCAACCACCGAGTAGACGCTGGTGACCTCCGGGTAGCGGTGCAGCACCGCCTCCATCTGGCGGGCCACGGCGTCGGTCGCCTCCAGCGAGGTCGAGGGCGGCATGGTCAGGGTAATGTCGATCTCGGCCTGGTCGCCGCTAGGGAAGAAGTCGGAGCCGATCAGCCCCAGCTTCCAGAGGCTCAGGCCAAACATGAAGCTGGCCACGCCCACGCCGATCACCATCCAGCGGTGGCGCAGCGCCACGCGCAGGAGGCTCTCGTAGCGTGCCTCGAGCCAGTTGAAGCCGCGGTCCCAGAGCCGCCCGAAGCGCGCCAGCGGCGAGCGGCCGGTGCCCTCGTCGGGTTTCAGGAACCGGCTAGCGAGCAAGGGCGTCAGCGTGAAGGAGACGATGAGGGAGACGATGGTCGAGATGGCGATCGTCAGCGCGAAGGGACGCAGGAACTGGGCCGGGATGCCGGAGAGCAGCACGGCGATCGGCACGTAGACGACCACGTCAACCGAGGTGATCGTGAGCGCCGCCAGGCCGATCTCGCTGCGCCCGTCGATGGCCGCCACACCCGGCGGCTTGCCCATGCCGAGGTGGCGCGAGATGTTCTCCAGCACGACGATGCTGTCGTCGACGAGGATGCCCACGCTGAGCGTCAGCGCCATCATCGTCAGCAGGTTGAGGTTGTAGCCCAGCGCGCCCATGGCGATGAAGGCGGTCAGCAGCGAGGTGGGGATCGAGACGAGGACGATCGCGGTGCTGCGCCAGGTGTGCAGGAACAGCAGCAGGATCAGGCCGGTGAAGATCACGGCCTCGATCAGCGCCTTCTGCACCGTCTCGAACGACTTACGCGTGTAGTTGGACGCGTCGACCACGACGTCCAGGCGGGTGCCGGGCGGGAGCTGAGGCTGCAGGCGGTCGATCGCCCGCCGCACCTCCCGCACCACGCTGATCGTGTTGGCGTCGGGCAGCTTCGTGACCGCCAGGGCCAGGCCCTCCTGGCCGTTGACGCGGACGATGGCGTCGCGCTTCTTGTAGGTGTCCTCGATCGTCGCCACGTCGCGCAGGTACACGGCGCCGTTCGGCGTCTGGAGCACGACGAGGTTCGCCAGGTCCTGAGCGTGCACGGCGAGCGCGTCGAAGTAGACGCTGTAGTCGCGCGTCCCCTGGGTGATCGAGCCGGCCGGCACTTCGAGCTGGTTGCTCTGCAGCGCGGACACGACCTGGTTGATCGACAGCCCGCGCGCCTTGAGCGCCCACTCGTCGACCAGGACGTGGATCTCGCGGGTGATGCCCGAGCGGATGGTGGCGGCGCCGACGCCGGGCAGGGAGTTGAACTGCTTCTGGAGGACGTTCTCGGCGAAGTCCTCCATCAGCGTCAGCGGCTGGTCGCCGGAGAAGACCACCGTGGCCACGCCCGCGGCGTTGATGTCGATCTTGTTGATCGACGGCGCGTCGACGTCGGGCGGCAGGTTGGCGCGGACCGAGTTCACCACCCGCTCGACGTCGACCGAGACCAGGTCGGGGTTGGCGGCGGTGGTGAACTGGACGACGACCGTGGAGACGCCCTGCGAGGAGATCGAGGTCAGCCCGTTCTCGTCGATGTTCTGGAGCGTGGCGATAGCGTCTTCGATTGGCTTGGTGACGTCGGTCTCGACCGTCTCCGGGTCGGCGCCGGGATACGTGGTGGTGACGACTACCGACGGGAAGTTCACGTTCGGGCTGATCGCCACGCCCATGCTGGCGTAGGAGAACACCCCGAAGATGATCACCGCGACGGTGACCGCGGCCACGACGAAGGGGTTGCGGACCGCGAACTCGGTGAGCCTCAATCGTTCCTCTCCGACGCCCTAAAGGCTAAACTTCTATACCACAAAACGTTGAGGATGCCAACAATTAGTATTGCCCCGGGTAAGGGGGATCGCGTATGATGCGAGCATGATTGGCCGCCCGTCGGAAGCGAGTCAGGTAGCCGGACCGAGCAGCTCACTGGCTGACGAGACCTGGGGCCGTCTGCTGGAGCTGTTCTTCCAGGTTGCCCGGCGGCACTTCGACCGGACGGTCGCCGACCTCGACCTCTCGGTCACCCAGGCCCACGCTCTGCGCTGCCTGGAGCCCGGCCATTCCCTGGCGATGGGCGAGCTGGCCGAAGAGCTGAAGTGCGACCCGTCGAACATCACCGGCGTGGTCGACCGTCTCGAGCACCGAGGGCTCGTCGAGCGGCGGGGCGCGCCCAACGACCGGCGGGTGAAGACGCTGGTCCTCACCGAAGAGGGCACCGAGCTGCGCAGCCGGCTGGTGACGGCGCTCGGTCGCGCGCCGACGGCCATCGCCAGCCTCTCGCCCCAGGACCTCCGCCAGCTCGGCGAGATCGTGCAGCGGATCCTCGACCGCTGTGAGCGGCAGGGGTAGTCAGGGGTGTGAGTGCCTGGTGTGAGCCGGCCGGCTCACACCAGGCACGACGAACATTCTAGGCCCGCGCCTCGACCCGCGACTCGGTCTGCCGACCGGCGGCCGCTCCGTTCAGCTTGTAAAAGCGCAGCGCGTTGTCGTGCAGCATCTTGCGCTTGACCTCATCCGACAGGTCGTCGCGCTCGCGCACCGCGCTCACCGTGTGCGGCCAGTCGCCGTCCCAGTGCGGGTAGTCAGAAGAGTAGAGCAGCGTATCTTCCAGCCCCCAGCGCACGCCATCGGGGATCGTCTTCTCCTCGCACTCCACGCCGAAGAAGAACCGCCCGCTCTTGATGTACTCGCTGGGCCGCCGCGTCAGGTACGGCGCCTCGACCGCGCCGCGCTTCTCGACCTCTTCGTCCAGGCGGTCCATCCAGTA
>Ga0070739_10005711_pt1 | contig 14039 bp, 12 predicted proteins | sample Coa_R1_7_FD_66445 | JGI IMG/M metagenome (GOLD analysis project Ga0070739, IMG submission 66445) | Surface soil microbial communities from Centralia Pennsylvania, which are recovering from an underground coalmine fire - Coalmine... | ecosystem: Environmental > Terrestrial > Soil > Unclassified ... | reverse complement strand
GACGTGCTGTTTTTCTTCCTTCAGCGCAGCCTCGGCTTTCCGGACATTGGCGTCCAGGGGCTCGGACTCGGTCAAGAGCTCCAAAATCCGGTCCTCAGCGGCCCGAATCTCCTTCTGGATGTAGTCGATCTCGTTTTGAAAGGCGCGATACTGCTCGTTGGTTTTGGCGCTCAGCATCTGATCCTTGAGCTTGGAGATCTTCTGCTCATGCATCTGGATGTCGCCTTCCAGTTTTTTCCGGTCCTTTTGATTTGCGGCGAGAGCGGCCTTATCCGCTTCCAGGCGGCGGAGATGCGCTTCGAGCGTCTTCTCGATCGCGGCGATGTGTTTCGGAAGTGCGGCGATCTCCTTCTCTAGCGCCGCGATTTTCTGATCTAGGGATTGAAGCTGAATGACCAGATGGGTATCTGGATGCATTGATATTTTAGATTACCACGGCGCCGCGGATGTTCCCCGCGACGTTGGTTCTGCGATAGTTTAGTGGACATGCATCCTATCGATGAAATGCCTCCGGTCCCGCTGACGATTGAGGGGGCGAGCGTGCTGCACCAGATGCTGCGGGTCCGTTGGGCGGCCTGGCGGGCGCTGGCGCAGGCGGACCGGAACCGGATGATTGAGGAGGCCGCGGCGGCGCTGGCCGGCCTGGAACAGAATCGCAGCGCAGCATTTTCGCTGCTCGGCCACAAGGGCGACCTGATGCTCGTGCACTTCCGCAACTGCTTTGATGAGCTGGTGGACGTCCAGAACGGCCTGCCTTCGCTTCGGCTTTGGGATTACCTGGAGCAGGCGAACTCCTACGTCTCCGTGGTCGAGCTGGGGCTGTATGAATCCACTTCGAAGACGTACGCTTCCCTTGCCGAGGCCGGCGTCTCGCCCCACTCGCCGGAGTGGAATAAGGCGATCGAGGAAACGCTAAAGCGCCAGCGGCAGGCGATGCGGCCTCGCCTGTATCCCGAGATTCCGCAGACCAAGTATATCTGCTTTTACCCGATGGATCGAAAGCGCGGCGAGCACAAAAACTGGTACCAGGTGAGCATGCAAGACCGCCAGCGCATGATGCAGGACCATGGAGCCATCGGACGGCGCTACGCGGGCACGGTGAAGCAGATTATCACGGGCTCGATCGGGTTCGACGATTGGGAGTGGGGCGTGGATCTGTTTGCCGACGATCCGCTGGTGTTCAAGAAGCTCATCTACGAGATGCGCTTCGATGAGGTCAGCGCCGTGTACGCGCTGTTCGGCGCGTTTTATGTGGGCAAGCGCATCGGCGTGGACGAACTGCGGGATTTCCTGGCGCGGTGAAATGGCGGACGATCTGACCCGGCGGGATCTCGGCGCGCTGGCGGCGGCGGCGCTGGTGGCGAAGACCGCGCGCGTGGCCGCGCAAACGCGCGCACCGCAGCCGGACGGGCCCATGCTCGACATCGCCGAGTGGAGCCATTTTTTCGTGGGCGTCGAACGCGCGGTGGTGGCCCGCGGCACCATCGTCAACGGCGCGCAGATGTACGTCGAGTATCAGATCCCGCGGGCCGTGCAGCATCCCTACGCGATCGTCTTGGTACACGGCGGCGGCAGCCAGGGCACGGACTGGATGAGCACTCCCGACGGCCGGCGCGGCTGGGCGTCTCTGTTGGTCGAGCAGGGATTCAAAGTTTACATAGTGGACCGGCCGGGCCAAGGCCGTCCGCCATATCATCCCTATCTCAACGGATACTTCGAGCCCCAGGCGTGGACCTTCGAGCGGGCAGCAAGCGAGTTCACCGGACTTCCGAATCAAACTCAATGGCCGGGCCCCGGCGGAGCCGGTGATCCGATGGTCGAGCAGTACGCTGCTGGGCTGGGACCGGCGATGCCGGCCAACAGCCCGCAGACGCTGGCGGTCTGGCGTACGCGGGCTGCGATGCTGCTGGACCGGATCGGGCCGGCGGTTTTCGTGACGCACGGCAACAGCGCGCCGATGGCGTACCTGGCGGCCGGCGAGCGCCCGTCGATGGTGAAGGGAATCGTGGCGATCGAGCCGCCGAGCGGCCTGCCGCGGGGATCGAACATACCCGCTGGCGTCCCGGTGGCCGTGGTCACGTCCGAATCGTCGTCGTATTCGGGCGGCCTCGCTTCCGCCGAACGCATCCATCTTCCGGAACGCGGCGTTCGCGGCAACGGGCCGCTGGTGATGATCGAGAAAAACAATCGCGAGGCGTTGAAGCCGGTCGTGGATTGGATCGCGGCGCTGAAGCCGCCCGGCGCCCCCGCGGCCGAGCCGAACCACAACACCGAATCGACCGCCGTAAGGCTCGCCGGGCAGGGCTGCTTCTGGGTGGGCGTTCAGCGCAAGAAGATGCCCTACGGAACGATTCCGTTCGGGCAGATGTTCGTGCAGTACATGGTCCCCGCCGAACAGAAGCATCCCTACCCCGTGGTGCTGGTGCACGGCGGCGGAGGACAGGGCACGCACATGATGGGCATCGGCGGGCGGCCGGGCTGGGTGCATTACTTCGTGCAATCGGGCTACGCCACGTATTGGCTGGACCGTCCGGGATTCGGGCGCTCACCCTATCATCCGGATGCGCTCGGCCCCAGCCATCTGCGGAATTTCAACGCTTACGAGGGCCTGGTGGACGCCAACGTCGTGTTCGCAACCGCGCAGTGGCCGGGGCCCGGCGGAATCGGCGATCCGCTAATCGATCAGTTCATGGCGGCCGAGGTGGGGCGCGTTGCCGATGAGGTCCTGCATAGCGAACTGGCAATTCAGGGCGCGGTTGAATTGCTGGACAGAATCGGCCCCGCGATCGTGGTGGCCCACGCCTTCGGCGGATTCTTAGGATGGCTGATGGCCGACCGGCGGCCGGGGATGGTGAAGGCGATCCTGGCCATGGAGCCGAACGGCAATCCCTTCGCCGACGCGTTCCGGTGGGGCCTGACCGCGATTCCAATGACCTACGATCCGCCCGTCTCCGATCCTTCGCAATTCAAGCTGGTGGATAAACCGGGCGCGCCGGACTCGCCGCTGCCGGTGGTGCGAAGCTACAAGCTACAAGCCGAGCCCGCGCGGAAGTGGAAGAACCTGGCGGGCATGCCGGTCGGCTGGCTGACGACCGAGTTCGGGGCCGGAGGGAACCCGTTCGCGCAGGTGGATTTCTTAAAGCAAGCGGGCTGCTCGGTGGAGATGATCCGCCTGCGCGATTACGGAATCCTGGGCAACGGCAACCTGATGCTCATGGAGAAAAACAACCATGAGATTTTCGCCGTAATCCGGGATTGGCTGGAGAAGAAACTGCCGGCCTGATTTACAGCCCCTTCTTCGCCAGAAATTCAATCAGGTCCACGACGCGAAGCGAATAGCCCCACTCGTTGTCGTACCAGGCGACGACTTTCACCAGGTTTCCATCGAGGACCTTGGTCATCTGTGCGTCCACAATCGAGCTGGCCGGGTTGCCCATCATATCGCTGGAAACGACGGGGTCCTCGGTGTAATCCAGGTAGCCTTTCAGCTCGCCTTGCGAGGCTTCCTTCAACGCCGCGTTGACTTCTTCGGTGGTCGTGGGTTTCGAGGTGACCGCGACCAGGTCCACCACGCTGACATCGGGCGTCGGCACGCGCATGGCGTACCCATCCAGCTTGCCTTTGAGTTCCGGAATCACCAGGCCGATCGCCTTGGCGGCACCGGTGGTGGTGGGGATCATGTTCATTGCGGCGGCGCGGGCGCGGCGCAGATCCTTGTGCGGGAAATCGAGCACGTTCTGGTCATTGGTGTAGCTGTGAATGGTGGTCATCGAGCCTTTCTCGATGCCGAACTTCTCCTGCAACACCTTGACCACCGGCGCGAGGCAATTCGTGGTGCACGAGGCGTTGGAGACAATGTTGTGCTTCGCGGGATCGTAGGCTCTATCGTTCACGCCCAGCACGATGGTTACGTCTTCATTCTTGGCGGGCGCCGTGATGATGACCTTTTTCACGGTGCCGCGGATGTGTTTGCAGGCTTCTTTCGCGTCCGTGAACTTGCCCGTGGATTCCACCACGATCTGCGCGCCCACGCTGGACCAGTCAATCTGGGCCGGGTCCTTGATGGCGAAAACTTTAATCGTTTTTCCCGCGACGGCGATGGAATCCGCCTGGGCCTTGACCTCTTCTTTCAGAGGGCCGAGGATCGAATCGTACTTCAGCAGGTGTGCCAGCGTCTTGGTGTCGGTAAGATCGTTGGCGGCGACGAACTCTACATTCGGGTTGTGGAGCGCTGCGCGCACCACGTTGCGGCCGATCCGGCCAAATCCATTAATTCCCACTTTGACAGGCATCACTGCCAGTTTACCGAAACCGGCCCATAGGTTCTTCTATCATCAAGAGATGGTTCTCTCCGATGTCGATATTCATCGGTACATCGCCGAAGGCAAGATTCGCATCTCGCCAGCGCTGCCGCCGGAGCAGTTCGGAAGCTGTTCCGTCGATTTTCGCCTGGGCAACGAGTTCAGCGTGTTCGAGCACAGCCGCCATCCCTACATCGATCTGAAGGACCGCACCGCGATTCAGGGCATCATGAGGACCATCAGCGTGCCGGCGGGCGAGGCGTTTATCTTGCAGCCCCACGAATTCGCCCTGGCGATTACGGAGGAGACTCTGGAGCTGGATGATGACGTTCTAGGGCGGCTGGAGGGAAGATCGAGCCTGGGGCGAATCGGGATCATCGTGCACGGAACGGCCGGGCTGTTCGATCCGGGATGGACCGGCAAGGCGACGCTGGAGCTGAGCAACCTGGGGCGGATGCCGGTGGCGCTGTACCCGGGCATGCGGATCTGTTCATTCACTTTCGAGCAGTTGTCGTCGCGGGTGGCCGTGCCATACCGGAAAAAAGCCGGCAATAAATACGCGGGCCAGGACCGGCCGCTGGCGAGCAAACTGGTGAGCGAGACCGGCGCGGAGTAACCGCATGCTCGGCGTCCGCATCAGCCCGGCGCGCCAAAACGGGCCCGGCAAGGATATAGAATACTCACAACGGGCGCGTCCCGCCGCCCCAAAACGGGATGGCGCCAACTCGGGCTAGTAAAGGAGGGGGTAGTGTATATGAGAATTCAAGGAACCGTCCTCTGTTCTGCGTTCCTTTGCGCCGCCGGAATGGCGCAGGATGCCAAGACCGTGATCGCCAACGCTGAGAAAGCGCTGGGCGATGTGAAATCCATCACATATTCGGGATCGGCGAAGGACGTCGCGTTCCAGCAGTGCGGAGCCAACGCCGCGGACATGATGTGCCGGGGAACGCACGACCCAATGCGGCCAATCAACGAATACGTCCGGGTGATCGACCTGAGCGCGCCTTTTTCCCGCGCGACCGGCAAAACGAATAACATCGGTCCGGGCGGTTCGACCACGGTCACGCCGGGAACCTACTTTCAGCAGGTGACGCCGCAGCAGGCCGATGTGTCGCAGCCGTGGGGCAACTCGCTGGAGCTGTACATCACGCCTTGGGGCTTTCTCAAGGGTGCCGCGGCCAACAACCCGACCGTGAGCCGCCGGAAGGCGGACGGCAAGAACTACACCGTGCTGAGCTGGAGCCCCACGGTGAAGGCGCCCTCAGGCAAGAGCTACACGATCAACGGTTATGTGAACGACCAGAACCAGGTGGAGCGCGTGGAGACCTGGCTCGGCGAAAACATCATGGGCGATATGCACATCCTGGCGACCTACACGGGATGGAAGGATTTCGGCGGCGTCATGGCTCCGTCGAAGATCGTGCAGACCCGCGGAGGGTGGCCGTTCTTCGAAGTGACCGTGACCGCGGCGAGAGCGAATCCTCCCGATGCCGCGACGCTGGTTCCGGCGCCGTCAAATGCCGGCCGCGGCGGCGGTGGCGGCGGAGGGCAGCCGCCGGCCCTGAACGTGACCTCGGAAAAGCTCGGCGATGGGCTCTACAGGCTGACTACGGGTGCCGGCAGTTACGACTCGGTGATCGTGGAATTTAAGGATTATGTGATGATGCTCGAAGCCGGGCAATCGGAAGCGCGGGCCCTGGCCTACATCGCAGAGACGAAAAAGCTGATCCCCAACAAGCCGATCCGCTATGTCTTCAACACGCATCCGCATTCCGATCACACCGGCGGACTTCCCACGCTGGTGGCCGAAGGCGCGACCATTATCACCCAGCAAAACAATGTGGAGTTTCTGAGCAAGGCGCTGAATACTCCGCGAACCCTGCTGAACGACACGCTCGCCAGGAATCCCAAGAAGGCCAAGGTGGAAGGCGTTGCCGAAAAGAAGGTCATTTCCGATGGAACCCGGACAGTGGAGTTCTACCACACCTATCCCGTCCCGCACTCCAACGGGCTGTTGATCGCGTATATCCCGAAAGAGAAGATCTTGTTCCAGGGGGATTTTTCGGTGAATCCCGGCGAGCCGGCCAACGATCACGTAAAGGCGCTGGTGCCGATCCTGGAAAAACTCAACCTCGACTTCGACCGGTATATCAACGTCCACGCCTCGGCCGCGCCGCAGCACAAATCGGATGTGTGGAAAGCCGTCGGGAAATCTTAGTCCGCGCCGCTTACTGCGCCGGCTCGATCTTTAGCAGCGCTCCGACCTTTTGGTCGGTAAGGGTGTAGATGTTGCCGTCCGGACCTTGCCGGACGTCGCGGAATCGCTGGTGCAGATCGCCCAGGAGCATTTCGCGGCGGATGTCTTCAAATTTGCTGTTCACCACGACCCGCTCCAGGTGGCCGAATCCGCGGATTTCGCCGTAGCGCGCGCTGCCTACGAAGAGGTTGTTCTTCCAGGCCGGAAACTTATCGCCGGTATAGAACATGATTCCCGAAGGACCGATGGAAGGCACCCACACGATCTGCGGGATTTCCATGCCCTCCTTGTACGGCGGGATGCGAGTGCCGTCGTATCGGCGGCCGAAGCTGATGACCGGCAGCCGTAATTGGCCCCCGGCTTGATTAGATTCACTTCATCGCCGCCGTTGGGCCCGTGCTCGGCATTGAAGATCGTGCCGGAAGGATGAACCACCAGTCCGAGATGGTCGCGGTGGCCCAGGGTGTAGATCTCGGGCCGGTAGCCTGCCTTCCCGACAAACGGATTGTCGCGCGGAATACTGCCATCGTCATTCAGGCGAAGGATCTTGCCGTAAGCGCTCGCGGGGTCCTGCGCCTTTTCGGTCACGCCGGCCGCGGGCGTGGTCATCAGAATCGTGCCGTCCAGAGCGAAGGCCAGGCGCGACCCGCCGACATTCGTGCCTGGGTGCGTGCTGTAAAGTTCCTGCACCTGCGTGAGTGACCGACCGTCCAGCTTGGCGCGCGCCAGCACAGTAGAAGAGAGACTTCCCTCCCCCGGTTTGCTGAAGGCGAAATAGATCCACTGATTCTGAGCGTACTTCGGATGCAGGACAAAATCGTACAGGCCGGCGTTGGCGCGAGTATTTACCTTGGGGACTCCGGCGATGGGTTGAGGATCGAGCACACCGTCACGAACGATGCGCAGCTTGCCGCTGCGCTCGCTCACCAGGATGTTGCCGCCGGGGAGAAAGGTCATGCCGAAGGGCCGGTCGAGCGCCTTGGTGATGACGGTGACTTTGATCTTGTGCTGCTCGGCCGTATCGAAGATGAAGGGGCCATCGCCTAGAGGGGAGCGCGGGGAAGGTCGATGACGTTGTTCTGATCCTGAAGAAGCCCGGCCAACGCCGCGAGGCTGAAAAAAACGCATAGGAATACTATACGAGGCGGTAGGAGCCGAGAGTGATTTTGCGAAGCTCACAATGGACACTTCTCCGAAATGAAGTCAACGCTCTCTCCAGAAACGCCGCGCTGTCAAGCAACGCGCCGGAAGCAAATCGGCGCCAGCGCCCTATTCCGGCAGCGGCACCGGGAACAGACGGAAGGGACCCTTGTCCGCATCCGGGTTCTTGGCGTCCCGCTGGCGGAGCTTACCTTCCATGGTCCAGCACATTCCGTTTGTGACGGTAACGGCGGGAGTGCCGCCTTCCATACCGCCTTCCTTGAGCGTGGTGATCTCGACGCTATCGCCATTCGGAACGGCCATGGCCGTGCGGCCGATTCCCTCGGCAATGATGAGCCGTTTGCCATCGATGGGGCGCATTCCATCCGGGCTTTGAAGTTGCCGCGACAGCTTCAGATCGGTGATCCTGGTCACCTTGCCGTCTTTGGCGAGATCCAGGCGGAGGAGCTTATTGGTGGTGACCGTGTTGACGTAGAGCTTGTCGGGATCGCTCAAAAACGCGAGCCCATCGGCGCCGGCCAGCAGCGGGTCGGAGGCGGCTACCACGCCCGTGGTCGCGCCCTTCGGGAACATGAAGATCTTGGCTCCGGTCGTGTCGGAGACAAAGATGGATCCGTCTTCCCGCACGGCGAGGTCATTGCAGAACGGATTCGCGGTGGGGATGGAGAGTTCTTGCTTGGCTGCGCCGGTTTTCAAGTCGAAGGTTTTGACCCCCGCCTGGCACACCAGCAGGCGGCCGGACTTCTCGTCGGCCAGCACGCCCAGCAGCGGGCCCTTGTTCTTGCTCGCGTCGATCCACGGGGAGGCGATGTTTTCGCCGCGAGGGATGCGCCAGATGGTGCTCGTTCCGAAGCTGCCGATGATGATAGCTCCGTCGGAGGTCGAGGTGATGCTCTCGGGAAACAGGTTCTTGCTGGGGATCGAGATCATGGCCGGGCCGGCCGCCCGAAGCGCGAAACCCGCGCCGAGGAAGCTGAAGACGGCCCACCGAAGGCTGTATCGAGTGAGGTTCATCTGTTTTCCTGAATGGATTTGGCCTGAATCTAGTCGGTAAAGCTCAGGTGCTGCGTGAAAAACGGCAGCACCTTCTTTTCGAAATTCCCCGGCACCTGGCCGTTGTGATCGCCCGGGAAGGTCTCAAAACGGTGGGGAACGCCCGCGGCGGTCAGGGCCTCATCCATATCGCGATTGCCTTGCAGCAGCGCATCCCCGTCCCCGACGCTGAAGGCGATGGCCTTCATTTTCTTCAGATTGGGCGCGTATTGGTCGAGCATGACCAGAAGCGAATTGGCCATCCACCTGGCCGCCACCGTGGCACGCTGCTTTCCATCTCTCACCGGGAGGTCCAGAAAGAGCGGCGGATTTGCCGGGTTCGAGGACCAGGCGGCGCCTCGCGCCAGGGGCGATTTCTGATTGAAAGGCAGCTTCAAGGCATCCTGGCGGGAGATTCCTGCCAGTTGCTCCATGCCGGGAGTGGGCTCACCGGTATCCAGCGCGCAGCAGGCCGACATCGAGTACAGCGCTGAAAAAACCTCCGGATGCTTCATGCCGATGCGCCAAGTCCCGTAGCCACCCATCGAGTGCCCGGCGAGGCCGCGGCTCTCACGTTTGGCGATCGTGCGGTAGTGGCGATCGATGTACTGCACCAGCTCGACGGAAATGAAATTTTCCCAGTCGCCCGTGGTCTTTGAGTTCGAATAGAAGCTGCCATTGTGCAAGGTGAATGCATCGGGAGCCACCAGGATCATTTCTTTCGTCGTGCCAGCGGCCAAGCCCCGCTCGAGCCCTCCGACGTTGGCGAAGCCCACCCACTGCTGGGCGTGCAGACCATAGCCATGCAGCGTATAAACAACCGGGTAGCGGCGATTGGGCTCACTCGCATAGCTCGGGGGCAGATAGACGAAGACGTCGCGGTCGGGCGAATCGCCTTCGAGGTTACCCTCCAGAGATTTCGCGTGAACCGTGATCCTTTCGAGCCTGCCTTTAAGGCTGTGCTGAAGCTCGGGGAGCGGCTGGATTAGGTTGCTCCCGCCTTTGGCCTTGCTCTGGTCGCGGGTTTGGGCGGGCGCCGGCACCGAGAGGACCGCCGCCGCCGAGAGCGCCAGCGTGCAGCATCGAAGAAGGGACACGAAAACCTCCTGGCTCGGAATCGTGACTCATTTTATCCGGTTTGGAACAGAGGCCGGAAGTAGGTTAGGACCGATGCGCCCGGAGGAACGAGCGGATCTGGCGGACGGCCAGCGGAATCCGCTCCTTGGGCTGCTTCCACGGAAAGATACTGACCTCGGAGTTCGGCGCGAGCATGGCCGCCTCCATGGCGACGGCGTAGGGATGCGCGTCGATGTCGTCGGGAAGGATGAGCACAGGCGTCCGGCATTGGCGCACGAAGTCCCGGGTCACGGTGAAGACGAAGTCGGGATTGGTGCGGTACATCCGGGTCAGAAATTTATCTACGGTTTCCATGGTGATGTCCGGGCGGCGCTTGACCAAATCCGGACCCCAGCCTTTCATATTGTTTTCATAAAACAGATCGCGCTTTTCGGGACGCCACCCGCTGGGCTGCGCCAGCACCGCCGCAACCACGCGCTCTGGTGCACGCTTCAGCAGGTTCCACGTCATGGGCCCGCCGATGCAGAAGCCCATCACCAGGAATTGATCGATTCCCAGGTGATCCATGAGGCCCAATTGATCATCGGCGTACGAATCCCAGGGGCGGTCGATTTCCAGAGGGCCAGAGGACTCGCCGCCATTGGCGTTGCGCAAATCGGCGGCGATGCAACGGTATTCGCTTGTGAACTCGTCGAACGGATTGAAGGGATCGCCGCGTTTTAAGCCAGCAATGGTGGAATTCAATCCGCCGCCGGGGATGAGCAGAAGCGGGAAACCCGACCCCGCCTCCTCATAGTGAATGCGCACCGGACCTTTTTCATACGTAGGCATGACTGGTCCTCCCTAGGAGATCAGTTTACGCAAAGAGATTCGTTTCCGGCGCTACCTCGGTCGGGCCTCATGCCAGCGCCTCAGGGCAGTACTGTTGAATATAGATATACGTGATAGACTTTCAAATCACTCGGGGTATCCGGCTATGCGTTGCATTTTAGCGGTTACATTCTCTCTGTGTTTGTTGGGCCAGGCGAGGCGCGTGGACGACGCGGCTTTGAAGAACGCCGCCAAATCCGCATCCGACGGGGACTGGCTGACCTACGGCCTTACGCCGGGCGAAACGCGTTTCAGCCCGCTAAAGCAAATCGATGCCTCCAACGTCAAGCGGCTTGGGCTGGTGTGGTCGTACGAAGTGGGAGAGGGCGGAGGCGACCAGGAAGCCACGCCGCTGGTATGGAACAACACCATCTTCGGCATCACGAACTGGAGCATCGTGTTCGCGGTGGATGCGCGCACCGGCAAGGAGAAATGGCGCTGGGATCCGTTGGTGAACCGCAAGGCCACAGCGGACCGCATGTGCTGCGGGGTGGTGAATCGCGGGCTGGCGCTCTACCACAACAAGATTTATGTTCCCGTCAACGATGGGCGGCTGGAAGCGCTCGACGCCGATACGGGCAAGCCGGTGTGGGAAGCCCGCGTGGCGTGGATCCAGGAAGACCAGACGCTTACCATCGCGCCGCGGATCGCCAAGGGCAAGGTGATCGTGGGAGCCGCGGGCGGCGATCGTCCCACCCGCGGTTTCTTCGCCGCCTACGATGCCGATACGGGCCGCGAAGTGTGGAGATTTTACACAGTTCCGGGCGATCCGTCGAAGGGATTCGAGTCTTCGGCGATGCGCAAGGCCGCGGCGACCTGGGACGGCGAGTGGTGGAAGCTTGGCGGAGGCGGCTCGGTGTGGGATGGCATTTCCTACGATCCCGAGAGCGACCTGTTATATGTCGGCACGGGCAATGCTGAGCCCTGGCCTCAGGCGCTTCGCACCAGGGACGTAAGCACCGGCCACGACAACCTGTACGTGGCATCGATCGTGGCGGTCCACGTGGACACCGGAGAGCTGAAGTGGCACTACCAGATGGTGCCGGGCGACGAGTGGGATTACGACAGCGTGCAGCAGATGATCCTGGCGGACCTGAACATCAACGGCAGGACTCGCAAGGTCATCATGCAGGCGAACAAGAACGGCTTCTTCTATGTGCTCGATCGCATCACGGGCGAGTTCATCTCCGCGCAGCCGTTCTCCAGAGTGACGTGGGCGAAAGGAATCGATCAGAAAACAGGCCGGCCGATCATCAATACCGAGGTGAAGTACGGCAAGAATCCGGTTCCCGTGTCGCCGGGCGGCGGGGGCGCGCACAACTGGTCGCCGATGTCGTTCAACCCGCAGACCGGGCTGGTGTACGTGGCAACGCGCGGCTGGGATACGTTTACTTATGCGGTCAATGATGAGTTCGCATCCGAGCTGCCGCGTCTCAGCGGGGTCGGACTGACGGGCCTGAAGATCAATACGAAGGGGCTGACGCCGCAGCCACCGGCGCCGGCGATCGGTCCGGAGCCGCTGGAAGGCGGCCAGCTCGGGACGCTGGTGGCGTACGACCCGGTGAAGCAGGAAATCCGCTGGCGCGTGCCCGTGGGGAACAGCCGCTACGGCGGCACGCTGAGCACGGCGAGCAATCTGGTGTTCCAGGTGGCTCCCAATGGACGCCTGATCGCTTACTCAGCGGACAAAGGGGAGAAGCTCGCCGAAATCGCGACGGGCTTGCGCAACGGCATGGGCCCGCCGATCACGTTCCTGGTGGACGGCAAACAGTACATCGCGCTGATGGGCGGCTCGGGCGGCACGCCGAGTCCGGGGGTGAGCGACGGCGTGACCACGGCAATGAAGCCGCGGCTGTTGGTGTTCGGTCTCGACGGTAAGGCGCAGTTGCCGCAGCCGGACACCGCGCCTGTGCCGGCCGCGCGGGACCCACATCAAACCGATCCTCCGCACCAGCCGTAGCGGTCAGGAAGGCAACACGAAAATCCGCGTGATTCTCGCTGCGGCGGAGGTGGCCTGAGGAATTTGCCGCGGCGGCGTCCATGGTCCGGAGACAGGAAGCGGGCTCGATGGTTTCGCGCTTTCCGATCGCAGATAGCCGGGAGAAGCCGCCCGCCTACTGGCAGCGGCTGGCGGCGCGGTTGCGGTACTTGTTGTGGCACTCGGCGCAGGATGTGTTGAGCACATCGGACGCCATGATCATTTTTTCGCGGTCCTTGGTTTGGGCGGCCTTGTAGGCGACCAGACCGGCCTCGCGAAGCTGGTTCACCATCCGCACCCAATCCGGTTTCGTGAGCGGGACATCGCGTCCGTTGCTGCACTTGCGCCCGGGCGTCATCAGCAGATCGGCTGCTTCGGCAATCACGAGCGCGCTGTTTTCCACCGCTTGCCAGCTTCCGAAGACGCCGGTGAGAGGGTCGGTGGATGCGGAGGGTTCGGCGGCCCACTTGATCGCGCCGGGGTCTTGCCTCTGCGTCAGGAAGACTACGTTGGAGTGCGGGAAGAAAAGGCCGCGCATCAACTGGTTGAGGTCGGCCACCGGGCCGCTTGCCGCCGGCGGCGTGGGGGACTGCGCCGCCAGGATTCCCGCCGTGCCGATGACCGAAAGGGCCGCAAACACGATCCCGGCCACGAACCGGCGCATTTTCTCCGCCGCGCCTCGCGCGCCGCGATGATGTCTGTCTGGCATCTATCCCTCCGTTGGGAAATCTTTCTGATTTAGCATACAAGACCCAACCACCTCTCACGAATTTGCCGCGAACGCGGTCCGGGGTCACTTCGGCATGTGCGCGTTGTCTTTTTCGTTGTCGTTGCAGAAATAATCCAGCAGCTCGGTATCTGGCACGAGCATCTGATGGAGCCGCACGGTCCACGGCCTGGTGTAAGCCTTGGGATCGTCGATGGTGACGTCGATATACAAATTGCCAAAATTCACGCGATGATATCGCTCGGTCATCCTGGCCGCCTCGGTCATGGGGCTTCCACGGCGGTCGAGCCAGGCGCCGTCGCGAAATCCGATCGTCTGGACCACCAGGGTGTCGCCCTGCCATCTTCCGATCGAATAACCGTTCCACGACGGCGACGGGTCCTCAGGCAGCGGGCGGCCGTCGGTGAAGATCTGCCGGAAGGTCACATCGCGCTCAGATAGAAGGATAATCTCGCCCGTCGTTTGAATGACTTTGCGATAGGGAGGATAGGTCAGCAGGCGGAGCGCTCCCGCGGGCTTGCACCATGCGACAGGATCATCCTTTCCCATACCTGCGGCGCGAGTCTTCACCAGTTCGGCAGCCCAGGGCTGGTAGGGCAGCCCGCCTGGAAGCTGCGCGCCGATATTTCCGAACTC
>Ga0070739_10005710_pt1 | contig 14039 bp, 10 predicted proteins | sample Coa_R1_7_FD_66445 | JGI IMG/M metagenome (GOLD analysis project Ga0070739, IMG submission 66445) | Surface soil microbial communities from Centralia Pennsylvania, which are recovering from an underground coalmine fire - Coalmine... | ecosystem: Environmental > Terrestrial > Soil > Unclassified ... | reverse complement strand
ATCCTGGAGAAGCTCCAGCAACCATGAACGCACGACGCTGCCGTGGTTCCAGATGCCGGTGATCTGGAGCAGGTCGAGATCGAAGTGGCGCGATGCCTGCAGGATCTCGTATCCCTCGCCGTACGCTTCGAGCAATCCGTACTCGATACCGTTATGAACCATCTTTACGAAGTGCCCGGCCCCCGCCGGGCCGACACGGCCGTAGCCGTCCTTGGGCGCAAGCGCCGCGAAGATCGGCTCCCAGCGCTTGTAGGCATCCTCCGGCCCACCAATCATGAGGGAATAGCCGACCTTGAGGCCCCAGATGCCGCCGCTGGTCCCGGCATCCAGGAAATTAATTCCTCGCGGCTCGAGCGCCGCGGCTCGCCGCATCGAATCGGTCCATTTGGAATTGCCGCCGTCGATAATCGTGTCGCCACGCTTCAGCAATTCCCCCAATGCGTCGACCGTGTCCTCGGTCGGAGCACCGGCCGGAACCATAACCCAGACGCCGCGTGGCGGCTGCAGCTTGTCAACCAGATCCTCAAGTGAGCCGGCGCCGGTCGCGCCCTCGGCTGTTGCTTGCCGTACGGCCCCCGGGTTTCGATCGTACGCGACAACCTCATGGCCATGCTGCAGAAGGCGCACGGTCATGTTCGCGCCCATGCGGCCCAACCCCACCATACCGATTCGCATTCTTCCCTCCGTCAGGCTCGAGCCTTGGCTGCATCGACAATCATCTGTGACACCCGGTTCAGCGTCTCCGGCTTCTCATCCGGTAGGTCCAGGCGGATCGCCGGAAGGCCGTGCTGTTCCAGCGCCTGGAAATCGCCCAGCGCCTGCGCCCGGATCAGCGTCGCGAAGGAGTAGTCCTCTCCGGGGATCATCACGTCGGCGTGCGCTTGAGCGACTATCTGGATGAAGACTCCCTCCGCCGGACCACCCTTATGAAGCTGGCCTGTTGAGTGCAGAAACCGCGGGCCATAGCCTACTGTTACCGCGACCTTGCGGGCGTCGCGCAGGGTCGCCGCCGTAGTCCAGAGGATTTCGTCGTGTCGCTCCGTCGGTGCAATGTAGGCCATGATCCCGATGTACTGGGGCGCGGACACGCTGTCCAGGAGCGAGGCAATCTTCTCGGGAAGCGAGCCGCCCGACGTTCGATCGACCGACGCACCATCGACCGCCAGTCGGACGCCATCCTGATCGGCAGCAACTCCCGGTTCGGGCAAGCGACCCAATTTCTCGAACTCCCCCAACAGCCGCTTTGTGTTGTCTTTGCTCTCCTGCACGTTCGGCTGATTGAACGCATCTATACCGAGAATCGACCCGGCTATTGCCGTGGCGAATTCCCAGCGGAAGAACTCGGCGCCGAGGTCGTAGAGATTTTCCAGGTCGAACCTCACTACCGGCTGTCCGGACTGTTCCAGTGCATTCACCGCCGAATCGAGTTCTGCGTTGTCGTCGTCTTCGAGCCGGAGGTACATGAAGACGCGGTCATCGGAGTAGTCCGAAGGCTTGCCGGGAGCGCGCTCGGGCACCGGGACCAGCCCCTTGCCTTGCTTCCCGGTGCTCTCGGCCAGAAGCTGCTCCAGCCAGAGGCCGAGAGTCTGGATCTTCGGGGACAGGAAGAAGGTCACCTTGTTCCGTCCGATTTGAGCAAGGCCGCCCATGGTCGCGCCCAGCCACGCACCCGGGTTCCGATCCGCCGGAACGCAGGCGGCGCACGCCTGCTCTATCCGCTTGGCAGTACCCAGCAATTCCTTCAGGTCGATACCCATGACCGCTGCCGGCACAAGCCCAAAGTACGAGAGCGCCGAGTATCGGCCGCCGATGTCCGTCTGATTGAGATAGCAGGTGGCGAATTTTCGCTCCGTTGCCAGCGACTCGAGCTTTGTCCCGGGATCGGTGATGGCAATAAATTGATCGCCGTTCCCGCCGGCTTGCTGCACCTTCACCCAGAAGGTTTCGAGGAACGAGAGTGTCTCGGTTGTCGTCCCCGACTTCGTCGACACGATGAACAGCGTGTGACGGATGTCGATCTCCCTCTCGACCCGTTCGACAGCTCCCGGATCGGTGCTGTCAAGGACGACCAGTTTCGGACTCCCCGATGCGGGCGAGAACGTTTGCGAGAACACGTACGGGGCCAAGCTGCTGCCCCCCATTCCCAGAACGACGGCGTGGGTGAATCCTCTCTTGCGCACCGATTCAGCAGCCGCATTCAGCCGGCCGAGATGCTCGATCATCGCATCGGTCACGTTCAGCCAACCCAGCCATTGTGAGATTTCCTCTTGCTGGTCGGGCTGAGTCGACCAGAGCGACCCGTCCTTGTCCCAAATCTTGCGAACGGCGTCGTCTTGCTCGAGCTGCGCCAGGGCGCCGTCAGCGGCGCCCTGCGCTTTTCCCAGGCGCGCGTGCTCCCTGGCAGTCGTTCCCTCCCGCACGCGATTCACCTTCTCGGTCAGCACATCCATCAACTGGTGGAGGGAATCCTCAAACTTCTGGACCCCCTCACGCGTGAGCTGGTCGGTTACTTCCGTCATGTCGATTCCCGCGGCCGCGAGCTTCTCCATGATCTGGTGAGCTTCATCGACGTCCGCGGTCACAGCCCCGCAGTCCGGATTCCCGTGGTCGCGGAAGGCGCTGATCGTTTCGAGCGGCATGGTATTGACCGTATCGGGGCCGATGAGACTGTCCACGTAGAGCGTGTCGGGATAGGCGGGGTTTTTCGTGCTGGTGCTCGCCCAGAGCGGACGCTGCACCTGCGCGCCGTTCGCCGCTAGCTGCTTCCAGCGATCGGACGCGACGACGGTTTGGAAGTTCTGGTAGGCAATCTTCGCATTGGCAATCGCGGCTTTCCCCATCAAATCTTTGTCGCGGTTCCGTTGTTCCAGGAGGTGATCGACGAGCGTATCGACCCGGCTGACGAAGAATGATGCCACCGACCCGATTCGGTCGATCGGCAGCCCTTCCCGGACCCGCCGCTCCAGGCCGCGCATGTAAGCGTCCATTACCTGGTCGTAGACATCCACGGCGAAGATGAGCGTGATGTTGACATTGATGCCGGCCGCAGTGAGCTCTTCGATCGCTGGAATTCCTTCCGGGGTCGCCGGAACCTTGATCATGACGTTCGGCTTGTCGACGAGCCGCCACCACATCTGGCCCTCTCGAACCGTGCGCTCGCGGTCGTGTGCAGCTTCGGGAGAAACCTCCACGCTGACATAGCCGTCGCGCGCCCGCTGCCGGTCGTACACCGGGCGAAGCACGCCCGCGGCGGCCCGAATGTCCTCGGAAACCAGGCTCTGGAAGACCTGTTGGATGTCGGCGCCATGATCGACCAGGGTCCGGATTGCCGCGTCGTAGTCATCGCTACCGGCAATCGCCTTCTCGAAAATCGTCGGGTTTGACGTCACCCCTGTGATGCCGTCCTCGTTCACGAGCCGCTCGAGATCACCGTTGCGAACGAAGCTGCGGCGAATGTAATCCGTCCAGACACTCTGCCCGCAGGATTCGAGCCGGCGGAGGCGGTTCTCGGTCATGATTGGCTCCCTTTCTGAATCAACTGCTGGGCCTGTTCGGCCACGTAATCGGCGGTAAGGTTGAAGTGCTTGGCGATCTCCGCCATCGGCGCGGAGGCACCAAAGTGGTCGACACCGAGCGCTTTGCCCTTATCGCCGACCCATTTACACCACCCGAATGTCGCGCCCGCCTCGATCGAGAGCCGGGTCGTGATCTCTGGGGGAAAGACGGTCTCGCGATAGCTTGCATCCTGAGCTTCAAATATCTCCCAGCTCGGGAAGCTGACGACCCGTGCTTGAATCCCATCCTTTTGCAACAGCTCGCGAGCACCGACACAGAGCTGGACCTCGGAACCGGTTCCGATGAGGATGATGTCCGGTTTTCCACCGGCCGCCTCGATCAGAATGTAGGCGCCGCGCGCCAGGTCTCCGGCCGCCTGGCTGTGATCGAGTACCGGCACTTTCTGCCGTGTAAGTACCAGCGCCGTCGGATGGTCGCGGTGCTGCATGATCCACCGCCAGGCCTGGTTCGATTCGATCGCATCGGCCGGCCGGACCGTCACCAGGTTCGGCATCGCGCGCAATGATGCCAGTTGCTCGATCGGCTCGTGTGTCGGTCCATCCTCTCCGACCATAACGCTGTCGTGCGTGAAGATGAACGTGGACGGCGCCTCCATGATCGAGGCCAGCCGCACCGACGGCCGCTGGTAGTCGGAGAAGACAAAGAACGTCGCCCCGTAGGCCCAGAGCATTCCGTTGATCGTGAGGCCGTTGACGATGCTACCCATGGCGTGCTCGCGGACGCCGAACAGAATATTGCGGCCGTCGTAGTGGCCGGGCTCGAAATTGCCGAACGCCTGCAGCTTGGTTTTGGTGGACGGCGCGAGATCGGCGTCCCCGCCGATCAGCGTGGGGACCTTCGGCGCGATGGCATTCAAAGCCTTGCCGGCTGCGTCACGGGTGGCGATTGCCGGACTGTCGGGTGTGTATTGGGGCAACTCCGCATCCCAATCGGCCGGCAGCTCCTGCCGCGCCGCTCGATCCCACTCCGCGGCCAGATCGGGATACTGGTTCCGATAACGCTGAAACAAGTCGTTCCACTCGGCTTCGAGCTGCTCGCCGCGTGGCACCGCCTTCCGAAACTCGTCCAGCGCCTCCTGCGGCACGTAGAACGGTTCCTGAGTAGGCCAGCCCAACTTCTCCTTGGTTTCCTTTACGCCCTCCGGCCCGAGCGGTTCCCCATGGACGTGGAACGTTCCTGCCTCGGGGCTGGCATAGCCTATAACCGTGTCGACGGCGATGATCGACGGCTTTGAGGTCACGTTCCTGGCCGCTTCAATCGCGTCGCTGATCCCGGAAATATCGTTTCCGTCCTTCACCCGGTGCGTGTCCCAGCCGTAGGCTCGGAAGCGGGCGAGAACATCCTCGGTAAAGGTCACGTTGGTCGGGCCGGATAACTGAACCTTATTGCGGTCGTAGAGGTAAATCAGTTTGCCCAGCGCGAGGTGCCCGGCAAGTGACGCGGCCTCGGCCGATATGCCCTCCTCCAGGTCGCCATCGCTTACGATCGCATAGACGTGGTGGTCGACGATATTGAACCCGGGCCGATTGAAGTACGAGCCGAGATATGCCTCCGCGATGGCCATTCCGACGCCGTTGGCGAAGCCCTGCCCCAACGGCCCGGTTGTCGCCTCGACGCCGGGAGTCAGGCCGCGCTCCGGGTGACCGGGAGTCCGCGAACCCCACTGGCGAAATTGCTTGATGTCGTCGAGCGTCAGGTCGTATCCGGTCAGGTAGAGGAGGGAGTAGAGCAGCATCGACGCATGCCCGGCGGAAAGGACAAAGCGATCGCGATTCGGCCAGTCAGGGTTGCGCGGGTTGTAGCGCAAAAACCGCGTGAATAGTGTGTACCCGGCCGGCGCCATTCCGAGCGGCGCTCCCGGGTGCCCGGAATTGGCCTTCTGCACGGCGTCAATTGACAGCGTGCGAATCGTATTAATCATCAGGCGCTGAAGTCCCTGCCCGGTTGCGGGCTCGTGCTGAGTCTGCGTCGTCACGCGCTCCTCCTCATCCTTCTCGTGTGCCCTCCATCAGGAGGTCGTAAAGGCGCTGCTGGCGTTCTATCGCCGCGGCGTATGCTTCTCTGCGTTCCGGTCTAGGTGCATACTTCATTCCAAGCGGTCCGGAACAAGCGGCAAGCTCGGCAGATGCGCCCGCGGCTCGCAAACCCAGCACTGCGGCGCCCCGGCTCGTCGCTTCGGGAACTCGCGATGCGGTGATTGGAGTCCCCAGTACATCGCTCATGATTTGCATCCAGACCGGCGCGTTCGCCAGCCCCGCACCGCTTCCAATGACTCCGGCCGGCGCGCCGACTCTCTCCCTAAGCATGCCATAGATATGGAAGAACCGGTACGCGATCGCCTCGAAGGTCGCCAACGCGATGTCCTCGGCGGTTGTGTGAAGGCGAAGCCCGACGATGGCGCCGGTGGCGCGCGGGTTCCAGTCGGGGCTCCGCTCTCCGGCGAGAAATGGAAGGACCGTCAGGCCGTGCTCGTCGGGAGGCCGCTTTGCAAGCGCCAACTCGAGGTCGTGCAGCTGTGGCAACCGTAGCGTGGACTCCAGCCAGGCGGCGACATTTCCTCCGGCCGATAGCGCGCCTCCCTGCACGAAGAACTCGCGGTCGACACGGTACGTCCACAGGTCAGCGGGAAGCGGTCCCTCACGCGCGCGCTTTACGATACGGAGCGCGCCGGAGGTGCCGATCATTACGACCGCGAGGTCGTCGCCGGTGCCGGCAGCGCCGACGTTGTTACAGGCGCCATCGCCGAGCGGCTGAAACCACACGGCGCGTGAGAGCGCCGGCCAGCGGCGCGCGTATTCGGCTGACAGCGCCCCAGCCGACTCGCCGTAGTCCACGAGACTCGAAAGCTGTGTCTCGCGGATCGGCAACACCGACAGAATCTCGGTATCCCAACGCATTGAAACCTGGTCCAGCAATCCTGTCCCCGACGCCATCGACACGCTCACCAATCGCTCACCGAAGATCGTCGCGTACAGCCATTCGCCGAACGACATCCAGTACGCGGCTTTCCGGAACAGATCGGGCTGCGTGTCGGCCAGCCACAGGAGCTTCGCCGGGAGGTAGCTGCTGTGAATTCCGCATCCCGTCCGGGAGTGGACATCGGGCTCGGATAGGAGTGTCTGCAACTTACCGGCAGCCGGGGCCGCCCGAACGTCGGCCCAGGTAAAGATAGGCGTGACCGGCCGCAGCGAGCGATCGACACCCAGGACGCTATGCCAGAAGGTATCGGCGGCGACGATCCGAATCTCTCGTCCAGCGCCCGCGGCCGCCCGGGATGCTGCATCCAGATTTGACCACACCGCTTCGCGCAGCGCTTCCGGATCGAGCGTGGCGCCGCCATCGGGCGTCGTCTGAACGTCGTACTGTCTCTGAAACAGCCAGCCGCGGACCGATCGGCCGCCTGAATCGTAAATCACCGTCCGTGCCGAGGACGTTCCTACATCCAGGGCGACGACCAGTGGGTCCGACGCCGCGGCCGGCTCGACGGTGACGCCGGAATCTGTAGGTTGGGTCATCCTTCTATACTGAACGCAAGTTGCGAATTTGATGTCGCAGGAACAGCAGAAGCGCGCCGCTGCCACCTTCGCCGCCCGCCTGGTCTCCGACGGGATGTTCGTCGGCCTGGGTAGCGGCTCCACGTCGAAACTCGTCATCGAAGCACTGGGCGAACGTGTGCGTGACGGTCTGCTCATCACCGGTGTGCCGACGTCGGCCGAGAGCGGTGATCTGGCTCGTAATCTCGGGATCCCGTTGACGACGCTCGGCGATCGGGAGCTCGACCTGACGATCGACGGCGCCGACGAGGTCGACCCGAACCGCAATCTCATCAAGGGACGGGGCGGAGCGCTGCTGGATGAAAAACTGGTCGCGGTCGCCAGCCGGCGTTACGTGATCGTCGTGGACGCGAGCAAGCTGGTCAACCGGCTCGGGGAGCGTCACGACGTGCCGATCGAAGTGGTGCGCTTTGGCTGGCAGTCGACTCGCGCTCGTCTGGGACGGGCGGGTTTTAGCTGTAAAATCCGCGGCGGTGAGACGTCGTTCGTCACCAACGACGGCAACTATATCCTCGATTGTGATGCGTGGGGCGACCGGGACCTCGCAAACCCGGATGTCGCCGCGACGATCAAGTCGGTGACCGGCGTCGTGGAACACGGGCTGTTCCTCGGGTTCAATCCCGAAGTGGTCATCGGCCGAGCAACCGGCGTGGTCGAGGTGCGGCAGGGCTAGGCGTCCGGTGGGACCGGTCGCGCGCCGGATTCCTCGGTCGGAAACTCTTCCTCCAGGGCCTCGCCGGCGCCCATACCACTCTCGATCTCAGCCGGCTCATACTCGTAAGGCTCGTATTCATCGGCCTCGAAATCGTACTCATCCGGCTCCAACTCTCCGGATCGCAGTTGCGCCTCACGGTAGTACGTCGAGAAGTCGTCCGGAACGACGTGGTCCTGCTGATCGAGCGCCATATCCATCGTCGACCGGATTTCGCGAATTGCCTTCCCCATGCTGCCGGCGACCTCCGGGAGCTTTTCCGGCCCAAAGACGATGAGCGCGATCACCAGGACAATGATTAGCTCGGGGAGGTGGCCGAACACGGTTCCCTACCGCGCCCCCATCGGCGTGTAGTGACGGAACTCCGGCCCGATATATTCCGCTCGCGGACGGATCAACCGGTTGTTCTGGTACTGTTCGAGAATGTGGGCGATCCAGCCGGACACACGGCTAACGGCGAAGATCGGCGTAAAGAGGTCGCGCGGAATACCTAGGTACGTGTAGACCGACGCAGAGTAGAAGTCGACGTTGGGGAGCAGTCCCTTATCTTTCTTGACCTCGTCCTCCATGATGGCCGACATTTCGTACCACTTCGGGTTGCCCGTCTCATCGGCGAGTTGTTTCGACATCTGCTTCAGCCACCGCGCCCGTGGATCGCCCTCTTTGTAGACCCGGTGACCGAAGCCCATAATACGCTCCTTGCGCGCCAGGGCGTCCGCTACCCACGCCGGTACCTCGTCGGGACCACCGATTCCTTCCAGTGTCTTCATGACCGCCTCATTAGCGCCGCCGTGCAGCGGTCCTTTGAGCGCACAAAGAGCCGCAACGACGGCGGAGTACATGTCGGAAAGCGTCGAAGCCGTGACCCGGGCCGTAAACGTCGAGGCGTTGAACTCGTGATCGGCGTGGAGGATCAGGGCGATGTCCATGACGTTGGCGGCGTTCTCGCTCGGCCGCCGATCGTTCAGCATGTAGAGCAGGTTCGCGGCCTCGCTGAGGTTCGGATCGGGCGCGACGGGCTCCTGGCCGTTGCGCAGGCGTTGGATCGCGGCCACGATGGTCGGGAACTTGGCCAGGAGGCGGATCGCCTTCCCGTTGTTGGCTTCCGGTGACATGTCGTTGGCCTCGGGATCGTAGAAGGCCAGCGCCGAAACGGCCGTGCGGAGCGAAACCATCGGCAACGCGTCCTTCGGAAACCCGCGCATGAACTCGATCAGCTGCGGCTTGAGCTCGCGGTTGGCGGCCAACTGCGATTTGAACTGCTGCAACTGCTGCTGGTTCGGCAGCTCTCCGTACCAGAGCAGGTAGGCTGTCTCTTCGAAGGTCGAGTTGTCGGCCAGCTCATTAATATCGATTCCGCGGTAGGTCAGCGTACTCCCGATGATGGAGCTGATTGCGCTCTGGGCCGCAACCACGCCCTCGAGACCCTGGGTGGGTGTTGTCGCTTGTGCCATGTCGATCGATCCTCCAAGCCGGCCGCTCGGCCCGTTGTCCTGTCTGATACTACGCCTTTTCGGGCGGCTCCCTTGCTACGATGGTGCGTCGTATGAAGATCGATCTCCACACACATACGCTGCAATCGAAGGACTCCCTGTCTCGCTATCGAGGCATCGTGGATGCGGTTCATCGTGCGGGGCTCGACGGTATCGCGGTGACCGATCACGACGAGTTGCGGGGCGCATTCGAGCTACGCGAGATCGCCCCGTTTTTCGTGATCCCGGCCGAAGAGATCAAGACCAGCCAGGGCGAGATCATCGGCCTGTTTCTGAGCAAACGTATCGAGCCGGGCCTGGAGCCGCTGGAGACGATTCGACGCATCCGGGATCAGGGCGGCGTCGTCTATGTGCCCCACCCATTCGACGAGGTGCGCGGCAGCCGGATCACGCGCGAGGCGTTGGATCAAATTCGGCCCGAGATCGACCTGCTGGAAGTCTTCAACAGTCGCAACGCGCTGCCGCACTTCAACCGCCGCGCGCTGGAGTATGCCAGCCGGCACGGTCTCCTCGCCGGGGCGGGAAGCGATGCCCACACCTACGGTGAGTACGGCCACGCGTACATCGACGTACCAGACTTCCGGACCGCCGAAGAATTCCGAACTGCGCTCCGACGAGGTGTCTGGTACGGGCGGCTCAGCTCGCCACTGGTACACCTTCGCACCCGCATCGATCGCACGCTCAAAATCATATCGTGATGAACGCGACACCGGTACCGTCCTATCCCGTCACCGGAACCGTCAGCCGCGCGCTCGACCTGCTCTTTCCCCCGACCTGCGTCGGCTGCCGCCGCGTCGGACGGTGGATTTGCCGCCAGTGCTGGCAGGATATTCGCTGGATCAACGGAACCGTCTGCCTCGGCTGCGGACGGAAATCACCCGGCCGCTGGTGTGGCCGCTGCGGCTTCCCCGATTCGAAGCTCGACTCCCTGCGCGCCGTGGCCACCTTCGACGGCCCGATTCGCGAGGCGGTCCACGGTCTCAAGTTCCATGGCCACCATGCCATTCGAGACATGATGGGTCCGCTGCTCGCGGCAATCGTACCGCCGGATGTTGACCTGATTGCTCACGTTCCATTGCATCCGTCCCGCCGGCGCGAGCGCGGCTACGACCAATCGCGGCTACTTGTGGCGGCAATGACGAAAACGCTGCGTATTGCAGTCCAGACCGACCTCTTGCGGCGGACTCGTCGCACCAAACAGCAGGCGACACTTGGTGCGGGTCGCCGGCGGGAGAATGTCGCGGGAGCATTTGCGGCCACCAGGCAATTGGATGGCGAACGAATTCTTTTAGTCGACGATGTGGCAACGACCGGCAGCACCATCGGCGATGCGGCGCGCGCCTTGAAAGATGCGGGCGCCGGGCATGTTAGCGGGCTGGTATTCGCTCACGGCTGAACGTCCACTTTCATACTGCGTTCATGTGCCCGTTGGTACCGTGGTGGCGTGCGGTGCGGGAGCAGCCTGCTCTCCCCGGCAGAACCCGCGGGAGGTAGCGCCCACTACCTCCCAGCCGCAGTGAGTAGATACCGCAATGCCGCCGGCCCGACGACCGGCACGTCGATGCCGGCGGCGCGGTACTGCTCCATTTTTTTGCGCACCGCGGCGCGGTCACCGATGAATGTCAGGCGCTCCGCCAGGTCGTCGGGGATCAGTTCCGCCGCGGCTTCGAGGTTCCCGCGGTGCGGATACGCCTGATAGCGCCGGCGAATCTCACCGAGGAGATCGATCGGCTCGCCCGACCGCTCGAGTAGAAGCTCGCCCTGGCCCGGGATCGAGAGCATGGTGGCCAGCAGCGACCGAGCGCGGGCCAGCGCAACCCGCCGATCGGGGTTCAGATATACCGCGAGCCAGGCCGCAACACGAACTGATCCCGGCGGCCGCCCGGCTTCCGCCTCGCCGGCGCGGATCACGGCAACTGCCCACTGTGTGTACTCGAGCGACGCGCCGACGTTGAGCAGCGCGCCGTCCGCCATCATCCCCGCCAGCCGGAGCATCGCCGGCCCCATCGCTGCAAGGTAGATGGGGATCTTCCCTTGCACCGTAGGGACCTCGAGCTTAGCGGACGCGTATCGGAAATGCTTGCCGCCAAAGCTAACCTCCTCGCCCGCCAGCAGCCGCGAGACGATTTCCACCGTTTCACGCATGCGTACCACCGAGCCGGCGTGGACCAATCCCATCTGATCGCGAACCAGACTCGGCGAGCTGCTTCCCAGCCCCAACACCGCTCGCCCCTGGCTGATCTCGTCCAGCGTGGCGATCGACATCGCCAGCGCCGTGGGATTGCGCGTGTAGGGATTCACGACGCCGGTTGCAAGCCTGATCTTATCGGTCCGGACGGCGGCCAGAGCCGCCAGCTGAAACGCGTCCCGGCAGTTTACGTCTTCGGAGATAAACGCGATCTCAGCGCCCAGCCGATCCGCCTCCGCCACCTGATCCACGACGTCCGCGACCGTCCGGCAGTTATTGATGCCGAGACCGATCGCCTCGTCGCTCATCGAACGGCAGTCGCCGCCTGTTCGGCGGTCAGTGACGCGGCAAGTATCTCGCCAAGCCGGGCTTTGAACTGCTGTTTGTCGAACCGGCAGGCATTTGCTCGCGCGACAGCCGGATCGAAATCGTCTTCGAAGCGGCTCAGCGCGTCGGCGAGCGCGTCAACCGCCGGCTGGTCGAAGAAGATGCCTGTCTCACCCTCGCGTACCGTCTCGAGGGCACCGCCGCGGCGCAGCGCGATGACCGGGCGACCGCTGGCCTGCGCCTCGAGCGGCGTCAATCCAAAATCTTCCTCACCGGGGAAGATCAATGCCCGGCAGCGGGCAAGAAGCTTTCGCACATCCTCGTTCGGCAACCTGCCGGCAAAGTGGATGGTCGGACCGGCGAGCGACTCCAACCGCCGCCTGTCCGGTCCATCCCCTACCACGATCAGTTTCATACCCAGCCCGCTACACGCTTCGATCGCGAGGTCGAGCCGCTTGTAACTCTGCAGGCGCGAAACGACCAGGAAGAAGTCGCCGATCTCGTTAGGCGCCGGCTCGTAGGCCGCGACATCGATCGGCGATTGGAGCACCTCGCTGTCACGCCGGTAGTACTTGGCGATGCGCCGCGCGGCGTTGTGCGAGCCGGCGACGAAACGGTCGACACGCTGGGCGGCAGCATAGTCCCAGACGCGCAGCGCCGAGGCAACAACCGGCAGAATCAAACGCGATCCCGGCGGCAGCGATTCGCGCGCCACGTAATCGCCGTACGTCCAGAGGAAGCGTGCCGGGTTATTGCAGTAGCAGACGTGCGCCGTTCCCGGCCTCGTCAGCACGCCTTTGGCAAACGCCGTGGTACTGGACAGGACCAGGTCGTAGCCGCTCAGGTCGAAGGATTCGAACGCCATCGGGTAGAGCGGGAGCAGCGCCTTGGCGATTCCCAGGCGAGCGCCGAGCTTCTGCATGAAGCTGGTCCGTACGTCCACGCCTCGCCAGAACGCGGGCATTGCGTGCGAGTCGTAGACGGAGGTATAGACCGGCGCGCCCGGGAACATCTCGAGGAATACCTCAACGACCCGTTCCGCGCCGCCCGGTTGGTTCAGAAAGTCGTGGACGATCGCAATGCGGCAGTCACGCGGGACGGCGGGAAGTGCGTCCGGCTCTCCCACCGCCCGATCGACGACCGTTCGGCTCAAGCCGCGACTGGCTCTTCGTGTCTCGAGAACAGACGGCGCAGCTCGTGATTGTGCCAGACAACGAGGATCTGGCTGGCATTGAAGATCGAGCTGTACGTGCCGCTGATGATACCGATCAGCATCGCCAGGACGAAGTACCGGATCGATTCGCCGGTAAACAGGAACACCGCGAGTAGCGTCAGGACAACCGTGAACGAGGTATTGATCGATCGCACGAATGACTGCAGGATGCTGTGATTGACCACGGTTGCGAAGGGCTCATCGGTCCGACGGGCCAGATTCTCTCGAATCCGGTCGAAGATGACAATTGTGTCGTGAACCGAGAAGCCGATGATCGTCAGCATGGCGGTGACGAACGTGGCGTCGATCTCGACGTGCGCGATTAACCCCAGGATCGAGAAGAGCCCGAGGACGACAAGGACGTCGTGAAGCATGGCGATGACCGCCGCCGTGCCAAATCGGAACGGGTTTGGCGCGTGGCGAAACGCGAAGCTGATGTAGAGCAGGATCGCGATTGCCGCCACGATGACGGCAATGATTGCCTGGCTGGTCAGTGATGACGCAATCGTACCGCTGGTCGTCGTTTGCTGCGTCGGCCCGCCCGTCTTCCAGGTCTTTGCGCTGATGTCCTTGATCTTCTGGTATTCCGGGATCGTGATCGTGTGCGTGCGCGCGATGTAGGTGCAGCAGTTGTTGCTGATGACCGGCTGAACGTAGTTGACCGTGCCCGTGACCGATCCCACAACGCTGGAAATCTTGGTGCCCTGATTCTGTTGCGGGATCGTGAATGTGATCTCGGTCCCGCCGGTGAAATCGGTACCCAGAGCAACCGGGCTTCCATGCTGCGACCAGGAAATCGCCATGGCGATGATCCCGGGAATGATGATCAGCAGCGACAGCGCAAAGTACCAGTAGCGCTTGCCGACGATATTAAGCAACTCTCTCTTCTCCTTCAGCCGGCTCGACGCCGTAAAGTGCAAGCGATCTCGCCGCCTGAGAGTGAACAACCAGGCGCAGGAAGGTGTGCGAGACGAAG
>Ga0070739_10005709_pt1 | contig 14039 bp, 7 predicted proteins | sample Coa_R1_7_FD_66445 | JGI IMG/M metagenome (GOLD analysis project Ga0070739, IMG submission 66445) | Surface soil microbial communities from Centralia Pennsylvania, which are recovering from an underground coalmine fire - Coalmine... | ecosystem: Environmental > Terrestrial > Soil > Unclassified ... | reverse complement strand
CACTTGATCCGTTGCCGTTTCCCGGGCGGGAGAGCGCCCGGGCACGCCACCCTCCCCGCCACCCTACAGGCAGATTGACAGAGGGCACGACGCAAATCTCGGATTGACCCGACGTTCAATGTACCACCTTCGACCTTTGACCTGCGACTCTCTCTGTGTATACTCCAGCACCGGGCGATGAGAGGTGAAGCCGGACGCTCCGCACCGCCCGTGCGGCCCGTCCCGTTGTCCGTGCTCTGTTGCACTCCAGGAGAGGATGGTCGAAGCGACATGAAGGACTATGCCGTAGATAAGCTGAGAACAGTAGTGCTGGCGTCGCACCAAGGCGGAGGGAAAACCTCCCTTGCCGAAGCCATGCTCTTCGACACGGGCGTGACGACGCGACTGGGGAAAGTCGACGAAGGAACGACGGTCTCTGATCATGATCCGGACGAGATTCAGCACAAGATCTCCATCAGCAACGCCGTGCTGCCCATCGAGTGGAAGGAGCACAAGATCAACGTCATCGATACTCCGGGCTACGCCGACTTCGTGGGTGAGGTCATGGCGGCCGTTCGGATTGCCGATGCGGCGCTGATTCTCGTGTCGGCCGTCGACGGTGTCCAGGTCGGAACGGAGCAATCCTGGGATTACTGCGCGGCGAGATCCCTCCCGACACTATTTGACATAAACAAGCTTGACCGTGAGAATGCGGACTTCGCCTCCACTCTGGCCGGGCTGCGAGAACGCTTCGGCACCGGTGTAGTGCCGGTACAGGCTCCCATTGGACGAGAGCACGAATTTTCCGGGCTCGTGGATCTCATCTCCATGAAAGCCTTTGCCTTCGAGGATGGGAAGCCCAAGGAGGTGCCCATACCGGGCGACATCCAGGCTGAGATCGACGGTTACCGCGAGCAGCTCATCGACGCCGTCTGTGAGACCGACGACGAGCTTTTGGGCAAGTACCTCGACGGGGGAGAGCTTGACGCGGCGGAGCTGGCGAAATGCCTGCATCAGGCGGTGCTTAGCCGCTCGGTATTTCCGGTGTTCATCACCTCGGCCACCCACAACATCGGCATTCCACAGCTCTTGGACGCCATGGTAGCCCTGACTCCGAATCCTGTCGAGGCCGGTGTCAACGGAGAATCCAAGCCGGCTGCGCTGGTCTTCAAGACCGTCAGTGATCCGTATGTTGGCAAGCTGAATTACTTCCGAGTCTTTTCAGGCGCGGTGAAGAACGACAGCCATGTCTTCAACGTCACCCGTGGGAGTGACGAGCACATCGGTCCCACGCTCTTCATCCAGGGCAAGCATCAGGAGCATGTGCCTCAGATCGGTCCGGGAGATATCGGCGCCGTGGCCAAGCTCCACGTGACCGGAACCGGAGACACGCTCACCGTGAAGGACGCGCCCATCCAGCTGGACCCGATCCCGTTTCCGGCCCCCGCGTATGGCGCCACGGTCAAGCCGCGAACCAAGGCTGATCTCGACCGGCTCGGGCAGGCCCTGCACCGGCTGATGGAGGAAGATCCGACGCTGAGCGTGGATCGTGATGCGCAGACGGGCGAGACGATTCTTCATGGTGTGGGCGAGTCCCACCTTTCCATAGCCGTCGAGCGGCTGCGGCGAAAGTACAGCATTGACCTCGACCTCGGAGACCCCCGCATCCCCTACCGCGAGACCATCACGGCACCGGCGAAAGCCGAGGGAAAGCACAAGAAACAGTCCGGTGGTCGCGGGCAGTTCGGCGATGTCTGGATCGAGCTGGAGCCCAATCCGGACTCGGAGTTCGAGTTCGTCAACAAGATCGTCGGCGGCGCCGTGCCCAAGCAGTACATCCCGGCGGTGGAAAAGGGCATTCACGAAGCCATGGCGCAGGGATTTCTGGCCGGCTATCCCGTGATCAACGTCCGCGCGACCCTGTACGACGGCAAGTACCACGACGTCGACTCCTCTGAGATGGCGTTTAAGATCGCCGGCGGCTTGGCCTTTCGGGAAGCGATCGCCAAGTGCAACCCGGTTCTCCTGGAGCCCATCATGGAGGTCGAAGTCACGGTCCCCGACAGCTACATGGGCGACGTCATCGGCGATCTGACCTCAAAGCGGGCGAGGATTCTCGGAATGGAGCCCGCCGGTCTCGGTACCCAACGTGTCAAGGCGCACGTACCGATGGCCGAGATGGGCCACTACGCCACGGCGCTGCGCTCGATTACTCAAGGCCGCGGCTCCTTCCGGATGCAGCTCCTCGACTACGAGCAGGTGCCCGCCCACGCGGCCCAGAAAGTTATAGAGGAATCCCAGAAGCGGCGCGAGCAGGACGGTCACTGACAACGGGCTCTCCGAAAGCCTGCGCTTTGTACGCCTCCCGCACCTGTAGCCTCGAAACTCCACACTCTAAACCCTAGACTCTCCTTGGGCTTTCAGACCGACTGCACCACCACGGGTGAGGACCGCCAGTCCTATGAGGGTTCCGTGTCGCCTCCGATCTACGCCAGCTCCCTCTTCGTAGCGCCGACCCTCGAAGAATTCGAAGCTGCGCTCATGGATCAAGGCGGCAGCCGGTATGTCTACACACGCTTGCGGAACCCGACGGTCGAGGTGCTGGAGCAGAAGCTGGCGCTCCTCGAACGAGCAGAAGCCTGCAAGTTCTTCGCTTCGGGCATGGCGGCGATAGCGGCCGTGGTTATGGATGCCTGCCAGGCGGGGCAGCACGTCATTGCCGGCTGGGCGGGATACAACCACGCCTACAAGCTGCTGGCGCAGTACCTGCCTTCGTACGGCATCGAGACGACGTTCGTCGACACCACCAGCGTGGAGGCCATCGAGGCGGCGATCAGGCCTACCACCAGACTGCTGTACCTCGAGTCTCCAGCCAATCCCACCATGCAGATCGTCGATATCGCGGCCTGTGTAGAGTTGGCCCGGGGGCACGGATTGGCCACCGCCGTCGACAACTCATTGCCGACGCCGTACAACCAACGTCCCTCTGAATACGGTACAGACTATACCATCCACAGTGCTACGAAGTACCTGGGCGGCCACAGTGACGCCGTGGCCGGCGCGGTGACCGGAAGTCATGAGCGTATCGGCGCCCTTTCGGCTCGACAGCATGCCGACCTCGGCGGCATCATTGGGCCCTTCGAGGGCTGGCTGATCCTTCGTGGCATGAGGACGCTCGGGATAAGGATGCAGGTCCACAACCGGAGCGCGGCGACGATAGCGGGGTGGCTGGAACACCACCCCAAGGTGAAACGCGTCCATTACCCGGGCCTCGAGTCCCATCCGCAGGTGGCGCTGGCTAAACGACAGATGTCTGGTGGCAGCGGCCTGGTGGGAGTGGTGGTCCATGGTGGGTTCGAGGCGGCTCGAACGTTGGCGGATACCTTAAAGCTGTTCGGAATAGGGGTGAGCTGGGGCGGCTTTGAGAGCCTAGCCCTGCCGATGTGGCGCATCAGCTCGATGCCCGTGGAGATGCGGCGAGACATTGGATTGGAGGAAAGCTTCGTTCGACTCTCAATGGGGTTGGAGGATGTCGAAGACCTACAGACCGACCTGGAGGATGCGCTGGCCACCATTTAGGGCGTCCAGGCTCAGTCTCAGAGCCCGTCTCCCATGGCCTGGCCGACGGTGGAGGAGGGGCAGCTGACGCGGTAGGCACAGGCCCAACAGGGTGGTTTGCCCGGCGCCTCGCGAACGCCGGAGAGGACCGCCCGGATGACCGCCCGCACCTCCTCGACGGCCGCTCTTTGCCGCTCCCCCTCGACCCGGATGATGGTGCCACTCTGGAGATCGACCAATAGAGGCTCGGCATCCAGACCAAGGACCTCAGTCGCAGCCAGCTGATAGAGGGAGAGCTGGCGCTGATACGCTCCCATCCGGGCCTGAATGCCACCCGTTTTGTAATCGAGGAGGTACAGGCGGCCGTCGGGACCGCGGCAGATCCGGTCGATGAATCCACGGATCACGACCTCGGCGCCGTCGACCACCAGCACCAGATTGAACTCCGCCTCGGTCTCCAGGGTCTCGTATTCCGCCGGCTCCAGGCGCGTGTATCGCTCGAACAGCTCCCTGCCCCTTGCTCGCCATAGCTTTTCGGCTCCCGGCTGTGAGATCAGATCGGGCGCAGCAACCATCCAACAGGTGTGCAGCTCCTCGGGACCCGGAAACCGGGGCAGCTGGTGAGCACGCTCCAGGACACGGTGGACCAGGGTACCGAAGATAGTCGCAGTCGAGCTGCCGCCTTCGTCTCCGACCTCCGCCGGCCCCAACTCGTCAGACGGAGCAGGGAGGTCCCATTCGACCCGGTAGCGGTAGCGCAGAGGGCACTGCTCGAAGATTTCAAGCGTCGAGACCGAGAGCATGAGCGGCTGATTGCCGCCCGGTCCCTCCACCACCCCTGGCGAGGTATCCGCCCAGGCGTTGACCGGGAGACGAGGCTCGACTGGCAGCACCGCCCTCGCGCGCGCTTGGTCGCGGCTGCCTGAGGCCGGAGGCTCCGTCGAGTGGTTCACCAGAACGCCCCGCGCCGGATCGTCCGCGACGTACAGCGCGAGGCGCCGGAAAAGATCGTGCTCCTCCTGCACGCCGCCCTCCGGAGCCTTCAGGATCTCACCCCACTCCTCCTGCTTGGGCCGGACCGCCGTGACCAGCAATCGCTTCTCAGCACGAGTCATGGCCACGTACGTGATGCGCATGATCTCTTCCGCGGCCAGCTTGTTGAGTGTCGTGGCCCGGCCCTCCCACTGCGCATACTTCTGAGTCTTTCTCGACGCGCCGACGGCATCGTCACGGTACTTGAGAATGAACCCCCAGGAGGGGTCGAAGGCGACCTGCTCGCGCTCGGACGAGCGAAACGGACGCACGTGCGCCAGGAAGACGATCGGAAACTCGAGCCCCTTGGCTTTGTGGATCGTCATCATGCGCACCGCCTGGAGATCGGCGACCCCCGCCTCGGCCACGTCGATGTCCATCTCCGCATGGAGCTGGACATAACGAATGAAGTCGTCGAGCCCGCTGAATATGTGCCTGGACTCAAAGTCCGCTGCCATGCGAACGAGCTGTCTCAGATTGGCGCGCCGTCGAACAGCCTCGGCGCCGCTGGATTCGGCCCAAGTGGCGTAACCACTCCGATCGAGGACCATCTGGAGAAGCTCACCCAGCCCGGCTTCCCCCTTGCGAGCCATCCCCTCCCGAATCAGAGCCAGCGCTTGAGCCAGGCGTGTCGCCGGCTCGGCGCTCAGCTCCGGAAAGCCGCGGGCCTCGGAATCGAGCACCATGTCCCAGGTCGTAAGCCCGTGTTTGAAGCCGGCCGCGTCACGTGACACGATTTGTCTCAGGGCATACATCTCGGCGTCCGGCAGCCGCACGATGGGTCCCTGCAGCACTCGAATCAGGGCCTCGTCGTCGAGCGGGTCGGCGATTGCGCGCAGGTACGCCAGCGCATCCTTCGCCTCCTGCCGTTCGAAGAACCCTGAGCCGGTCGAGGTGAGGTATGGAATGTTTCGCCGTCGCAGCTCCTGCTCCAGAGCGATTGGAGGGTGGGCGGTTCTGGTCAGGATCGCCATTGCGGCGAGTCTCGTGCCGGCACGCTCCAACTCTTGAATCCTTCCGGCGATAAAGCAGGCCTCCTCCTCGTTGGTCGTTGCGCTGAAGAGCTCAAGTGCGGACGGACCGTGACTCCGTCGGGTGGATCGCAGGTTGGTGTTGTCGAAACCCTGCTCGTGTCGAACGAACTGAAATGCGCCGTCCAGAATGACCTGGTCCGACCGGTAGTTTTCGAGGAGGAGTTGGTCGATGGCAGGCTTAAGATCATCTGCGGGGCCGGGGTTTCTCCAGCCCGCGACGCTGGCCGGAAAGTTCAGGATATTGGTGACGTCGGCATCCCGCCATCCGTAGATACTCTGTCTGGGATCGCCGACCACGGCGAGATTCCCGCACCCATCGCGCACGAGCAGGCCCAGAAGCTGCATCTGAAGCCGGTTGGTGTCCTGAAACTCGTCGACGATGATGTACTGGTAGCGCTCCCGGACCTCGCGGGCGAAGCCCGGGTTGCCGGCCAGCGCATCGCGGGCCATCATGAGGATGCCGTCGAAATCGGTGAGCTTACGGTTCTCGAGCCGGGTCGCGTACTCTCTGTAAGTGGCGCAGAACAGCGTGGCTGCCTCCCGTTCGGCTGCCAAATCGGCCTCCATATGCTCAAGCGACGCGTTCGAGGCTCCATTGGCTAGGTGACCGGCCTTGGCCGCGCAAATGTCTTCAATCTCCTTGGGTTGGAGACCGAGTCCGCGGACGCGCATGATCAGGGGAAAGATATGGCTGCTTAGCGTGAGGGCTCGTTCCGGGCTGATGGCTTCGAGCTCGAGCGTTGCCGCGCCGGCGATCTCGCCGTCAAGAAGAGAGCGTTTAACTTCCTCAACCAGGAGGGCCTGCTCCAGGCTTTCGAGCACGTCGATGTCTCGGTCAAAGCCGGTCTCGTAAGGGCTCTCACGGAGGAGCCGGTGCGCCAGCGCGTGAAAGGTGCCGATCCAGGCGCCGTCGAGGTCGGCCGAGCTGCTGATGAGCTGACGTCGCAGCAGCTCGTCGGTGATTCTCGAGCGCAGCTCCCCTGCCGCCGCCTTGGAGAACGTGACTGCCATGATGCGCAGGGGGTCGAGGCCATGTTCGACCAGCCAGGCGAAGCGCCACACCATGGTCATGGTCTTTCCGGTGCCGGCTCCGGCGATGATTCGCTGCGGCCTGTCGGTCCCGGCCTCAATCACCTCCCGCTGCTCCATGGAGGGTTTCCTTGAAGGAATCGAGGGGGAGCCGGTCACTCCTCCGCCTCGTATGTCTCCGGCTCCTCAATTCGTCCGGGACAGAGCCACACGTATGGGCACCCTGTCGACCAGCTCGAAAGGCAGGTGTAGGAGTCGTGTCTCGGTTGAGGAGGATAGGCGCCCTTCCGGGCCTCCGCGAGATGATGCTCGAGCATCTGGCGCAGCTCGGACTTAATGGCGCCGATCTCCACGTAGTCGGTGAATCGTTTTGTATCTCTGCTGCCGTCGCCGAGGGCGACCTTCCGAATGTAGGGCTCTTTCTTGGCGCCAAGCAGATCTTTGGGGAACCAGAGTGAAACCGCGTCGACACCCCCGGACAGTGCACCGCCCTCGATTGGCGGAGTCAGCTCCGCGCCATCCTCCATGGCAAAGAAGTAGACCAGAAGCTGTAGGTCGCGCGGGTCGGTGGAGTCGACGACCGCGAGTCTCGTCGGCGGTCCGTCTTCGACCAGTCCCAGCCGCTTCAAGACCTCACCCCTGGTGAGCCCGGTCCCGGTCTTGTAGTCGACGACCTCGCAGTGACCGTCGTCGGTGGTCAGAATGCGGTCGATCCTGCCCTTTACCACCCGGCCGTCGGCAAGTGTCCAGCGGAACCATCGCTCGACGGCAGCCGTGTGCATCTCTGTCCAGTGCCGCTCTTCAGAGGCCTGGTAATGTGCGAAGAGCCGGCGCAGAATGCTTCGCTCCGCCTTTTTCTCCAAGGCGCCGTCCACCAATCGGAGATGGCGCTCGATGGCTTCGTCGCAGCAGCGCTCGAATGCTTCACCTGCCAGATCGGGGTTCGCCTGCCAGAGCGCCTCCGTCTCGGGCTCGTGGAATCGCTCCAACGCGTCATGGAAGGCCGTGCCCCGAGCGGCCGCCACGCCCGAATCTGACGGCAGTGCGACCAGCTTGTCGTAGTAGTACTTGCGGGGACACGCCAGCCAGCTGCTGAGGCTGGACGCACTATCGTGAAGGGCTGGGTTGACCGGGACGGGAGCATGAGCCCAGGGCTCCCAATCAGCCGGCGGGACGCCCTCGTCCGGGGAGGGCGGACGGAAGACCGGCGGCCTCGACGCCTCGGAGTAGTCGAGAACCGGCGCATGTCCAGCGAGGGCCGGGAGGAAAGCTGATGGAAGCACCGTTTCGTCGTCGTCATATCGGTCTGCCCACGACAGGACGAGCAGGTCGCGGGCGCGTGTGGCGGCGACGAAGGCCAGGCGTGCCTCCTCTCGAAGGAACTCCTCGGGCCTGAGTCTCCAGGTGTAAGAATCGCCGGCAAGTGCTTCTCCGTCCCCGTCCGAGCTCCTGAGGCTGCGGTCGACAGGGGGGTCAGACCTCAGATGGAACTCAACCCATTCAGCCTCTTCGTCAGTCAGCAGGGGAGTGCGAGGTCGCGGGAGAACGGGGAGTCGTCCACCGACCAACGCGGAAACAAGCACCACCGGAAACTCCATTCCCTTGGCCGCGTGCACAGTCAGGATGCGAACCGCGCCCTCCGTGTCCGGCGGAGGCTCCAGCTCGTCGACGTACTCCCGAAGAGCCGGCTCGAGCCGTTCCAGCACTTCTGCTATCGTCGGTTCTGTTCCCAGCAACCGTCGCTGGAAACCGACGAGATCGTCGGTAGCGCGCAGGAACATCCTCAAGGGGCCGAGCCCGGGTCCAGGGGCAAAGGGGCCGGCTTCAATGCCTGGCGCGGAGCCGGCTCTAAGCATGAGTGAGGCGATGACGCCCAGGTCCTGGAATATCCGGTAGACCAGCACGTCGACAGGAATCGTCGCGGTGAGGCCGCGCAGCCGGAGCCAGCGAGCCGTGAATCGATGGATGGCATCCTTGGCTTGAGCCGACAGCAGGCGGTAGAAGGCCGGTGGCTTGCGTTCCGACTCCGCCTTCGGCGCATCTCCATCTCCTCCGCCGTCCTCACCCGCCGGCGGCTCTTGAGCTCCGGCTTCGGCCAAGCGGTCGGCGGCCGTCATCTCGTGCTCGATTCGCTCCATGGAGCCGGCAGCAGGCGGCGAGATCGAGGGCGGATTCTCGGTGAGCGGGTCACCATCTTGGGGCGACGTTTCCGGGCCGGAGCTGCCCTCCCGAGGACGCGGCCAGGGCAGCGGCCAGCGGCGGCCGTCCTCTTCCTCCATCAGGTGGATGATCCATACCAGCAGCTTTGCCAGGGAGGTGGTCCTGAGGGTTTCACGCAAAGCATTGCGACGCCGGCTCGCCTCCCGGAGCAGCCGGCTGGCGTCGGCCGGCGGTACCCCGCAGAGCGGTGAGGCCAGGACTCGGTAGAGCTGCTGGTCGTCGTCAGGGTCAGAGAGGGCCCGGAGCGCTGCCACTCCGAATCTGACCACGTCAGAGTCGGCGAAGTGGGGCGATAGACCCAACGCGTGCGGGATGCCGGCAGCCTGGAGGGCTTCTTCAAATGGCCGGCCGGATCGATTGACGCTGCGCAGAATGATGGCCACGTCACCCCAGTGGTATCCGCAGCCACCCGCGTCGATCGGCCGAGTGAGGGCCAGGATCCGGCGGGCGATCACTGCCGCCTCATCGGCCGACGTCTCTTCGTGGCGCACCTGGATGGCGGGCCACGAGCCGGAGCCGCGTGCCGCGTGCAGAGGCGAGCTCGGCATTTCTCCGTGCGATGCTGAAGCCATCTCAGAGCGAAGCCGTTCGGCCGCATCGATAATTGGAGCCACCGAGCGGTAGTTCCGGTCGAGCCGGACCGTCCTGCCACCGAACCGGCGGGGAAAGTCGGTCTCGATGAAGTAGGGTGAGGTTCCACGAAACGAGTAGATGGATTGGTCAGGATCGCCGACGACGGCAAGATGAGGGAAGTCGCGATGGCCCTCGGTCAAGAGCGAGAGCAGACGGACCTGAGCGGGGTCAACGTCCTGGTATTCGTCGACGATGATGTAGCGGAACTTCGAGGCCAGCCGTAGGCGCAGAGACTCGTCCCGCTCCAGCTCCCGCACCACGGCGGCGATGACGTCCCGAAAGTCCTGCAGGCGCAGACGTTCCTGCTCGGAGAAGTACGCCTGATAGAGCCGGGCAAGGTCGCGGAGCTTCGGCGATGAATGAGGGTCGGACGCGCCGTGAGGATTCGGCTGAACCCAGCGCGTAAACAGGCGCGGTGTGACCATCTCCTGCTTCAGGGCTCCGATCAGCCACAGCACATCACCGGCCAGCGATTCGCTGGTCAGGAGATGTCGCAGGGCCGGGTCCTCAAGGCCGCCCTCGCTCGGCTGTCGCTCAGCCTCCGCCAAACCGTGCAGAACATGACGCATCAGCAGACGTTCCTGGAAGCCGTTCATCAACTCAAACGGCACCGTGTTGGTCTGGTCTCGTTGGAGGCGATAGGCGAACGAGTGGAAGGTGCTGATCCAGGACTCCGGGTACGATTCCCGGTCTCGCAGATCGATCCGGCTCCGCAGCTCGTTGGCGGCATTCTTGGAGAACGTCAGCACGAGGACCTCGGACTTGCTGTACCCGAGGTCACGCGTGAGCCGGAGGTACATCTCGACGACGGTCGCGGTCTTTCCCATGCCCGGCCCGGCGATGACGCGCAGCGGCGCGACGTCGAGCACGTCGAGAGCCGCTTGTTGGCGCTCGCTCAGCTCGGCTTCCCCCGCCCCCGGCATCCTAGTTGTCAGCCCCGGCCGGCGATCTGCTCAGAGTGGTCTGCATCGGAATGGCACCGCGTCCACCCGGCGGCGGGAGGATGGAATGGACGCCGACGACTGGACACGAGGAGGCTCGCTGGGGCTCGAAGAAGGGCTCACTTGAGATCATCGGACTTCCATTGTCGGCGTCGACAGTGAATCCTATATCCTCTGCCTGCTCCCGTCCTTGCCGGGCCGTTCGGTCTCATGTGTCAGGGGCGGATGCCGGAGCGGAGATACGCCTGAGGCCCGGGGGTATCTGGTGAATCTGGACGACCAGTCGCTGGAGCAGGCACCACAACCATCCTCGGCGGCCGGCTGCCATGTCGCAGCCTCTACGACCCGTGGCGCCGTGGCTCTAAGAGATCGTTAGCTCTAGCTTGGCGTACCCGGTCGAACCCTCGGTTCCGGCACTACCCGACAGCGCCACGAAATGCGCGAGTAGAGGCTCATACTGCGTGCGGTAGAGCTTCCCGTCGGCCCTCCCGAGGTCGGGGAGGAGCGCGGCCTCAAGTGTATGCCGTAGACCGGTCAGGCTTACGTACCATATCGATGACACGGCGGCATGAGGAGGCATGGCCGAACGGTAGCCGGAGACGCTCCCCAGAGCGTGGGCCCGCTTCGTGGACAGCAGATTGATGGCCTGGGCGATGTTGGTGGAGGCGTACGCCCAGCCACGCCTCACGGTGTACCCATAGCCACCCTTGTGGAAGTAGGTGGTGCCGTCGCTAGCTGTGGACGTCGCCATGTTGCCCACCCTGGCTCTCTGGATCAGGTTCGAGATGTCGTGGCGCGCCTTCGCGCCATTGGCCACCTGCCAGGCCGCCACGACCGGGACGGTGCCCGGGTCGTTCCTCCGTACCCTGCCGCGCGGGTGGAATATCGCGATATCCGCTTCGCCCGAGATATCCGATATCACGGCGGCTAGTGATGGACCGGTCCCCGGCTGTTGTTGAAGAGCTCCCAGCTGCCGTGCTTGCGCCAACACATGGGTGAGTGCCGCCCGTAGCCCATCCAGCGAAACGAAGGCCTCGACGGTGGAGGGCAGAGCGCCGGCCAGCGCGCCGGCCGGGTGGTGTACGGTCGTGGCCGAGTCGAGCACGAGCGCCGTAAAGCTGAACCCTGTCCTGTCGACGGCAAGTGCACCGGCCGAAGGTTTCTCGACCGAAGCGTAGCTCGACGATGCAAGACTCGACGCTTTGGGCAGCATGTTGAAGGCACTTGAAAATCCGGCCTGCTTGAGCGTCGTCCCGGCCCCATAGTAGGTGGCGAGCTGCCCGGCGGGCAGTTGGGCCATGATACGGCGATACGTGCCTACCGAGGCGAGCGTGGGTCGCAATCCCAAGCCGGCGTCGATGACTGGATCCAAGGCCTGCGGCACCAGTCCCAGGAGCACCCAGCCCTTGAAGTCGGCGGCGTAAATCGAGTCCACCGTCCCGGCGCTGACGTGTCCACACACCGACAGCCTTTCCTGGTAGATCATGGTGCCGCGATAGATGGAGTGCTTCTGCGGCAACCGGAACGAAATGCTCGGACCGAAGAGTGCGCCAAACAACGTTCGCTGGACGTCAATGGGCGCCAGGAGGACGAGATCTCGTTTCAGCGCGCCCATCTCTCCAAAGGGGCTCGCCAGCGAACTCGAGGGTGGGAGAGCTGAGCTCACACCGGTGACCGGGCTGAGATCAGACAATTTGATGCCCTTCATGCCGGTCAAGGCCAGCGTCGTATCGTGTCCCAGGTCCTGCAAGAGAGACGCCGCCTGACGCCCAGTTTTTCTAAAGCACTTGGCCGTGTCCGCACTACCGTGAAGGCTCTTCTTGAGCTGCCACACCGTGCGGTTCCTGTCCCAAGCCAGCCGCCGGGTAAAGACCCCTTTGATACGCTCTAGGCTGGTCTTGGTGGATCCCACCGGATTCAGGTCGACGGAGAGGTAGAACGCGGTGGTTGCCGGGAGCATGCGGCCCAAGGACACCTGGGGCGCGACCCCAAAGGCCGGCACCGTGGCCGCGATGGCCGATCCGGCGGCGAGGATCGCCAGGACCAAGACGGCGATCGAAAGGGCGGCTGCCATCCCCCTTCTTCCGTGCTTTCGTGGGCCCGTGCCTGAGGGGTTGGTCGTGGTAGGGATCTTCCGTCTCAACATTTGACAATTCCGTCTGAATCACTATGGGACAGAACCCACTCAGCATAGCCGAACAGCTCGACTGAGACCACAGGAACATTTCTCATCATTGCCTGGCCAGATGAGTCTAGGGCGGCGACTGGGCCAGTTCACATGCCGCCGCTCCCCGTATATCCCGCATGGATATTTGAGATATACTTGATGTATGAAGCATCTGGTGAACCTGGATGACGAGCTGCTGGAACAGGCAAGAACCTGTTTGGGGACCACCACCATAAAGGACACTGTGAACGAGGCGCTGCGGCTGGCATCAGACGCGAAGCGGCGGCAGCTAGATGAAGCGCTCGATGATCTCGCCTTCCTCTCGGCCGAGCTTCCGATCAGGGACCGCTCAGACGGGTGGTGACGACCCATCTGGTCGATACCAGTGTGTTGACACGACTAGCGGTGCCCCAGGTTCGGATTGCGCTTCAGCCCCTAATCAATAACGTCGCTCTGGCCCGTTGCATCTTGACGGATCTGGAAATCGGGTTCTCGGCCTCGAATGCAGGCGAGTGGGACCGACTCCAGAGCAACCTGGCGAGGATGCAGCGCGTGGACCTGACTCCGCAGGTCGTGGACCGGGCAAGGAGCCTGCAACGCGCTTTAGCGTCAGCCGGACTCAAGGGCCGCAAGGTGCCGGATCTGTTGATAGCGGCCTCCGCCGAACTGGCGAACCTCGTGCTGTTGCACTACGACGAAGACTTCGAGCTGATCGCCTCGATCTCGGGTCAACAGCATCAGTGGGTCGTCCCGCGGGGATCGGTTGCTTGAGGCATCATCGCGAGTGTGTAGAGCTGTCGGGACACAGCCGATCCGTACGCTGTGGCCGGACGTGTACTAGCGCAAACCATAGGTTTGGTTCCGTGAACCGGAGACGTGCCCGCGGTCGCCGCCGGGCAGAAGGTCCATGGACGTCGCACAGCTCCGCCGGCAGACGCGCCGTTTCGTTCTCTCCAACCGGACGCAGTTAGGGACGGTCCCGGTACATGCTCGTCCGGCTTGCAGGCAGCCGAGCTCGCGCGATCTCGGCGCGTTCGGCCGCATCGGCGTCAATTGATCTTCCGCTCAAGGCTATGGCCGCTCGACGTGTCGCAGTCCTCGGTGCCGCCCTCGCCTGCTCGATTCGATATCCCTTTGACTGGCACGACACAAAAATCTGAGCAAAAACGGTCAAACCGGCAGACGTATCAGCCGATACGATATCCACGTGAGCAGCGAGATAGGACGCGACAGACTGCGTGAATTCATCGACCTCGTCCTGCACTCGCTGAACGAGGATCTTGATGCGCAGTCCAGAGCCTCGGCCCTCGGACTGAGCCGGTTTCACCTCGACCGGCTCGTCTCCGCAGCCATGGCGGAATCACCAGGAGCATTCAGGCGCCGGCTTCTGCTCGAGCGCGCGGCGTGGCAGCTGGCGGAGGAAGGCTCGTCGGTGACCAGGGCGGC
>Ga0070739_10005708_pt1 | contig 14040 bp, 15 predicted proteins | sample Coa_R1_7_FD_66445 | JGI IMG/M metagenome (GOLD analysis project Ga0070739, IMG submission 66445) | Surface soil microbial communities from Centralia Pennsylvania, which are recovering from an underground coalmine fire - Coalmine... | ecosystem: Environmental > Terrestrial > Soil > Unclassified ... | reverse complement strand
CGGTGCGATCTGACGCGTGTCATCTGGCGATCCTCCGAACCCATCATGATGCCGGACAGCGAGCAGGAGATGTTCGGCATCGTCAACAACGTGGTGTTCCCGACCGGCATCGACGTCATCGACGAGCACGCCGCGGACGTCTATTACGGTATGGCCGATGCCCGAATCGGCGTCGCTCGAATGTGGCTGAGACCCGAGGCCTGCATGGAGGACTCGACCGAGGCAGCCTGACTCCTCGCTCTTGAGGACTGCTCTCCAGGCCCTCGACATGCAGCGGCCTGTGTCTTGCATTGAAAGGTCGTGACCCGAGACCAACAGCCCGAGCCGCGGGCTTAGATGAACGAAACCGGCCGCGCCGTGGATGTTCTGATCGTGGGCGGTGGGCCGGCCGGCCTCTCTGCCGCTATCTACCTGGCCCGCTATCTCCGCAGCGTCTTACTGTTCGACCTCGACGAGGGCCGTTCGACCTTCCCTCAGACGAATCACAACTACTTGGGATTCGTCGATGGGGTCGAGGCCGTGGAGCTGCGTCGACTCGGCCGAGAGCAGCTACGCCGGTATGCGCACGTCCGGATTGAGCATCAGTGCGTCGAGAGGGTTGACAGGGCGGAGGGTCGCTTCCGTGCTTTAGGTGCCTTTGGCGCCAGGGAGGCCAAGGCGGTGGTGCTGGCGACGGGCGTGCGCGATCATTACCCGTCGTTTCCCGGTTGGGAGTCATACGTCGGACGGTCCATGTTCTGGTGTCTCACCTGTGATGGTTACGAGTCCAGGGGCAGGAAGATCGTTGTGGTGGGGGAGAGTCCGCAGGTCGTGTCCGAGGCGGTTCAGCTCGCGCGACTGTCGACAGACGTCACCTTGATCACAGGACGGCTCAGTCTGAGCGCGGATGATCGAAGTCGCCTCCGCAGGCATGAGATCAACATCGTCGAAGACTCCGTGGAAGAGTACCGGGGCGCGGACGGAAAGCTCCATGTACTGGTGACGTCGAGCGGAGGATCCATCCCCGTTGAGGCCCTCTTCGTGGTCGAGACTCCGACTCCCCGCACCGATCTCGCGCGTTCAGTCGGATGTGCGGTAGACGAGGCAGGGTACATAGTGGTCGACACCGAGCAGAAGACGGACATCCCTGGCGTCTTCGCCGCCGGAGATGCGACCCATCTGCACTGCCAACAGGTGGTCACGGCCGTGCATGAGGGAGCACAGGCGGCCAGCGCGGCCAACCACTATCTCTACCCGCCGGATCTAAAGGCGAACTAAGCCCGAGCGGCTCCACACGCGTCGTGCGCCGTCCCACTCTCGGCCCGAACGTCGCCCCGCTCCCTCTGTGCCATAGCCGCGCCGACCTCGAACCGAACGTAGCCCGGCCCCTCTGTGGCCGGGCGTCGCACAATTCCCCCTGCCAACGTCGCCCGGCTCCTCTGTGCCCATACGCCGCGCCAATCTCGGCCCGAACGTAGCCCGGCCCCTCTGTGGCCGGGCGTCGCACGATTCCCCTCCTTTCAACATCCGCCCGGCTCCTCTGTGCCCATACGCCGTGCCCGTCTCGACCCGAACGTAGCCCGGCCCCTCTGTGGCCGGGCGTCGCACGATTCCCCTGCCACCATCGCATTCGCCTCTGTCCCCATACGCCGTGCCGATCTCGGCTCGAACGTAGCCCGGCCCCTCTGTGGCCGGGCGTCGTGCACGAGCCTCCTTGCATCGTCACAACGGATCGGGCACCCCCGAATACGGATAATCCTCGGCCCGTGCAACGATCCCCTTGCGCTCCGGGTTCTGGAGAATGTACTCAACCGTTGCCTGGCCATCTTCCCAGTCACTCAGAATGTGGTCATAGAACCTGGCCTGCCAGAGGCTACCCCGGTAGCCTAGCTTCCAGCTCTCACGGTTGACGTGATTCTTCATGAGCGACATGATGTCGTCCAGCGAGAAGCGATCATCATCGATCTTCCTCAAGACATGGAGGTGATCGGGCATGACGCAGTAGGCGAAGATGAGGGTTCCGCGGTTCAGTCGGATCCAGCCGAGGGAGTTGACGACAAGTCGGGCGAGGCGACCGTCGCCAAACAGATTCTCGCGATCGCGAGTGCAGGCGGTGACAAAGAAGGTGGCCCGCGAGTCGTGGCAATCGAAGCCACGAAGCCGCATCCGAGGCATAGGTCCGTCCTCCTAGGCCATGCTCACACGACGCCCGGCCACAGAGGGGCCAGGCTACGTTCACGGCGGAATCGGCAGCGAAGAACCGCGGGACGTTTGCGGCGGAAGCGGCACGACGCCCGGCCACAGAGGGGCCGGGCTACGTTCACGGCGGAATCGCGACGCCCCCAATAAGAGGTCGCCGGCAACACTTCGGCGGCGACGTTCGACGTTTGACGCGGAGCCGCTCGTGCAACCCCGGCCATCGGACTTCCCGCGGGACCGTATCGCCTCAGGGCCTCCACGTCGGAGAAAAGGGGACCCCCCGGTCGGGGTTTGGGAATCGACCGGGGGGAGGACGGAAAGGAGGACGGCGATTACGTGAGCTTGGTCCCGGACCGGCGGCTCGAAATGTCTGCCGGCCCGGGCCAGTCGCTAATGATTACTCTATCAAACTCCTGAATTCGCGCAACCCTCTCTGTGGATTGTCTACCATCAAGTAGCCGTTATGTCGAGTTGTACTTTGCCCATATAAATGGCCCAAGTCGAGGACTCTCGGCGTGGGTAACCGCGCACTTTCCACATATTCCACAGCCCTCGTTCCGTCGATTCACGAAACTATCCGCAATCTTGTGCACAGACGGCCAACCCGCTTCCGCTGGCGACCTTCTTCTCAAACCGTGAGCCGGCGACGGTCGTATAGTGTGCTCCGATGAGCAGGCGCGCAGGGCACAATGAGGTGCGGGAGCATTTGAGTAGGGCCGCCGGCAGTGCGGGACGGGCGCTGAGAACGCGGCGAGTGAGAAGGCGCCGGCCGGGGGATTGTCTCTTGGTCGGCAGTATCCGCCGGCGCTACACACTACGCCTCGCCGTAGGGGCGGCAAGACCTCCCTTACACTTCCAGCGGAGTTGCTTATCCGTGGAGTCTGAACGTACCACCTCCGGCCAGGAGCCCGAAATGGATGGGTCACCACGGTGGCGCCGGACCCTATTGGTTGCAGCCGTGGCACAGGCGTTCTCGATCCTCGGGTTCGCCTTCGTGACGCCCTTCCTCCCGCTCTACATACAGACCCTAGGGGTGCACGGCATCGCCAATGTCACCCTCTGGGCCGCGATGCTCTCGGGCTTCGTCGCCATCGGGATGGCTGTGGCCTCGCCGATATGGGGCGTTCTCGCTGACCGGTATGGACGCAAGATCATGGTGGTGCGCGCGGCCGGCAGCGCGGCCCTGCTGGTCGCGCTGATGGCTTTGGTAACCAACGTCTATCAGTTGCTGGCGCTGAGACTTCTGCAGGGCGTCTTCACGGGAACGGTCAGTGCTTCACAGGCCCTGGTTTCGTCGCAATCTCCGCGCAGCCGGCTCGGCTTCTCCATGGGAGTGATGCAGACCGCGGTCTTTATCGGCAACTCCCTGGGCCCGCTCGGAGGAGGGATCGTAGCCGAGCTGCTCGGCTTCCGGCCGACGTTTCTGGTTGCGGGAGCTCTGCTGCTCACGTGCGCCGTCCTGGTCGGTCTCTTCGTCCATGAGGAGCATCCAAAGGCCACGGCGCGCTCTCAGCCGCATACCAAAGCGCTGTTCGGCGACATGGGCCGCGTTATCTCGGTCCCCGGCCTCCTGCCCATGGTGGCCTCGGTATTCGCGGTCCAGTTCGCCATCACGCAGGTCTATCCCATCCTTCCGCAGTTCGTTCAGGTTCTCCAGGGCGCCGCGGGGAATGCGGCCATCGCGACCGGTCTCATCTTGGCAGGCGCAGGCGCGGCTGGGGCACTCTCCTCAACCGCCGTAGGCTGGTTCTCGGACCGAATCGGGCACAAGACCGTGCTGGCGACGGCCGCTCTCCTCGCCTGCCTGATCTCGATCCCTCAATACTTTGTCACCGCGACCTGGCAGCTTGGAGTGCTGCGCATCGCAGATGGTTTCGCCCTAGGCGCAATGCTCCCGTCAGCCAGCGCCATCCTCGCCGGCCTGGTTCCGGCTGAGCGTCGCGGCGCCGCCTACGGCATCTCCGCCGCGGCCGTGTCCCTGGGTATCGCGGCCGGGCCGCTGACCTCTGCCGGGATCGTGGCCATCAGCGGCATCCGGGCAGTGTTCCTGAGCGCTGCCGTTCTGCTGCTGCTGATTTCCGGATGGGTAACCCTGGTCGTGCCGGCCGGCAGCTCACGCAGGATGCGGCCCGGCATCCTTCGCTGGCGGCCTCGCCCGTGAGCCGACAGCTCAATCACTCATGCGCTGTTGGGCGGAACCGCCGTCTCCAGAAGGACACGAATGGATGTCGGTAGATGATCGACCGATCTGAGATCCATGGCGCATAGGGCGCCATCGTGAGAGCCGCCAGACGGAGCAATGGCTGGTCGTAGTTGACGCGCCAGCCCGCAAAGTCACGCCATGCCTGATCCCGGTCGGGCTTCATGGGCACGCCGGCATCAGCCATCGCCTCCCACGCATCGTCGAACTCGGAGCGTGATACGGAGATGGGATCTCCCGGCTTAGGGTCGGGGTCGAAGGGCAGTTTGAAGAGCTGCGCGATGCGGCGCAGGGCAATGTAGCCCGCCCGGAGGCAGAGCTCGCGGCGAGGATTCCGCTCCACTTCCACCGAAGATGTGAGCAGGGCGGCCGAATCGAGGACGACCCCGGCCGCGTTCACCCAGGACCGGTCCGGCTGAGGAGAGCGAAAGAAGACCAGCGATGCCAAGGACGTGTGACTCTCCTCGACATCGACGAACCAGTCCTCCCACGCCGGCCACAGCTCGTCCGCCTCGATCCCGGCGATACGATGGTAGCGAATGATGAGCCCCCAGGAGGTGGGTGGCGAACCGGCTCTGACCTCGAGTGTCGCCACCTGATGCTCTCGCCGAGACCAGGCTCCATAGATGGTGGGCATGTAGGCGACCAGCAGGGCCGCCAGCAAAAGGCCGATACCGGCCTGGGAAAAGACAACGATGCTCTGCCCGACCAAGGCGGGCGCCGCGAAGCCCAGGGTGAAGAGAGAAGATCCACTGATGAGAAACGCGCGCTGAAGCGAGCCGACACCCAAACCCCAGTAGATTAGCGTGTATCCCAGCACGATGATGACGAGCCAGCTGACCAGCAGCGCTCCCAAGGCGATTGGAGCGTACAACGCCATGAGGGCATCACGAGCCTCATATGAGGCGGCACGCCACGCCCGCAGGTCGAACACACCTCTGACCGCCAGAAACACGGCACGGGCCGTGGGGTCCGAAACCGCTCGAGGCAGGATGAAGGTCTGAATTGCGGACCGAAGGGCAAAGAGCACAGCCGACACGCCCGCGATCACCGCTATGATTTGCAGCACGATCATGGCTCACATCCTCGCCCACACAGAACTACACTGTGGCTCTCGTAGCGCACCATTCTGCCGCCGGAACACTCGATCAGGCTCCCCCTCCATTACGTAGGGGGCGGGGGCATAGAGTCTGATCCCATCTTGGAGCCGCGCGATCAGGTCAGATTAGGTCCGGCCCTCAGTACTCTCGAAATGATCGAAGCGGTTGCCGAGGACCATGGCGGGGCGGAGCAATGCCGGCCGCCTCAATCAACCGGGTCACCCGGCCGCGCTGTCCTCGAAAGGGCTCCAGCAGCTTCAGCATGATTTCGTCATCGCCTCGTCGCCGGCCCGTAAATGCCCACGTGACCTGATGCGGCAAGTGATAGTCACCGATGCTGACGGCATCCGGGTCTCCCAGAGCGGTCATGGCGACCTCGGCGGCGGTCCAAAGGCCGACGCCAACAATGGAGGTCATGCGATCGATTGCGTCGCCGGAAGACAGTCCGGCACCAGCATCGAGCTGGGCGGCTCGCGCCGAGACACGTCGGATGGTATCGGCACGCCGACGTTCGATGCCGAAGCGATGGAAGGCCCAGTAGGGCGTTGCGGCCAGATCCCTCGGGTCGGGAGGAGTCATCAGGTTCGCGGACACTTCGGGTGGACCCGGCGCCGGATGTCCCATCGCTCTCACGAGCCCGCGATAGCTGCGATAGGCCTCTACTCCCGCGACCTTCTGTTCCAGGATTGTGGGCACCAGGGCCTCCGTCACCATCATCGAGCGCCCCAGGCGGAGGCCCGGCATACGCCGCGTCAGCTCGCGCAGCAGGGCTCCGCCCGCGATTCCAGGCGTTTGCAGCATGCTCACAAGCTGGGCGTCGTCGTCCAGCGCACCCACCATCTCCGGAGCGTGATCGATGACCCAGCCGGCTCCTGCTCCCCAGGCCTTGGCTTCCACCTCCAGCCCATCCCCAACAGATCGAAACCAGGCCGTCACAGGGCCGAGCGGCGTTCTCGTGGTACGGACGATACCCCCGGCGTACGGCCGCATAGAAGGATCGTGAGGGCCACGGCGGAGGGGCCCGAGCGTCAGTCCCAGGTCAACCGGGCGAGATGAGCGAAAGCGGCGTTCCGCGTCGGCAGTCGGGACGACCGGTTCAGGCGGGAGCCGGTCGGACTGTAGTAGTGGTCGTGGACTCGTCGGAGGAAGCTGCCATTTCATCGTCCGGACGCTGTCATCGTACCGCTAGGACCTGAACCTCTACACGGGTGACCCACTTCATCCGCCGACAGGCCACTTAAGCTTGAGTGATAAGACAACAACGTTCTATGGGACGGCAGGTCTATGTGGTGGCAGAACCTTCTCTGGGGACTCTGGAATGGCCTTACCGCATGGATCATACTCATCCTCCATGTGTTCGGAATCTGGCTGCAGTTCCCGCTGTTCAACGTCAAACGCAACGGCAATTGGTATGACTTCGGCTTCCTGATAGGTTCCGGCTCGCCCTTCTTGGGAATCCTGCGCGGTGCCCGTGGGAAGCGATCAGGCAACTGATCCGCCATCTCGATTGAGTAGATCGCGAGTGATCTCCATCTGACCGAGGTGCTGAGCCAGCTCCTCGAGTACGTGCATCAGGACGCGTCCATTGGTCTTGCGACCTAGGTCGTACGAATCAGGTGGTGAGTCGGAGAGCGGCGCCTCGAGCCGGATACCGGTCAAGTCGGACCGAAACTGCTGCTTGGCCGCCTCCACCCGATCGAGGAGCGCTCCGACGTCGCCGTGAGCCCGGAACTCCGCCGCCCGATCGCGCGCAATTCGGCGTCCGGCCACGACCTGTCCGGCCCAGTACTCGAGCACACCCAGACAGTGCGTGAGGATGACATAGGGGCTATTGGCTCCAGGAAGTTGGGGCCGCAGATTGGCACGCTCGTCTCCAAGCTCCCGAACAATCTCGCTCATCTCTTCGAGCTTCAGCTCTACGTAGTAGCGCAGGTCCTCGACGTCGGAGCCAAGGGTCATGCCGAGGGGGTGGATGCCGGCAGGTCGCCACGGCTCGTCCCGCCATTACACTGGACACCGCTGGAGCCCCGCCGGAAGCCCCTGCCCCCGAGGGTAGACCGGTGCCTGCACTCGTGCCTCACACCAGCGCCTCCACGCCGCCTATGAACCCTTGCACTCGGTTCCATGCGTCGGCCGACGCCTCCGCAAACTCTGTCGCGCGACGATCGAAGAAGCTATGGGGAGCGTTCGGATAGATGACGATCTCGTGCCGAATGGCGGCCGCCTCCAGCTTGGCCTCAAACTCGTTGACCAGCTCGGCGGGGATGTTTTGGTCAGCTCCTCCAAATAGACCCAGCACGGCGCCTCGAATCTGGTCGGCCCAATTGAGAGCCGGGGTGACCGCCCCCATGGACCGGTTGAGGCTGGCGTAAAAGCCGACCACGCCATTGAGGTCGAGGCCCTGGGTGCCTGCCCAGAATGATAGCGACCCGCCCATGCAAAAGCCCACCGTGAACGTGGGCATACTGCTGTCTGCGCCATCCCTAAGATGTCCTACGGCGGCACGCAGATCTTGCCCAAATGTTTCAGGAGCCATCTGCTGGACATGCGACATGTACTCGAAGGCGTCGGTACGATCGTCGTCTTCCGCCGTCCGCCCAAAGTAGTCGATGGCCAAGGCCCGCGTCCCGGTTTCGGCAAAACGCATCGCCAGCTCTCTATAGAACTGGTGCAGTCCCCGCACATCCGGCAGAATCACAACCTGAGCGCGGGGAGCATCCCCTGGTTGGGTCAGATACGCGGCGATCTCGGTGCCATCCTCTGCCCGCAACCGGATGTCTTTGCCCCGGGCCCCCGTGTTCGCGATTATGGGTATCGGTGGTCGCGCGTCATCGTCAAAGCACATGCAAACTCTCCTCTAGAAGTGATGCCACGCCGGGATCAAGGCCGGTTAGGGCTCAACTCATTATTTGGGGTTGCGCTTGCCCGGCTTCGAGCTTCTCGCTCTTAGCCACTCCTGGAACCCGGCCTCGCTGCCTCGAGCCTTCTTCCGGTCCTGTCCAAAAGGCTGTCGAATCAACGTTCCTCTGCACGGGCGGACGTAATGCAGGCCTCGGCCTCAATCTCCACCTTCCACCTCTCATCAAGCAGTCCGGCGACGACCACCATGGTGCTTGCGGGCCGGATACTACCAAACACCTGCCGGTGAGCTTCCCCGACCTCACCGGCATCTCCAGGGTTGGTGATGTATAGGCGGGTGCGAATAACGTCCTCGAGACTGCCGCCCGCCTCCGTCAACGCTCTGCCGATGATCTCCAGGCATCGGGTCGTCTGAGCACCGGGCTCCGGATCGCATTTGCCATCCGGCCAGATTGGCGCCGTTCCCGAGACGACCACGCGATCGCCCGCACGCACGGCACGGCTGAAACCGATGGCGGCCTCAAAAGGCGAGCCCGAGGATACTCGCGAACGCCTGGAACCCATACCAGAGGGTAATCGACGCGGTGTTCGAGTAATCCCCGCAGTCCATCGGCAGCACTCCAAACGGTGACGGCTGCGCTTGGAACCCTTTTCAAGCAGCAGAAAGGCGCCCGGGGCAAGCCCGGACGCCTTTCCTAGACCAGCGCCGTGATCAGATCACGCTCACCAGTCGGATTACTTTTCGCACTTCTCGCAGTCGCGGATGATTACCGACTTCGCCAGCCACGAGCTGTCGCTGTACTCTTGGGCCCAAACGGTGAGCGGTACGCCGGCCTTCAGCTCGGGCTTCGCCTGCTCCTTGCCGTCGTCGTAGTACCGAGTGTTTGCATCGGCGTCGAAGCTGCGCTGGCGGCCCTTGCCCAGATCCAGGACGATCGTGCTCGGGGTGCTCGACTTGTCGTACCTGCCCATGAAGCGAACCGACCCGCTCACTGCAAAGGCCGAAGTGTCGTAGCGCAGAGTATCGGTAAACAATGTGCCGTCATGGTAGCGGCCGACGGCATCAACCTGATCGCCGTCCTTCAGGCCGGCGACGGCGGCAGCCTGGTCATCCGTCACGTATCGCGTCCACGTCTCCAGGTTTACGGACACGTTGCCGTTGGGGGTGGAGATGAGAGCACTTGACTGGCTGAACGAAACCAAACTGCCGAAGACCTGACCGTTTGGGGGCGCCTTATGGGTGACCTTGGCCGAGGCGGCGGCAGGCAAGACGATAAGAGCAACTGCGGCAAAGATGGTGATGACTGCAAATTTCAACCGGTTCATCTGTTCCTCTGTCTCCTGAGTTTGTCTGGCTTGGATCGTTTGACCCATCCACCAACAACGTAGGCAAAGGAGTTGACCTATGGGTTTCCGAAGCCTGAACGGGGGGTGAACGATTCCTTCCAAGCTTCTTAACTGCCACGGGTTGCGCGCGGCGTTCAATCCTGATATCATTGTCAGGATTAAGGGAGCCGGGGGTCGGATGCATATAGGGCGCACCGGGCAATATGCCCTCCGAACCGTGCTGACGCTGGCGGAACAGGGCGCGGCCACGGTGGAGTCGATCTCTGCCCGGCACGCGATCCCATCCGCGTACCTTCAACGCCTCATTCCGGCACTCGCGGCCCAGGGAATCATCCGCGCCAAGAGGGGACCCGGAGGAGGCATCGCCCTCCTACGGCCTCCGTCGACTCTGTCTCTTCTCGAAGTCCTCCGAGCCGTGGGCGCCGACAACGAAGCCGAGGATAGGCGGTGGCTGGAAGTGATTCCGCAGCCTTACCGGTTCAGACTGGAGTCGGCCGAGCGGCACCTGTCCTCGGAGCTGGCGCTGCTTACGGTCGGCGACCTGCTCCTGTCCGCCTCGCTGTCGCCGGAGCTCAGACGCCCGCTCGAGCTGCTTCCACCCCGGAGGCTGATCGACTTTATCGGCAGGCAGGCGGCCACCAGCGTGAAGGCCGATCACTGTACCCTGTATTTCGGCAAGCTTACGGCCGGCTACTACACTACGGCCTTCGACCGCCGCGAAATCGGCGCGGACAATGTCCCCATACCCACCGAGCACCCCTGGCTGCCCCTGACTCCCGTTGGGGTCCTGGCGGAAGCGGCGAGAGTAGGAGAGCCCGTCCTGGTGTCGGATGTGATGACGGATCCGCGACCGTCCAGAGAGATGGCGGTTCGATTCGACGTACGCTCGGTGTCGGCCATCCCGATCCCTGTCGGACAGGAGGGATGGGGCGCACTCATCGTCGCCAATCGCAAGCCGCACTCGTGGTCGGCCGAGGAGGTAGCGGCGGAGGTCGAGCTTGCGGATATCACCCGTTTGGCCATCATCGGCCACAATCACCTTGTGACACATCAACAGGAGGAGCCATTCAGCACATCTCAGTCTTAGCGGTCGCCATTGAAGGACTTCGGCGTGATGGTGCGGCGAGCCATCGAGCTACGGCGAAGCACGAAAACCACTTGGAGGTTTACCCTCATGGATGTCATCGGAGCTGGATTCGGACGAACCGGGACCATGTCGCTGAAGGTCGCGCTGCAGCAGCTGGGATTCGCGCCCTGTCTGCACATGATCGATCTGCTGGCCGGCATGCCCGAGCTCTCGGACACATTTCGAGAAGCGTATGAAGGCAAGCAGGTCGACTGGAAGACCGCATTGAAGGATTTTCGGGCCACCGTCGACTGGCCGGGCTGCACCTTCTACAAGGAGTTCATGGAGCTGTACCCCAATGCACCCGTCATTCTGAGCGTTCGGGACCCCGAGGCCTGGTACAAGAGCACCAACGACACGATTTTCAAGGCGGCCGAGATGCTGCCGAACATGCCCGAGATCGCCGACAAGCCGGTCGCCAAAATGCTGAAGGCAATCGTCTGGGACGGCGATCTGCAGGGCAGGTTCGCCGACAAGGACTTTGCCATCTCCGTCTTCGAGAAGCATAACCGTGAGGTGCAGCAGTACGTGCCGAAGGAGAGGCTTCTCGTGTATGAGGTCAAGCAGGGCTGGGAGCCGCTGTGCTCCTTCCTTGGCGTAAGCGTGCCCGAGGAGCCGTTCCCGCACGTCAACGACACCAAGACCTTCTGGGAGAACATGACTTCCGGCTCGATCACCTCAGGCGATGAGGCGAGAAAGCTGAACGAGCAGAGCGCAGTGGGAGTCGGGTAACCGACAGATCCGGAATCCGCCTGGCCGTTGGAAGCGGCTCGACACTTGACGGTCGAGCCGCTTCTCGCATTCTGAGCCGGTGCTCGTCAATGGCAGGAAGACGCACGTCGTCCAACGCTCGGCCATGTCGCGCCCAAGCGACCAGTTACCTGGGACAATGATTCGCCGCACCAATTCGACTGTGGGGGATGCCGTGCAGGAGAGAGTACTGCTGTGCGATTACGGCGGTGTTCTGTCTTTGCTTCAGCCCGCTGAGCTGATCTCAAGTATGGCAGACCTCTGCGGGCTGAGCAGCGAGTTGTTCGTCGAGCGCTACTGGCTCGACCGCGGCGCCTATGACCGTGGTGATCTTTCTCCCCTGGACTACTGGACGGACGTGATTGGCCACGCTCCGAGCGCGGCTACCCTCGAACGTCTGGACCGGCTGGACGTCAAGAGCTGGCTGCAGCCGAATCGTGAATCTCTCGAAACGGTCAGCTGCGCGACCCAATCGGGAATGCGTCCTGCGATCCTGTCGAATGCGCCGGCGTCGCTTGCCCGGCGCCTCGAAACCGTCCACTGGCTGGACTTCATCCATGACAAGTTCTTCAGCTGTGACCTGCGCCTGACGAAGCCGGCGCCGGAGATATTCCAGGTGGTGATGGGCCGGCTGGGCATGCCGCCCCGGGCAATTCTGTTCGTAGACGATCGCCTCGACAACATCCAGGCCGCCTCGGCGCTCGGAATGCGCACCATCCACTTTCGGGGAACCGCCGACTTCTCTTTGGAGGAAGCCCTTCGCGGCTTGCCGGCGTCAGGTCCGTCGAGCTGAGAGTCCTCGCCGGGCGTGCCACTCTTCTTAAACCGAGTGATCTCCGCTCCCCAGACAGCCCTCGTCGTCGGGTGACCAGAGACATCCGGTGGATGGCGGCACATGAGGTGTAGGGCCGGCGCCGCCACCTTGCTGCTGTTGTGCGCCCTGCTGACCGGAGGAATCAGCTCGGTTGGGGCTTCCGCCGGCCCGATGCGGAGGGACAGCCTGTCTGCGTTCGTTAACCGAGTGCTGCCCAGAGATCTGAGGCGGTCACGCGTGCCCGGCGCCGTCTTCGTCATGGTCAGAGGCAGTCACGTGGTTTACGCTCGGGGTTACGGATATGCCGACGCCGCGAGCAGAATTCGGGTAAACATGAACACAACCGAATTCGACGCCGGACCGTCTTCGGCCACAATCACGACCGCCGCGGTGATGCAGCTGGTCGAGCGCGGGCGTCTCGCTCTTCATGTCAACGTCAACCGATATCTCCGCAGCCTGAAGGTCCCTGTGGCATCCGGCAAGATCACCCTCAGCGACCTCCTGACCAGCACGGCCGGTTTCGGGGACATCCATATCGGCCGGCTGGCCGCCGGTGCCACGTCCCTCGAGCCGTTGGCATCCTATGTACGCACAGGGGTACAGGATCAGATTTTCCCACCGGGGCACCAGTTCAGCTACAGCCCGCTGGATGCCTCCCTCGCCGGTGTCACCCTCGAAGACGTCACCCACATTCCATTCGCGAGCTACGTGGAGGGTTCAATCTTCGGCCCCCTCCAGATGTCGCACAGCTCATTCGCCCAAGCACTGCCGCCCAATCTCCAACCCAAGCGTGCTACCGGCTACGACACCCCGCCAAATCAGCCGCCACAGGCTGCTCCCGCCAATTACTTCAACCTCGCCCCGGGTGAAGGCATGGTTACCAGTGGGATGGACATGGCTCACTTCCTCATCGCCCTGCTGAGCGGCGGCCGGTTCGCCCACAACAGGATCCTCAGTGCTCGAACCATCGCGGTCATGGAAGCCGGCCACTTTACGAGCTACCCCGCGCTACCTGGCTTTCCTCACCTGCCGTCTGTCGCATACGGGTTCGAGCGGTATTGGCCCAGGGGACAACTCTTTCTGGAGGCCACGGGTGCGGTGCGAGGCTTCTCGAGCACTCTCGGCCTACTCCCCAGTCAGCATGTGGGCTTCTTTCTGGCGAGCAACAGCGGTAACGCGAAATATATCTCGCGCTTCGTGCCGAGGCTTCTCGACCACTACCTTCCTCCCGGCGGCAAACCGCTCCGGCATCCCACCTTCCGGTCCCTTAGACCCGCCGCACTCATTCCGTTCGTCGGTAGCTACTGGAGCAACCAGTACGCGTCCAACACGGTTGAGAAACTCCGGCAGGCGGTGGAGCAGATGACGATCTCAGCCGAAGGCACGAACGCTCTGGTGGCCCATTTCTGGAGCGGGCGTATAGTCCACCTCAGACGCGTGGCGCGGGACATGTTTGAGGCAGGCCGAGGCAATACGGCCAGCTTCTGGAACTTTCACTTCCATAAGGGCCAGGTAGCGTGGGTCGCAGCCGGAAGCAACCAGATCTTCGATACCGTCCCTTGGTACTGGGGTACGAACGCCCAGAGCTGGTTCGTGGCGGTCTTCATCGCCGTCTACCTGTCGGGGCTTGCTCTGTGGATCCGTCCTAGGGCCCTAACGCCTCTAT
>Ga0070739_10005707_pt1 | contig 14041 bp, 6 predicted proteins | sample Coa_R1_7_FD_66445 | JGI IMG/M metagenome (GOLD analysis project Ga0070739, IMG submission 66445) | Surface soil microbial communities from Centralia Pennsylvania, which are recovering from an underground coalmine fire - Coalmine... | ecosystem: Environmental > Terrestrial > Soil > Unclassified ... | reverse complement strand
GCGGGCGTAGAGCCGAAGGAACCGCTCGCCGCGCTCGCGGCCAAGGTCGAGCGAGCGTGCCAGCAAATCGGCCTGGAGCCCGAGCATCGCGCCTTCCACCCGCATATCACGCTCGCGCGCTGGAAAGGGCGGCGGACGCGCGAGGTCGCGAATTTCCTCGAGCGCAAACGCGGCGTCGTTTCCGATCCGTTCGAGGTGGACGCCTTCACCCTGTTCGAAAGCCGCCTCTCCCGCCACGGCGCGCATTATGAGGGAGTCGCAACCTTTCCGTTTGCCTGACGCCTTCAGCCGAACCACTCGGCTTCGCCTGCGTTTGCAGGCCAAGCTCAGAAGGACGATCGCGATGAAGCCGATTGCGCTGCTTGCCGCCATGTTGATGCCCTGCCTGTTCACTGCGGCATCGGCCACCGGCCAGCCGGCCGCCGCCCCGCACGTCAACATGCAGCGCATGTCGGAAGTCACGCGCGTGCTCGCGTCCGACGAATTCCAGGGCCGCGCGCCGGGCACTCCAGGCGAAGCCAAGACGATCCCGTACCTGATCGAGCAGTTCAAGGCGGCGGGCCTCGAGCCGGCGGGCGAGAATGGCGGCTGGACCCAGACGGTGCCGATGATCCACACCAAGCTCCAGGCGCCGATGAACGTATCCGTGAGCCAGGCCGGCCAGACGCTCCCGCTCCGCTTCCCCGATGACATCTATCTCGGGACCGTGCGTCCGGTCGACCGAGTCCGCATCGCCAACGCGCCGATGGTGTTCGTCGGCTACGGCGTGACCGCGCCCGAACGCGGCTGGGACGATTTCAAGGGTGCGGACCTTAAGGGCAAGGTCGCGGTCATGCTCGTCAACGACCCGGACTTCGAGGCCGCACCCGGTGAGCCGGTCGCCGGCAAGTTCGGTGGCAAGACCATGACTTACTACGGCCGTTGGACATACAAATATGAGGAGGCGGCGCGCCGCGGCGCCATTGCCGCCCTCGTCGTCCACGAAACCGACGCGGCGGGCTATCCCTGGAACGTGGTCAAAAGCCCGGCGGGCGAGAGCTATGCGATCGAGCTTGCGCCGAATGCGCCGCGACCGGTGCTTCTCCAAGGCTGGATCCAGCAGGCGGTCGCCGCCGCGCTGCTCAAGCGAGCGGGCTACGACTACCAAGCCGTGAAGCGGCAGGCGCGTACCGCTTCCTTCAAGCCCATCGACCTCAAGGCAAACTTCTTCGCCGACATCCCCGTCGCGCTTTCCCGCATCACTAGTCACAATGTGATCGGCAAGCTCACCGGCTCCAAATATCCCAAGGAGACCATTTCATACGGGGCTCATTGGGACGCCTATGGGATCGGTCCGCCCGATGCGCAGGGCCGCACCATCCGCCCGGGCGCATCCGACGATGCGCTCGGCCTCGCGGCAATGCTCGAGGACGCCCGGCTGTTCGCCGCCGGTCCGCGGCCGCAGCGGACCCTGGTGTTCGCGGCATGGACCGGCGAGGAGCGCGGCCTGCTCGGCTCGGAATATTACGCCGAGCACCCGCTGTTCCCGATGGAGACGATGGTCGCCAACCTGACCTTCGACACGCTGCAGTTCGTCGGCCCCGTGCACGACGTCGTGCTCGTCGGGAAAGGGCAGAGCCAGATGGAGGATTATCTCGCGGCCGCAGCCAAGGCACAGGGCCGCTACGTCACTCTGGAGAATCATCCAGAACGCGGCCTGTTCTACCGCGCCGACCATTTCTCCTTCGCCAAGCGCGGTGTCCCGGTGCTGCTCGATATGGCGCTCGCCGGTGCCTACGACATGGTGAACGGTGGGCGCGCCGCGGGAGAGCGCTGGCTCGATGACTTCACTGCGCGCTGCTACCACCAGACGTGCGACGCGTGGAGCCCGAGCTGGAACCTCGCCGGAGCCGCGCAGGAGGCCGAGCTGTTCTACGCGATCGGCGATCGCCTCGCCAACAGCCGCGAATGGCCGCAGTGGAACCCCACGTCGGAGTTCGCGAAGGTCCGCGCAAAGAGCGCGTCAGCGCGCGGCGGCGGCTCGCGCGAAGGGGAACGCCGCGACTAGCTAAACCTCCAGCCGGTCGCCTTCGCGCGCAACGAGCGCGTAGAGCACGGGCATCAGGAAGACGATGATCAGCAAGCAGGCGATCAGGCCGCCGACGATCACGACTGCGAAGGGCCGTTGCGTGTCGGTCCCCACGCCCGTCGCCAGCGCTGCCGGAAGCAAGCCGAGCGCGGCGACGAGCGCGGTCATCATGATCGGACGCAGCCGCAGGATTGCTCCCTCGCGAATGGCGACGTCGAGCGGCGTTCCGCCGAGGCGAAGCTCGTTGACGTAGGAGATATAGACAAGCGCCGTCTGCACCGAGACCCCGAACAGCGCGAGGAAGCCGATGCCCGACGACACCGAGAACGCCGTTCCGGTCAGCCACAGAGCGAGGATGCCGCCGACCGGCGCCGACATCAGCACGCCGATCAGCGCGATCGCGGGGAACTTGAAGTTCCGGTAGAGCATGAACAGCAGCAGGAAGATCAGCAGCAGAGTGATCGGGACGATCGCCATCAGCTGCGCGCGCGACGCGGTATATTCGCTATATTCGCCGCCCCAGTCGGCGCGGTAGCCCTGCGGTAGCCGAACCTTCTGCCCGACCTGCGCCATCGCGTCCTGGACCGCCCCCGCCAGGTCGCGCCCCTCGACCGAGAACTGCACGCCGATGAAGCGGTTGTTGTTCTCGCGGTAGATGAATGACGCGCCGTTGCTTACCGAAATGTCGGCGAGCTCCTTCAAGCGGATTTGCTGCCCACCCGGAGTGGCCACCAGGATGTTGCCGATCGCGACCGGATTGTCGCGATACTGACCATCGAGGCGGACGACGAGGTCGAACTCCTTTTCCTGCTGAACGACCTGCGTCGCGACATCGCCGCCGATCCCGGTCTGGATCAGGTTGTTGATGTCGTCGACGTTGACGCCGTAGCGCGCCGCCTTGTCGCGATCGATCTTGATCGTGAGGCTCGGCTGCCCGAGCTCCTGCACCAGAGTCACGTCCTTGATGCCCCGCACGTGCTCGAGCACGGCCTTGATCGCCTTGCCCTTCTGCTCGAGCGTGTTGAGGTCTGACCCGAAGAGTTTCACGGCCAGTGCGCTCTTCAGCCCGGTCTCGGCCTCGTCGACCGCGTCCTCGGCGGGCTGCGTGTAGTTGAAGGTGACGCCGGGAAACGACTGGAGCTTGTCGTTGATCGCCGCGATCAGCTGCGCCTTGTTGTGAATCGGTCCGCGCCATTGCGAGTAAGGCTTGAGCCCGACGAAGAATTCCGCGTTGAAAAAGCCGGTCGCGTCAGTCCCATCGTCCGGCCGCCCATGCTCCGATCCCACGACGGTGACCTCGGGGAATGACGCGATGATCGAGCGGATCTGCGGCACGATCTTGGCCGATTCATCGAACGAGATCGTGTAGGGCATGGTGGCGCGCACCCACAGAGCGCCTTCGTCGAGGTGCGGCATGAACTCTGCGCCCACGTCGGCAAAGATCAGCAGCGACACGAGCAGGAGCGCGGCCGACGCGATCACCGCGGCGCGAGTGCGCGCGAGGCAATAATCGAGGCCGCGAATATAGGTGGCTCGGATACGTTCGAAGACCGCGTTCCGGCGCTCCCGCACCCCGCTCCGCATGAACCAGGAGCAGAGCACCGGCAGCAAAGCCAGCGTCACGATCAGCGATCCGATGAGGGCGAAGATCATCGTGTCCGCCATCGGCTTGAACAGCACTCCCGACGGACCCGCGAGAACGTAAATCGGAAGGAAGCTAACGACGATCACGATCACCGAATAGAACAGTGGCCGGTCCACCTCGGCGGCCGCGCCGCGGATGATCTCGAAAATATCGCCCGGCCGGTCGTCAGCCTCGGCGAGCCGTCGATAGATGTTCTCGACCATGATCACCGCCGCATCGACGAGAATCCCGAAGTCGATCGCGCCGATCGAGAGCAGGTTCGCCGACGCTCCCTGGAGGTCGAGGCACGCGAACGCGAAGAGCAAAGATAAGGGAATGGTGACGGCGACGATCAGGCCCGATCGCACATCGTAAAGGAAGAAGATCAGGACCACGATGACCAGCAACATGCCCCGCAGCAGGTTGCGTTCGACCGTCAGCACGGTCTCGTGGACGAGATCGGAGCGGTCATAGAAGGGCACGACCTTCACGTCCTTCGGCAGCACGCTCTGGTTCAGCTCTTGCGTCTTCGCCTCGACGCGCCGGAGGACGTCCTGCGTTTTGTCGCCGGTACGCAGCATGATCACGCCCTCGACGGCGTCATTCTCTCGCCCGATGCCGAACTCGCCGAGACGCGGCGCTATGCCGAGCGTCACCCGGCCGACGTCCTTCACCAGCGTCGGTATCCCGTCATGGACCGCCACCACCGTGTTCGCGATGTCGTCGAGCGACGAGATGCGGCCGAGCCCGCGGACATAATAAAACTGGCCGCCTTCGGAATAGAATCCGCCCCCGCCATTGCCGTTGTTGGCGCCGAGCGCGCTCTCGACCTGCTGCGGCGACAGCCCGGCGCCGGCCAGCCGATATTGGTCGAGCAGCACCTGATACTGCATGGTGCCGCCGCCGAACCCGGAATCGTCGGCCACCCCTGACACCGAACGGTATTGCGGCTCGACCACCCAATCCTCGAAGGTCTTGAGCTCCGTCGGCGAGCGGTCGGGACTCTGCAGCGTGTAACGATAGATGAGGCCTGACGGCGAAGTCAGCGGCGAGACGGACGGTGCGACACCCGTTGGAAGACTGAGGTCGCCGATTCGGTTGAACACCTGCTGACGTGCGAAATTCCGGTCGGTGTCCTGATCGAAGGTTATGTCGATGGAAGACAGAGCGTAAAGCGAGATGGAGCGGAGATTATTCTCCTTCGGAATCCCATTCATCTCGCGCTCGATCGGGACAGTGATCAGCCGTTCCACCTCCTCGGCCGAATGACCGGGCCATTGCGCAGTAATCGAGACCATCGGCGGCGACAGGTCGGGGTAGGCATCGACCGGCAGCCGCTCCCATGCGCGGATGCCCGCGCCGATCAGCAGCACCGCGAGGAACGCGACCAAAATCCGCTGCTCGAGGCTGATCGCGACGATGCGGTTGATGAAGTTGGAGCCGGTCCGCGGCGGCCCACCCGGCTCCTGCGGGGGGGCGCCGTTCATTGGCTCTGCATGAACTGAAGGAACAGAGCGCCGTTCGCAACGATCCTGTCCCCGCTCTGGAGCCCGCTCGTGACGTCGTAATTCTGGCTGTCGCGATAGCCGAGCGTCACGTGACGCCGGGCGAAGCTCCCGTCGGGCAGAGCGACATAAACGAAGGGCAGGTTCTCATCGTCGCGAAGCACGGCCGAGACCGGAACCAACAGGCCGGTGCTGACGCGCCCGGACTCGATCGACACGTGGACGTACATTTGCTTCTTGAGCAGGTCGCCCGGGTTCGGCGCGACGATACGCGCGACTACGGCGCGCGTATTGGGGTCGACGGCAGCGGAGACGTTGTCGACTACGCCGTGGAAGGGACCGGTGCCGTTGCCTGGATCGATGGTCGCGGCATCGTGGATGCCGACCGCGGAAAGATCGCTGGGGGAAATCTGTGCGAGCACCCACACACGCGAAAGGTTGGCGACCGTAAACGCGGGCGTGCTTCCGGCCTGCAGCAGCTGCCCCGGCGTGATCTGCTTATCGACGATGATGCCTGAGACAGGCGCGCGGATCACACCCGCGACCCCCGCTGAAGGGTTCCCGGCGAGCGCCTTTTCCACGGTTCCGCGATCGACACCCAGGGAAAGCAAGGTTTGCAGCGCCGCCTGGCGATCGGCTTCGGCGCTCGCAGCGTCAGTCTGTGCCTGCGCGGCTTCGCGCTGGGAAATGCCGTTGTGCGCAGCGAGGTCGCGATCCGCCTGCGCTAGCCGCCGCGCGTTCGCGGCAGTGACCGCCGCCTTGCGATAAGCGCCAATCGCGGTGGCGTAATCGGCGGACTGGACGAGCGCCAGCGGCTGGCCCTTGGCGACGGGCTGACCAAGCGCGACCAAGGTCCGCACGACCGGGCCGGTGAAGGGCGAGACGACCGACGTCGACTGGTCGTTGTCGAAGTCGACCGTTCCTGGCGCCTCGACGTGTTCGCGATATCCGACCGGCACCACCGTGTAGAGCTGAACGTGACTGCGCTGCGCCTTGGTCAGCCGGACACTTGCAACGCTGCTCGAACTTCCGCTGTTCTCGGCCGGGGAGGAGGAGCAACCCGCGACGAACGCGAGCGCGAGCGCAGCGGCAACCGCGCGAGCTGACATCGGCTTATCGCGCATTCGTGCTCGCCAGCTCCGGCTGATGCCACCAGCCGCCGCCGAGCGCCTGAAACAGTGCTGCGGTGTCGGTGAAGCGGCTCGCCTCCGCCTGCACCAGGCTGAGCCGCGCCTGTTGATACGCCTGCTCGGCGTTCAGCACCGCGAGATAGGCGGCGTAACCATCCTTGTACTGCAGCCGCGAGATGTCGAGGCTCGCCTTGGCCGCATCTGCAGCAGCGGCGGTCGACTTCAAGGCATTCGCATCCTGCTCGAGCGCGACCAGCGTATCGGCGACATTCTGGAATGCCGTGAGCACAGTGCTGCGATATTGCTCGGCGCTCTGCTGATAGGCGTACCGCGCTCCCCGCTCCTGGTGCAGGCGAGTCCCGCCGTCGAAAATCGGCGCAAGCAGCGCCGCTCCAATGCTCCAGAACCCGGTCCCCGGACCGAACAGCTGACTGATCGCCAGCGCGTTTGAACCGGCGTTGGCGTTCAGCGTGATGTTCGGGAGCCGGTTGGCCCGCGCCACTCCGATCTGTGCGCTCGCCGCGTGCAAATTGGCTTCGGCCTGCAGCACGTCGGGCCGTTGCTCCACAAGCGTCGAAGGCAGGCTCAATGGCAAGTTCGCAGGCAAGGTGAGGCTTGCCAGCGTGAACTTCTCGGCCGGCGCCTGCGCCGGATAGCGGCCGGTCAACACCGCGATGAGGTCGTTCTGCTGGTCGCGCTGTTTGATCAGCGGCGGCAACGACGCTTCGAGCTGCGCCAGTTGCGTCTGCTGCGCGGCAATGTCGGCGCCGCCGATGTAACCCTTGGATTTCTGAAACTGGAGGAGGCTCAGGATCTGCCGGTTGATCCCGATCAGTTCGTTGGTCGTCGCGATCTGGTCCTCGAGCGAGGCTTCGGTGATCGCCGCCAGAGCGACGTTCGCGCTCAGCGTAATGTCGGTCGCGATCATCTGGTAGCGGGTCGCCTGCTCCTGCGCGGCGAGGCCCTCGACCGTCCTCTTGTTCAGCCCGAAGACGTCGGGCGTGTAGGACACGCTGACCGATGGCGTCACCAGGGTGTAGGCGAACGAATTGTTGGCGGGCACCGGGGCGAGTGTCGCCGACGGGTCCTTCTGCCGTGTGATGCTTGCTCCGGCGCTGACCTGCGGAAGATATGCGCCTTTCTGCGCGAGCGTGTTCTCATGCGCGACGAGCAGCGCCGCCTGCGCCGCCTTGAGGTCCGCATTATGCGCGAGAGCCTGCTCAATAAGGTCGTTCAGCCGCCTCGAATGGAACAGGGTCCACCACTCGCCTGGAATGTCGCCGCCGGGCACGAAATGCTGCGCCTCGCCTCCGGGCACGCCCGGCGTCCCCGCCGTCGTTTGCGCGGGCGTCGCGGTATAGCTGGACACTTGCGGCGCGGCGGGCGCCTTGAAATTGGGCCCGACCACGCATGCCGTCGTCAAAAGCGGCGCTGTGAGCGCGACAACGGCAATCAGACGGGAAAGCACCTGGTCGATCTCCAAACCCGCTTTCGCGGCCGTGAGTGGGTATGGGTACCGGTCGGAAAATGCAATGCGATAGTATTACATAACAAGCATCAAGCTTCGAGCGCTGCCAAAGAAGGCGGTGCGGAGGCAAATTACATCGCGGTAATGATTGCAGAATTCATCATTCAGCCCCGGTCCCGCGAGGTGCGCGCGATGGAAAAAGGGGAGCCGCCCGAAAGCGACTCCCCTCGTCTTTCCGTCGCCTGATCTAGTTCACCAGATCCGGGCGCGCTTCTCCGGCGGGATGTACATCGCGTTGCCGGGCGTGATGCCGAACGCTTGGTACCAGGCGTCGACGTTGCGCAGCGGACCCCAGACCCGGAACCGGCCAGGGCTGTGCGGATCGCTCGTCACCTGACTGCGCACCGCGTCCTCGCGCTGCTTCTCCCGCCACACCTGCGCATAAGCGAGGAAGAAGCGCTGCTCGCCGGTCAGGCCATCGATCACCGGCGCCGGCTTGCCGCCGAGCGAACGATGATAGGCATCGAGCGCAACCTGGATGCCGGCGAAGTCGGCGATATTCTCGCCCATCGTCAGCTTGGGGTTCACGAACGCGCCCGGCGCGGCCTCGAACTTGGCGTACTGGTCACCGAAGATCTTCGCCTCGGCATCGAAGCGCTTGCCGTCCTCGGCCGTCCACCAGTCGCGAACGTTGCCGTTCTCGTCATACTTGCGGCCCTGGTCGTCGAAGCCGTGGCTGATCTCGTGGCCGATGACGGCGCCGATCGCGCCGTAATTGACCGCATCGTCGGCGTTCGGATCGAAGAACGGCGGCTGCAGGATGCCGGCCGGGAAGACGATCTTATTCTCGCCGCCGCCGTTATAGGCGTTCACCGTCTGCGGGTTCATGCCCCACTTCTTGTGGTTCACCGGCTTGCCGAGATCCTCCATGTCATAATCGGCGTTGAAGCGCTGCGCGCGCTCGACGTTGCCATAGAGGTCGTCGGGCGTGATCTCGAGCTTCGAATAGTCGCGGAACTTGTCGGGATAGCCGACCATCACGTCCATCTTCGCGAGCTTGACGAGCGCGGCCTTCTTGGTTGCCTCGCTCATCCAGCTATTGCCTTCGATCCGCGCCCCCATCGCCGACTTCAGGTTGGCGACGAGGTCGACCATCTTAGCCTTTGACGAAGGCGGGAAATATTTCGCGACATAGTCTCGTCCGACGAGCTCGCCGAGCGACCCGTCGACGAGGCTCACCGCCCGCTTCCAGCGCGGCCGCTGCTCGGTGACGCCGCTGATCGTCTTCACATAATCGAAGCGGCTGTCGACCATCGCCTTGTTGAGGTACGGCGAAGCCTGGTCGGCGGTGTGGAATGCCTCCCATTCCTTGAGCGTGCTCAAAGGTGTCTTCGCATAGAGCGCGGCGATCTGCTTGATGGCTGTATTCTCGTTGACGATGATCCGCTTCTGCGGCGGGATCTTCGCCCCGGCGAAGAAGGCAGCCCAGTCGAGCCCCGGCGCATACTTCGCCAGCTCCGCGCTGCTCATCGGATTGTTGGTCTTGTCGATGTCGCGCCGGTCTGCGCTCGGCCAGCTGACCTTCGCGATGGCCGTCTCGAAGGCGAGGACGCGGTCCGCGGCTGCCGACGGGTTGGGCTGCCCGATCGCCTTGAAGGTGCGCTCGAGATACGCGCGATAGGCATCGCGCTGCTTCTTGAACTCGGGCTTCAGATAATAATCGCGGTTCGGCATGCCGAGCCCCGCCTGGTACATGTAGAGCGCGTTCATCTTCGCGTCGGCCGTGTCGGGCTCGAGATCGTAGGCGAAGATCGAACTCCCGAAGCTGCCGTCGGTGGTGCCCATGTGCCGCGCGAACTCGGACTTGGTCTTGATTGCCGCGACCTTGGCGAGGTCGGGCTTCAGCGGCTCGATGCCGAGCTGCTCGACGCGGTTCTCGTCCATGAAGCTCTTGTACAGCGCACCATATTTGCTGGTCGCCGGAGCGCTCGTCACCAGGTCCTTCATCTGGTCCTGCGTGAGGTCGAACACTTCGTAGAAAGACCCGACCTCCGGCTTGTCCGCCGGGATCTGCGTCTTCGCGAGCCATTCGCCAGACGCATATTTCTGGAAGTCGTCGCCCGGCTTCACCGAAGTGTCGCGCGCCGTAAGGTCGACACCCCACGTTCCGAGATGCGCCTTCGGCGGCGCAACGCTCGTCGTTACCGCCGCCGAAGCGGTCTGCGCGGCAGCACTGGTGACCGCCATCGCCGTCGACGCCGCAAGTACGACCGCGGCCGCGCGAATGAACGCGTTCTTATTGATATTCCTCATGAATTCCCCGCCCTTACAATGAGATAGCGCTACTTGGGGCAGTTGGTTGCGAGAGTCCAGAGCGCGCGTCGACAAGCGTCAATCCTGCGTCGACGAACCCTTGCACAAAGGGGAGCCGCACGTGGCGACTCCCCTCCACTTCTGGCAGCTCACCAGATGCGGACGCGTTGTTCCGGCGGAATGTAGAATTTCGAATCCGGGCCGATGTTGAAAGCGTTGTACCAGGCATCGAGGTTCCGCAGCGGCCCGATCACACGATAGCGACGCGGGCTGTGCGGGTCGGTTGCGACCTGGGTCTTGATCGCGTCCGGCCGCTGCTTGCCGCGCCACACCTGGGCGAAGGCGAGAAAGAAGCGCTGGTCGCCGGTCAGGCCGTCGATCTTCGGTGGCGTCTTGCCGTGCAGGGACAGCTGATAGGCCTCGTACGCGACCTGCAGACCGGACATGTCGCCGATGTTCTCGCCCATCGTCAGGTCGCCGTTGATGAAGATGCCTGGAGCCGCCTCGTACGAGGAATATTGCTTGCCGAGCCTGGCGGTCAGCGCCTTGAAACGCTCTGCATCGGCGGGCTGCCACCAGTCGTGCAGCTTGCCGCTCGCATCGAACTTGCGGCCCTGGTCGTCGAAACCATGCATGATCTCGTGGCCGATGATCGCGCCGATCGAGCCATAGTTGACCGCGGGATCGGCGGCGGGATCGAAGAACGGCGGCTGCAGGATGCCAGCCGGGAAGACGATCTTGTTCTCCAGGAAGTTGTTGTAGGCGTCGACGGTCGCCGGCGTCATTCCCCACTTCTTGTGGTCGACGGGCTTGTTGAGCTGGCTCAGCTGATAGTCCCATTCGAACGCGTCGCTGCGCTTGACGTTGCCGTAGAGGTCGTCGGCCTTGAGCTCGAGCTTCGAATAATCGCGGAACTTGTCGGGATAGCCGACCATCACCTGCATCTTCGAAAGCTTGATGAGTGCTGCCTTCTTGGTTTCCGGCGACATCCAGCTGTTGCCTTCAATGCGCTTGCCCGCCGCGACCTTGAGGTTGGCGACGAGCTGCTCCATCATCGCCTTCGAGCTCGGCGAGAAGTAGTTATCGACGTACGTCTTGCCGACGAGCTCCCCGAGCCGCCCGTCGACCTGGTCGACGCCTCGTTCCCAGCGGGGTTTGAGGACGGATACGCCGCTCAAGGTCTTGGTGAACTCGAACTTACTGTCGACGAACCGCTTGGAGAGGTAATTCGACGCCTGGTCCGCGACCTTGAACGCCTCCCATGTTTTCAGAAAGTCGAGCGGCGTACGCTCGAACAGATCGGCCACGCCCTTCACTGCACTATTGTCGGCCACGATCACGTTGGGCGTGTCGGCATTTGCGGCGGCGAGGTAGGCGTTCCAGTCGACCTGCGGCACGTAGGCTCCAAGCTGAGCCTTGGTCATCGGATGGTTGAGCTTGTCGAAGTCGCGCAGATCGGTCTTAGGCCACGACACTTTCGCGATCTCGGTTTCGAACGCGAGGATCTGGTCGGCCTCGGCCGCTGCATTCGCATGGCCGATCATCGACAGCGTGCGCGCGACATAGGCGCGGTACGCCTCGCGCTGCGGCTTGTACTTGTCGAGCAGGTAGTAATCCCGGTCCGGGAGGCCCATCCCGTTGGAAACGACGAACAAGGTGTTCATCGCCGGATTGTTCGGATCGGGAATGACCGCGAGACCGAACAGCGTCGACCCGAAGTCGTGGGCGCTTTCACCCATGAAGCGGACGAGGTCGGCCTTGGTCTGCAATGCCGCGACGCGCTCGAGGTCAGGCTTCAGCGGAGCAGCATCGAGCTGGTCGAGCCGCGCCTCGTCCATATAGCTCGCATAGAGCGCGCCCAGCTGACTGTCCTTCGGCGCGCCGGTGATGATCGCCTTCAGCCGCGCCTGGTTGCGGAGGTAGGCGTCATAGCCGACCGTGTTGGAGGCCTGGTCAGCAGGGATCTCGTTTGTGTCGAGCCAGTGCCCGCTGGCATAGCGCTGGAAATCGTCGCCGGGCTTTACCGACGTGTCGCGGGTCGAAAGGTCGACGCCCCACTTGCCGAAATGCACGGCCTGCGGGGCCGAATCCGTGGACGGAATGTTCGCCGCCGTGGACTGCGCCAATGCAGGAGCCGTCTGGAGTGCAGTGCAGACGAGGAACATGGCCGTCAGCCGCCACCCGCCACGATACGAAAACTGTTTCATCGATGCCCCCAACTGATTGATTTGCCGACGCTAGTTCGGTCCGCGGGGTAAATCCAGCGAGTCCGGATCGACCAAGCCGCCGGTAGCCTCGACCAGTTGCGGAATCCGGGTGCGCACCCATATTGCTGAAGCCGCGTTGACCGGGTGCGGCACCTCACGCTAGACTAGAACATAAACGGAACGAACCGAATCCGATGCTGACTCATATTTCCGTCAGGGGTGCCCGCGAGCACAACCTCAAGGGCATCGACGTGGACATCCCGCGCGAGAGCCTGACGGTGATCACGGGTCTGTCCGGATCCGGCAAGTCCAGCCTCGCCTTCGACACGATCTATGCCGAGGGGCAGCGGCGGTACGTCGAGAGTCTCTCCGCCTACGCGCGGCAGTTCCTCGAGATGATGCAGAAGCCGGACGTCGAGCATATCGACGGCCTATCGCCGGCCATCTCGATCGAGCAGAAAACCACGTCGCGCAACCCGCGCTCGACGGTCGCCACGGTCACCGAGATCTACGACTATATGCGCCTGCTCTGGGCGCGCGTCGGCATCCCTTACTCGCCAGCGACCGGGCTACCGATCGAGGCGCAGCAGGTCAGCCAGATGGTCGATCGCGTGATGGCCATGCCGGAGGGCAGCCGCCACTACCTGCTCGCGCCGGTCGTGCGGGGGCGCAAGGGCGAGTACCGCAAGGAGCTAGCCGAATGGCAGAAGGCGGGCTTCACTCGCGTTCGGATCGACGGGCGGTTCTACGCGATCGAGGAAGCGCCGGCGCTCGACAAGAAGTACAAGCATGACATCGAGGTCGTGGTCGACCGCATCGTCGTCCGCGAAGGGATCGAGGCGCGGCTCGCCGACAGTTTCGAGACGGCGCTGAAGCTCGCCGAAGGGCTCGCCTATCTCGACCCCGCCGACCCGCCGAAGGATCCGCCCGGCGCGGAGAATATCGGCGTCGCCGCGGCGCTCGAAAAAGCCGCGGATCGACAGATCCTCGCCGACAATGCGCCTCCCGGCCGCATCATCTTTTCCGAAAAGTTCGCCTGTCCCGTCTCGGGCTTCACCATCGCCGAGATCGAGCCGCGGCTTTTCTCGTTCAACGCGCCCCAGGGCGCCTGCCCCGCCTGCGACGGCCTCGGCGAGAAGCTCGTGTTCGACGAGGACCTCGTCGTCCCGAACCACAATCTCTCGATCGCCAAGGGTGCCGTCGTCCCCTGGGCCAAGTCGCAGCCGCCATCGCCCTATTACATGCAGGTGCTGTCGAGCCTCGCGCGGGCCTACGACTTCGACTTGGGCGTGCCCTGGAAGGACCTCCCGGACGAGGCGAGGCGCGTCATCCTCCACGGCACCGACGGCCGCCCCGTCACGCTCCGCTTCATCGACGGCAGGCGCAGCTACGAGGTGAAGAAGCCGTTCGAGGGCGTGCTCGGCAATCTCGCGCGCCGGATGGCCAGCACCGAGTCCGCATGGATGCGCGAGGAGCTGTCGCGCTACCAGGGCAGCCGCCCGTGCGAGGTCTGCCACGGCGCGCGGCTTCGCCCCGAGGCGCTCGCCGTGAAGATCGCCGGGGAGGACATCAGCATGTCGACCCGCCGCAGCGTCGCCGACGCCTACGCGTGGTTCGGCAGCCTCGAGGACAAGCTCACCCCCACCCAGCGCGAGATCGCGCACGTCATCCTCAAGGAGATCAACGAGCGCCTCGGCTTCCTCCACAATGTCGGGCTCGATTACCT
>Ga0070739_10005706_pt1 | contig 14041 bp, 11 predicted proteins | sample Coa_R1_7_FD_66445 | JGI IMG/M metagenome (GOLD analysis project Ga0070739, IMG submission 66445) | Surface soil microbial communities from Centralia Pennsylvania, which are recovering from an underground coalmine fire - Coalmine... | ecosystem: Environmental > Terrestrial > Soil > Unclassified ... | reverse complement strand
TATAGCGGAGAGTTCGGGAGCCGGCGCAGCGGCGTGGTAAAGTGAAGCGCCATGCAGACAGCGTTGAGCCATCTCGAGTGTTCCCGGTGTGGGCATACCTATTCAGCCGAAAAGCTGCACAACCTCTGTTCTTGCGGAGGGCCGTTGCTGGCGCGCTACGAACTCGAGCGTGCCGCGCGGACATTCAACCCCCGGGCACTATCGGAACGGCCGCCCACGCTCTGGCGCTACCGGGAATTGCTGCCCGTGCGCACCGAGCCCGTCACTCTGGGCGAAGGCATGACGCCGCTGATCCGTACCGAGCGCCTCGGAGCCCAGCTGGGTCTGGTGCATCTGTGGGTCAAAGACGAAGGTATGAACCCCACGGGAACGTTCAAGGCACGGGGGCTGGCGGTCGCGGTGAGCCGTGCGCGGGAGCTGGGTGCGCGTACGCTGGCGATTCCTACGGCAGGCAACGCCGGCGGCGCTCTGGCGGCTTATGCGGCGCGCGCAGGCCTGGGCTGCGTGGTGGTGATGCCAGCGGACACACCGCGGGCCAACGAAATCGAATGCCGGGCCGCGGGCGCTGAGGTCATCAAGCTGGACGGCCTCATCGCCGACTGTGCCCGTTTCGTTGCCGAACATGGTCCGCAGGAAGACTGGTTCGAGGTGAGTACCTTGAAGGAACCCTATCGGATCGAAGGGAAAAAGACGATGGGGCTCGAACTGTGGGAGCAGTTCGGCGGCCGTCTGCCGGAGGTAGTTGTTTATCCGACGGGCGGCGGCGTCGGTCTGATTGGCATGTGGAAGGCTTTCGATGAGCTGGAACACATGGGGTTGCTCCGCGGCCGCCGGCCCCGCATGGTGGCCGTGCAGGCGAGCGGCTGTGCGCCGGTGGTGGAGGCATTCGAGCGGGGCGAGACAACCTGTCGGTTCTGGGACCATGCCGCCACCATCGCCTCCGGACTCAGGGTGCCGCGCCCGCTGGGAGATTTTTTGATTCTGCGCATTCTGCGGGAGTCTTCCGGCCGTGCGGTGGCGGTGAGCGACACAGAAATCCTGGCCGCAGCGCAGCAGCTCATGCGTCTGGAAGGCATCTTTGCTGCTCCCGAAGGGGCCGCGGGGGTTGCCGCAGTGCAGCACCTGCGCCAGCAGGGCTGGATCGACGAGCAGGACTCGGTGGTGATTTTCAACACAGGCAGCGGCTACAAATACCTGGATCTCTGGGAGAGCGCGCTCGCGCAGCCTGCCGGGCAAACCTCATGACCGAACGGCTGTACTACACCGATAGTTTTCTCACACGGTTCGAAGCGCGTGTGCTGTCGTGCGTTCCTTCTGGCGAGCGGTACGCCGTGTGCCTGGACCGCACCGCCTTCTACCCGACTTCGGGCGGGCAGCCACACGACACCGGTCGGCTCGGTGCAGCGCGCGTGCTCGAGGTGATCGAAGATGGCGACGACATTGTGCATCTCACGGACCGGCCTGTGGAGCCCGGCCCCATCGAGGGCGAAATTGACTGGTCACGCCGCTTCGACCATATGCAGCAGCATACCGGACAGCATTTGCTCTCGGCGGCCTTTCTGCACCTGTTCGGTTTCCCGACCGTTTCCTTTCATCTCGGCCGTCAGGTCTCGACGATCGATCTGCAGGCTGTCTCGGTCGTGGCGCGGCATCTGGAAGAGGCCGAGCTGAGGGCGAACGAGATCATCTTTGAAGATCGTCCCGTGCGCATTTCCTTCAGTGGGGAGGCCGAGCTGAAGGACCGGGCCATCCGGAAAGCCGTCGAGCGCCGGGGACTGCTGCGCATTGTCGAGATCGCTGATGTTGACGTGCAGCCCTGCGGGGGAACGCACGTTGCGCACACCGGGCAGGTCGGCCAGCTTCAGATCCGGCATCTGGAGCGCCAGAGAGGATTCTGGCGTGTCGAGTTTGTCTGTGGCGGGCGCGCCCTGGAGGCGGCCCGGGAAGATCGTGTTTCCCTCACTGCGGCGGCGCGCACAATTGGTTGCGGTCGGAGCGAGGTTCCCGGCATGGTGAGCAAGATGCTGGAGGAAGCTCGGCGGCTGCGTCAGCAGATGGAAAAGCTGGAGCAACGGCTGGCCGAGCTCGAGGCCAGGGCCCGCATGCGGCCGGGTGGTGTCGTGCTGGAGGCGATTGCCGATGGCCGGCCGGAATGGCTCCGCCGGTTGGCCGCAGCGCTGCTGCAGGAGGGCGTGCGAGCCGTTTTCCTCGTCGGTGCGGATACAAAGGCTGTTGTGTGCGCACGGGCTCGCGATGCGGGTGTTGACGCAGCCGGCATTCTTCGGCAGATCTTCTCCCTGGTCGGAGGACGCGGAGGCGGCTCAGCCGAGTTTGCGCAGGGAACACTCCCTGCGGGGGCGCCGGTCGAAGCTGTGCTGGAACGTGCGCGCCAGCTGCTGGCCGCCACCGCCTCCCCGCAGGCCGGCTAACCGCTGCGGCACAGCTTCGTCGCAGCCGACCGGGATTGGGTTCTCCCGGCCATTTTTGTGTGGACAGCGGGCTCAGGGAGCCACGGCGATTTTTTCGCCGCGCATCAGCACGCGAACGAAAAAGTCGGCCGTCGCCTGGTAGGCGCGCAGCCAGCTTTTCCACATCAGGAAGCCGTGGATTTCGTCCGGAAACACCAGAGTTTCAAACGGTACGTGATGTTCACGAAGCCGCTGGACCAGATCCACGGATTGACTGAAGGGAACGTTGCGGTCGTCGTCGCCCTGGATCAGCAGCACGGGTGATGTCCAGCGGTCCACTGCCGACACGGGTGACGATTCGCGCGCCAAACGTACAGCCTCGGCCAGATCCGGTGGTGAACTCATCCCGCCGCCCTCAAAACGCATCCAGCGGTTCAGAAACGCCGACCAGTCATGCACGCCGTGCAGGTCCACGCCTGCGGCAAACAGGTCAGAGTTGCGCGCCAGCCCGAGCGCGGTCAGATAGCCTCCGTAGGAGCCGCCCCACAGACCGATGCGATGGGCATCTACGTAGGGCAGGGACTGGAGATAATGCGCTGCAGCCACAATGTCCTGATACTCAGCGGCACCCCGCCAGCCGGCGTGTGCGGGCTCCCGGAAGGCCCGGCCGTACATGGTCCCCAGCCGGTAATTCACTGAAAGAACCACGAAGCCCAGACTGGCCAGATACTGATTTTCGGCATAAGCGTTGTGGTAGTAGTCCATGTAGTGAAAGCCCAGCACCATCTGCCGGATGGGCCCGCCGTGCATGAACACGATGGCCGGTGCCGGTGGGTGAAGATCGCGGGGCACGAAGAGCTGACCGTGAATTTCGAGCCCGTCGGCGCTCTTGAACACCACCTGCTTGGGAACCACCAGAGCCTGCGAGGGGTAATCAGCGGGCAGGGCCTCCCGGGCCAGCATTTCACGGCCGCCGGCCGTGATGCGATAGGGCATGGCTGGAACTGTGGCGGAAGAACCCAGGCACAGAACCTGCCGGCCATCGCCGGTGATGACCGGGGACCATTCAATCGTGTCCCCCTGGGTCACCGCTTCCGGGCTTCCCCCGGTTGGCCGAACGCGCCAGATATGTCGGCGGTCAATGTCGTTCTGATTGGAGGTGTAGTAGATCCACTGCCCGTCCGGGCTCACGGTGACCTGCTCGACCTCGTAGGCGCCTTCGGTCAGCCGGAGCGGGGAACCGCCGTTCAGCGCGATGGTGTAGAGATGGTTCCAACCGTCCTGTTCGCTGGCGAACAGGATGCGATCGTTGCCGACAAACTGGAATGTTTCTCCCTGACGCAGCCGAGGGAAGGAGTCATCCGGCCCTGCCCCGCTCTGCCAGAGCACGCGCGCCTTGCCGGTGGTGGCATCGGCCACCCAGATGGTCCAGGGTTCGGGTCGTTGTGGAATCAGCGGTAGACGCGCTTGGAGGCCATGGAGGCGAATGAACGCGATGTGCTTCCCGTCAGGCGACCAGCGGGCCAGCAGGTCCCGGTCGAAGCTCGGCGCCAGATACAACAGGGATTGATTCTGGAAGTCATAGACGACGATGAAGCTGTGGTCACCCCGCTGGCTGGTGAAGGCAATGCGCGTACCGTCAGGTGACCAGCGGGGCTGGATATTGTTGCCGCGGACGTAGCCGATGGGCTGGGCAGGCATACCTCCCGAAACGGGAGCTACCCAGATGCGGCCACGGGCCGCCCATGCCGCGTAGCGGCCATCTGGAGAAAGCTCGATGTCTTCGCAACCTTCGCTGCCGCATTCCATCGTGCCGAGCAACCGCGGTTCACCGCCGCGGTCGATGTCCACAGCCCACACCTGCTGCTGCGGCCGGTTGACGAAGTTGGCCGGGTCGGCCACTTCTCCTTCGCCGTTAGTTTCGCTGCCGCGCGCATAAGCGGCAGTACGCCCATCGGGGGTTAGGGTGAGAGCTGCAAGGGGCTGCCCATCGTCTTCGCTGTAGTGGGTCACCGGACGCGCATTCTTGAAATCCGGTCCGTCGGCGACCCAGATATTGCGCACACCCCGGATGTTGAAAACCCAGGCGACACGCTCTCCTCGAGCCGCGGCTGTGAGCTGGTCCGGGAACGCGTAGGAAAGGATCTGCTCCAGCGACGGCCGTGGCGCCTGCGCATCGGCGGCGAGTGCGAGCAGAAGCAGTGGAGAAAGTTTCAGGCAGGTGGTTCGGAACCGGCGAAAAGTCATTGCGCTCTATGCCTCCTGGTGCCGGATGTTTACCGGCCAGATGATACTCCAAGAGCAACTGCCGCGGTGCAAACGATAGATTCGCTGGCCGAACCGTCGGTTTCAGACACGGCGGCCGAAGGCAGTGCTGGCCGGTGGCTTCCGCAATCAGTTTCGTTCAGAAGCGAGCAGAGAAAAGTGGGGGCTCGGCTATGCGCCCGCGCGGTTGCACTGGGGCCCAGCTTGGCTGCTCAGTTGCCCAGCTGATGCTCGCAATCTGCTGGAAATGCTTTTCCGGCTCCTGAGGTCATCCCTGTGCTCGTGGCAAGATCGGCGGGCGTTACGGACGGCCCCGCATGCTGGGGAAAACGGTGGCAAGGGGTGGCTGAAAGCTTCGGTGCTGAGACTTGCCTGGCTGGTTGCGCGGCTTTGGCATGGACCTTCCACAGGCCGCTTCGCTCGCGCGCGTGCGGCTCTACCCGCTGGGCCCAACGGACGTTCAGCGGATTCCGGATTGGCCCGAGGGATTCAAGGTAATCTGGTGGACCGCATGGGATTCGAACCCACGACCTCCTCGTTGCGAACGAGGCGCTCTCCCAGCTGAGCTAGCGGCCCTTGCTGTACGCATTATAGGGGAGCTGGCGGTGCCCGCCAACTCCCGCGGTCTTTACGGGTTGACCAGAGGCCGGCCGGTGCGTTCGGCGAGAATCTTCCGGGCGTTATCGTAGAGCGCCCGCGCCTGCGGCATCAGCTCGACCGCCTTCTGCACTTCGGGGTCATGCTCGAGTTCGATCTTGTACCCGTCATCGATGCCAAAGACCGAGCTGATCACCTCACGCTGAATCTTCCACCGAATCCAGTTCAGGTTTTCCTGGATGTCCTGAGGGGTGTAGGGGACGTGCTCGCGGTCGAGAAAGGCGGTGAACTGCCGCAGGACGGAATCGTCGGGGACAAACTGCCGGGTGATAGTCGGGCGCTGGCCGAGATAGTAGCGCGTGAAGCTGCCGACGCCGATCCAGGCGGGAAAGAACACGCCGCGGCGGAGCAGCATCTCTTGAAACTTCGTTCGCTTGGGTTCCGGCAGCGGAACATCTGGCGTGATTCCGCCTTCGCCGTAGACGCGGCGGCCGCTGTCGGTGAGCTTCACGTCGGGTTTTTTCGGGGGCTGGGGATTCCAGCGGTATTCCCAGTAGGAGATGTTCTGATAGGGTCGCTGGATGAGCCGTCCACTGGGCGTGTAGTAACGGGCAGTGGTCAGGGCCAGACCGGTGCCGTCGCTGAGCTGGCTGACAGTCTGGACCAGGCCTTTGCCGAAGCTGGTCTGGCCCACGATCAGGGCGCGGTCGTGGTCCTGCAATGCTCCGGCGACGATCTCCGAAGCCGAAGCGGTGGCCCCGTTGATGAGCACGACCAGCGGAACGCGGATGCCGCGGTTGCCATGAACGGCGTAATAGCGGCGCTCGGGTGAGGAGCGTCCGCGATGGCTCACGATGAGCTGATCTTTATCGAGAAAACTGTCGGCGACTTCGACAGCCTGGTTGAGCAGGCCGCCGAGATTATCCCGCAGGTCCAGGATCAGCCCGTCGAGATGGCGCGCATCGAGGCGGTCGAGCGCCTGCGTCAGTTCCTCGCCGGTCGTCTCGTTGAAATCGCTAATGCGGATGTAGCCGATGCCGGGGCGCACCAGGGTGTAGAAGTCCACACCGGGCCGTGGAATCTCATCCCGCATCACGGTAAATTCGATGGGCTGGGCCCAGCCTTCGCGCCCGACCGTGATGTGGACGACGGTTCCCTTGGGGCCCTTCAGTAGCGCAGCCACTTCGTCGCCCGACAGCCCCTCGCACGGTTTTCCGTCCACTTTTAAGATCACGTCGCCCGGGCGGATGCCGGCGCGATAGGCCGGCGAACCCACAAACGGTGCGATGACAACCGTGCGCCGGCCCTGCTGCATGATCTGCATGCCCACGCCGAAATACCGTCCCATCTGGTTTTCGCGCAGCCGCGCGAACGCCTCGCGGTCGAAGAAGGTCGAGTGGGGGTCGAGCACCCGCAGCATGCCCGGAATGGCGCCTTCATAGATCGCCTCATCCACGTTCACGGTGCGGGCGTAGTTGTGTTCGACGATAGCCAGCACTCGCGTGAAGGTTTCGACGGATTGTTCAAGGTCGCCTGGAGCCGCTGCCGTAGCTCTCGATGTGGGGCCATAGAGGCCGCCGAGCAAAGCCGAGGCAGTGAGAATGATGACGACGGTGAGGACCGCCAGCCGATTGCGCTTCATCGGAGGTAGTTTCGCGCTCCTGCTGCCAGTATAGCACAGAGCTGTTTGACTCCCGTTCGGGCCTTCTCTATCATCGAAAAGCAGGTTGAGCGATGCTCAGCTTTTCCCACCTGGTGATTCTCTTCCTGGTCGCTCTGATCGTTTTTGGGCCTGAAAAGCTGCCGGAACTGGCACGGACGCTGGGCCGGTGGACAATGGAATTTCGCCGCGCTACGCTGAGCCTGCGGGAAGCTTTCGAGCGGGATCTGCGGGAGATTGACCGCGAGGTCCAGGCACGTCCGGCCTTGACAGCTTCCGCGACCCCACCCACTCCACCGCCCGCCTCCAGTGAGGGATCGGGCACCAGGCACCCATGACAGCCTCTGGGGGGTCCCCGCCGCTGGGTTCCGAGACACGCGAACAAGAACTCGGCGCGCGCATGTCCTTCCTCGAGCATCTGGCTGAACTCCGCCGTCGGCTGATCTATTCGCTGGCCGCGATCGGGGTGGGTGCCGTTGCAGGATTGACGTTGGCCCCCCGCATGCTCGACATCATTGCACGCCCCATGCAGCTCGCCCTCCGCGCCTATCATCTGGAAGACCGCCTGGTTTATACGAGCCCCACGGGCGTGGTGGCCCTGATCATCCATCTCGGGCTTTATCTGGGCCTCGTGATTGCGTCGCCCTTTGTCTTCTATCAGTTGTGGCTGTTCGTGGCCCCTGGTCTGTACCGGCACGAGCGCCGGGCCGTGATCGGGTTCGTGGCTTCGACGGTGACGCTCTTTCTGGCGGGCATTGCCTTCGGCTACTTTTTCATGCTCCCCTATGTGCTGCGGTTTCTGATCAGTTTTCAGGGTCCCTTTCGGCCGTTGATCAGTATTAACGAGTACTTTGATTTGACCCTGCTGGTCTTGTTGGGTCTCGGAGTGATTTTCGAGACCCCTGTGGTCATTTTCTTCCTGGCGGCACTGGGTGTGGTGACGCCGCAGTTTTTGTGGCGCAATGCGCGGTACGCCATTCTGGTGATCACGGTGCTGGCCGCGGTGTTTACGCCGAGTCCCGATGCGACCACGATGCTGCTGTTCATGGCGCCAATGATCGGCCTGTATTTCGTGGGCGTGGGGATAGCGTTCGCGGTCTTTCGCCGCAAACAGCGAGCGGCCGTTGTGCGGGCCGGGGTGCGCTAGATGCGCCCGCTGGCTGTAGCGGCTGCGGTTTGCGTGCTGGTGGGCTGCTCGGCCGCAGGACCCAAGCCCCGCCCACAGGGCGATGTCGTGCCGCCGGCCAGCCAGACCGGCGGTTTCGACGGCCAGCGCGCCTGGAACGATCTGTTGCGTTTAGTTTCCTTCGGTCCGCGACCGCCCGGCTCCGAGAATCTGCAGCGTGCGCGCGCCTACATCGTGAGCCAGCTCGAGGACGCTGGCTGTGCGGTCGAAGTCCAGCCTTTTCATGCACAGACGCCCCTGGGTTCGCTGCCCATGGCCAATGTCGTCGCCAGAAGCGGGAAGTCCGGCGGCGGGATCATTTTGCTGCTCACGCACTACGACACGCTGCGCCTGGCGAATTTCGTCGGGGCTAACGATGGGGCTTCCTCTTCGGCCGTCATGCTCGAGCTGGCCCGCCAGCTCTGCCGTGCGCATCTGCCCGAAGCCGTCTGGATTGCGTTTCTGGACGGCGAAGAGGCGCAGGTGCGGTGGAGTGATACAGACAGTCTCTACGGCAGCCGGGAGCTGGCCGCGCGACTGGCCCTTTCCGGTGACCTCCGCCGCATTCGCGCAGTGTTGTTGGCTGATATGGTGGGGGATCGCGACCTGGACATCCTGCGCGAGGAGAATTCGACGCCGTGGTTGACCGATCTGGTGTGGTCGGTTGCCCGCCGACTCGGCTACGGTCGGTATTTTCTCGATCGTTCCGAGGCAGTCGAAGACGATCACCTGCCCTTTCTTCGTCGGGGCGTTGCGGCTGTGGATTTGATCGATTTCGATTATCCGTACTGGCACACGCCCGCCGATACCCTCGATAAGTGCAGCGCCCGCAGTCTCGCCATCGTTGGCCATGTGTTGCTCGAGACGGTCCGCGAGCTCGCGCGCAGGCCATCCTGAGAACGCTTCCTATTCGAAGCGCACCGTGTCGTCGGAAAAGTAGACAGAGTGGCGCGCGAAGCGCTCGTCGTCACGGTAAGGGAAGTCAGAGCGGTAGTGGCTCCCGCGGCTTTCTTCGCGGGCGAGCGCACAGCGCGCAACGGCACGGGCCAGCAGCCACAGATTGTAGGTTTCCCATCCCGGTCGGTCTAACTGCGGGGGCACGGAAGGCGACAGCTGCTCCAGGCGGTCGAGCGCCTGGAGCAGGCCTTGACGGTCTCGCAGGATGCCCACGTGCTCCCACATAAGGTTCTGGACCGCCGTGCGCACGGGATCCGGGGACGCACAGGGCGGAGCTGGAGGCGTGGCCCTGCTCGTTACCGTCGGCTGGAGCCTGGGTTTGTGTGTGTGGCTCGTCGTGGCGACCCAGTCGGCCACCATGGCTTTGCCGGCACGCGCGCCAAAGACAAGGCCTTCGAGCAGGGAATTGCTGGCCAGACGGTTGGCTCCGTGCACTCCGGTGCACGCTACTTCTCCTGCGGCATAAAGGCCCCGAATGTGCGTACGCCCTTCAAGATCGGTGCGCACGCCACCCATGGCATAATGGGCGGCCGGGCGCACAGGAACGAGGTCGGTGGTCAGGTCCACCCCGTAGCTCAGGCAGGTTTGATAGATGCGGGGGAATCGCCGGCGCACGAACTCGGCCTGGAGTGCGGTCAGGTCCAAATACACCCAATCGCTCCGGGTGCGCTTCATTTCCGTCACGATGGCGCGTGCCACCACATCGCGCGGGGCCAGTTCGGCGGCCTCGTGGTAGCGGGGCATAAACCGTTCGTGCATGGCGTTGCGCAGCACGGCTCCTTCGCCGCGCAAAGCCTCCGAGAGCAGAAACGCAGGGGCGCCTGGCATAGCCAGAGCCGTGGGATGGAACTGAACGAACTCCATATCGGCCAGCACCGCGCCGGCGCGCAGGGCGATGGCCATGCCATCGCCAGTAGCCACCGGGGGATTGGTGGTCACCCGGTAGAGCTGCCCGAGCCCGCCCGTGGCCAGCAGGACGGCCTGACAATTCACGCAGCAGAGTCGGCCCGACCGCTCATCAAGGAACTCAAGGCCCCGTACGGTTCCTTCCTCGACCCGAAGATCGATGGTGAAGGCGTGTGGGAGCAGCGTCAGCCGGCGCAGTCGGCGGGCGCGTTGCAGCAGCACGCGAACAATCTCGCGTCCAGTGGAATCACCGTGGGCATGCAGGATGCGGGAGCGGCTGTGCGCGCCTTCGCGCGTGAAGGCCAGTTTGCGTCCGCTCCGATCGAAGCGCGTACCCCAGGTGATCAGCTCGCGGATGCGCGCCGGGCCTTCTTCGACCAGGATGCGTACGGCCTCGCCGTTGCAGAGCCCGTCTCCGGCGCGCAGGGTATCTTGTTCGTGGAGCCCGACTTCGTCTTCGTCGCTCAGGGCAGCGGCAACACCGCCCTGGGCCAGCGACGAAGCACTTTCGCGAAAGTCCGATTTGGCCAGCACCAGGACCGTGCCGGCGGCAGCCAGTTCGATCGCCGCGCGTAACCCGGCCACGCCACTGCCCACGACCACGAAATCCGCCGTCAGTGTTTCACGAGCTTCGTGCACGGTCCGCAGCGCAGAGCTTAGGTTCTATGGTAGCAGTGCGACTGTCGGACGGGGAAGGTTGTCGGGCGTCCTGTGGTAGAGTGTCGCACACGATGAAGCGCATTCGCGTGCGGTCGGCTGGCGGAGATTATTCAATTCTCGTCCAACGGGGTTTGATCGTCGCCGGCGAGATTCGCACATACTGGAAACCGCCGGGCGTGGTGTTCGTGGCGACGTCCCCGGGCGTCTGGCGGTTCTGGGCAGCGGCCATTGAACAGGCGTTCGCCCCGGTGGGGGGCGTGCTCCTGATGGACGACCGCGAATCGGCCAAGCGGCTTCGAACGGTCGAACGGCTGTGTCGGGAGCTGGTGCGCCGCGGAGCCGACCGCACCTCCACACTGGTGGCGGTAGGCGGAGGGGTGGTGGGTGACGTCGCAGGCCTAGCCGCGGCCGTCTACATGCGCGGCATCGCGTTGGTGCAGGTCCCCACCACGTTGTTGGCTCAAGTCGACAGCTCGATCGGCGGTAAAACAGGCGTGAATCTGCCCGAGGGTAAGAATTTGATCGGAGCCTTCTGGCCACCGCGGCTGGTGGTGACCGATCCGGAACTGCTGCGTTCTCTGCCGCGTCGGCAGTTGCGGGCGGGACTGTACGAGGTGATTAAGAGCGCCGTGATTGCCGACGCAGGTCTGTTCGAGCTTCTCGAGCGGCACTTGCGACTGCCGTTGGAGCCGGCTGTGCTCGAACAAGTGGTCGCGCGCACGGCGGCCGTCAAGGCTTCCGTGGTCAGCCGGGATGAACGAGAGCAGCGCCTGCGCCAGATTCTGAACTTCGGCCACACCGTGGGCCACGCACTGGAGGCGGCCACGCACTATCGCGGCCTGCTGCACGGGGAAGCCGTGGGCTGGGGCATGGTGGCCGCGACGGAAATTGCGCGGCGAACCGGAAGGCTGAAAGCTACCGATGCCGAGCGCATTCGCCGCGTGATCGAGGCATTGGGGCCCCTGCCCCGCCTGCCGGTGTCTGCAGAGCGGGTGCTGACCTTCCTGCACGCCGACAAAAAGGCCCGTCAGGGACGGCTGCACTGGATCCTTCCTCGCCGTATCGGCGCTGCCGAAATTGCCGCGGATGTTCCCGAAACGCTCGTTCGGGAAGTGGTGGAACAGCTCCCCGTGCTGGTTCGCTCGTGAGGCCCCGGGATGGAGCCGGTGAAACGTTCCGCCACCGAGGCGGTCGGTCGTGAGCGGGAAGCAGCGGAGCAGGTGCGTGCACTGTTCACCCACATCGTGCCGCGCTACGACCTGCTGAACCATCTGCTGTCGCTTTCGCTCGATCGCCTGTGGCGGTCGAGAGCGGCCCGACGTGTGCTCCCCGCGCTCTCTGCCGGCGATACGGTGCTCGATGTGTGCTGCGGGACCGGCGATCTCACCTTCGCACTGGAAACCGCGGTGGGTTCGGCACCAGTGCATTTCTGGGGCGTGGACTTCGTGCCGGCCATGCTGGAACGCGCCCGGCGCAAAGCTGCGCGGCGCGGCAGTCGCGCACAATGGGTTGCGGCCGATGCTCTTCAGCTCCCGTTTCCCGATGGGCGCTTTGCCCTGGTCATGCTGGCGTTCGGGTTCCGCAATCTGGCCAACTATCCCCGGGGCCTGGCCGAGTTCCATCGTGTGCTGCGGCCGGGCGGATGGCTGGCCATCCTCGACTTCGCCGAGCCGGGTCCGACGCTCTTTGGCAGGCTGTACCGTTTTTACTTCCGGCGCATCCTTCCCGTTGTGGGAGGCATGATCTCCGGCGATTTCCAGGCCTACCGCTACCTGCCGGAGTCCGTGGCGCGCTTCCCTGACCTGGAACGGCTGACGCGGATGGTGGTCGCGGCCGGATTCCACAACGTGCAACTCGAGCGATGGACAGCAGGAGCGGTCTGGCTTCTGCGGGCGCAGCGGGCATCGGAGGAAGGCCCCGGTCGCTCGGAGCACGCGGTGGGCTAGCCTAGAATGTGCCGGGGAATGTTCGTCCCTGTGACGGTTCCCAGAAGAAGACAATGAGCAGGCCGGCGGCGCCGAGGAAGGTACCGAACGGCAGCGGGTAGTCGCGGCCTCGTTTCAGCGCCCAGATCATGAACAGCCCAGCCACAGTGCCCAGCAAAGACCCGATCAGGAGCATCAGCATGGTTCGCCGCACACCGAGAAATGTCCCGGCCATGAGCATCATTTTGACGTCGCCCAGTCCCATACCTTCTCGGCCACGCAGGCGGAAGTAGCCTTCGGCAAAGAGCCAGAGGATACCGCCGCCGACGATAGCGCCCAGGCTGGCGTCGGCCACTGCCGTGAGTCGCAGAGGAAGGGAATGGTGGAAGATCGCCGCGAACAACCAGCCGCCCGCATCGTCATGCAGCTCGACGATGAGACTGAACAGCAGTCCGGCGGCCAGGCCAAAGAAATTCACACGGTCGGGCAGCAGGCGCCGCTGCAGGTCCGTAAACGAGAGCACGATGAGAAGGCAGCAGAAAACGATCCACTTGGCTGCCTCGGCTGTGAGCCCGAAGCGATCGATGCATGCAGAAAAGGCGAGGGCAGTGAGACATTCAACAACCGGATAGAACCAGGGGATGCGAACACCGCATCGCCGGCAGCGCCCGCGCAGCAGCAAAAAACTCAGCAGGGGGATGTTGTCGCGCCAGAGCAGTCTCACACCGCAGGCCGGACAGTGCGAGGGGGGCCATAGCAGCGATTCGTGGCGGGGCAGCCGCCAGATGCACACGTTGAGGAAGCTACCCACAACCAGTCCCAGCACGAACGCGATCGCGGCCGCCATCCCTACGACTCTGCCACAGCAGTCGCAGGTGCTCAAGCAACTTCCGAATGCGGGCCCGGTCTGCCTCCGGCGACGTTGCCCCTGTTCTGCCAGCTGCCCTGCGGCCGCCCCGATGGTCTGCGGTAAAATGCACGGCGCAGTTTGAAAAGCAGAGGAGGCCGGCGTGCTGGCAGCGGATTTGAAACCCGGCATGGCGATTCGGCACGAAGGGCAGGTCTACAAGGTCCTTGAAGCCGAGTTCAAGGCGGGAGGCGGCCAGGCGGCGGGTGTGGTCAAGACAAAATTGCGGAACCTGAGCACCGGAAGGCTCTCCGAGCCGCATTTCCGGCCCGACGAGCGCCTGGAGGAGCTGGAGCTCGAACGCCAGACGATGGAGTTTCTCTACGGCGACGAGGAGATGTGTACGTTCATGCATCCGGAAAGCTTCGAGCAGGTGGAAATCGGCCGCGCTCTGATCGGGCCGGCGGCACGCTTTTTGCAAGAAGGGATGCGTGTGCCGGTGGAGTTCTTTGAGGGGCGTCCGGTCAGCGTGGTGCTTCCCGAAGTGGTCGAGCTGCGCGTGGCTGAAACCGCCCCGCCGGTGCACTCCCAGCAGGACAACACATGGAAAGAGGCCGTTCTGGAGAACGGCGTGCAGATCATGGTGCCGCT
>Ga0070739_10005705_pt1 | contig 14041 bp, 11 predicted proteins | sample Coa_R1_7_FD_66445 | JGI IMG/M metagenome (GOLD analysis project Ga0070739, IMG submission 66445) | Surface soil microbial communities from Centralia Pennsylvania, which are recovering from an underground coalmine fire - Coalmine... | ecosystem: Environmental > Terrestrial > Soil > Unclassified ... | reverse complement strand
CCCGGGCCGGCATCCTCGCCGTGTTCTCCGGACCCGCACGGGCGGCGGAGGCTGCGCGCTGGAGTCTCGAGACGCTACTCGCCGAGGGTCTGGCTTCGCGCGCGGGCGTCCATGTCGGGGAGATCGAACTTCGAGGCGACGAGGTCGCCGGCTCAGCCGTGGACGTCGCCGTCCACATCGCGTCTCGAGCACCGCAGGGCGAGGTTCTGGTTTCCCGCACGGTGCGTGACCTCGCCGCTGGATCGCATCTGCGTTTCGAGGAGCGAGGCGACTATCGCCTCGATGGCATCACCGACGACTTCGGGCTCTACGCGCTCGCCTGACGGGCAAACTCGGAACGCAAACCCCGGCGCGCGGCACGGCGTCGGGCGTGGTTCCCGAACCGAAGATTTTGGCGGCAGGCTCGGTGTTCGACAAGACTTCGGCCGTGAGAGCTGACATCCGCTACGTACGCAATAGCGGCGTCGCGCTCGCCTACCAGCTTGTGGGCGATGGCGAAACCGATCTTGCCTATGTCCCGGATTTCGTCTCGAACCTCGTCTTTGGCTGGGGGTCGGCGCGGTGGCGCGACTTCTATGAGCAACTCGCCCGGTCGTTTCGGCTGATTCTGTTCGACAAGCGCGGGACCGGTCTCTCGGATCCCGGCGGGCAGTTCGCTGCCTTGGAGACGCGGATGGAGGATTTGCACGCGGTCTTGGGGGCCGCCGGTTCGTCACGGACCGTGCTTCTCGCTTCCCACGAGGGCTGCTCGCTGGCTGCGTTGTACGCCGCCACGTATCCAGAGCGGACGCGAGCGCTGATCCTGTTTCACCCGTTCGCGTACCGACCCGAGGGACAGAGCGAGCATTGGCGGCTCCGACTCGCCGAGCTCCGCGAGCGATGGGGCACGCAGGAGCTCGCCGACGAGATGCTCCGAGACACTGTTCCGTCGCTCAGCGCCGATCCGGTTGAGCGGGAGTGGTTCGCCAACTGGCTTCGAGTTGGGGCCAGCCCGGCTGCCGCCTACGCGCTCCACCGCGCCTGGATCGAGACCGACCTTCGCGAGGTATTGCCCGCAGTCCGTGTCCCCACCCTCGTCCTGTATCGGGCAGCCGGCAACGCGGAACTGCACGCACGCGACGTGACCGCGCTGATCCCCTCCGCGCGCTCGTTGCGTGTGTCGGGCAGGGATTACCAGCTGATGTTCCTGTCACCGGAGATCCCCGAAGAAGTGGTGCGTTTCGTCGCCGGGGCAGCGGGTCCCGAGGTCCCCGACAGCGTTCTGGCGACGGTTCTGTTCACCGACATCGTCGGCTCGACTGAGCGGGCGGCCGAGCTCGGCGATCGCGCCTGGCGCGAGCTGCTCGAGCGTCACCATGCCCTCGTTCGCCGAGAGCTGACCCGCTTCCACGGCGAGGAACGCGACACCGCAGGCGACGGCTTCTTCGCGACCTTCGATGGCCCAGCACGAGCCATTCGCTGCGCCCAAGCACTGATCGGCGCCGTTCGTGATCTCGGCCTCGAGCTGCGCGCGGGCGTCCACACCGGCGAGTGCGAGCTTCACGATGGAAAGGTCGCGGGTCTGGCCGTCTCGATCGGCGCCCGAGTCGCCGCCTTCGCGGGGCCAAGCGAGGTACTCGTCTCGCAGACGGTCAAGGATCTGGTCGCCGGCACGGGCCTTCATCTCGAAGACTGCGGGGAGCGCGAGCTCAAAGGCGTCCCCGGCAGCTGGCGCATCTACCGTGCCGCCTCCACGGAGACCGCAGTCCCGCCCTCGCTCGCGTAGAAGGAGCGAGGATCGGGGTCCAGGATTGCATTCGTAATGGCGCCCCCGCAGACTCCGGTCTCGTGGATCCTGACGTGGCTTCCGTGGCGCTGTGACGCCGCGGCTGCCAACGTCCTCCGCCGGCGGTGGATCGGCTGGAGGCGGGCGGTCGATGCCGCCGGATGTGCCGGAGACGCGGTATGCCCGATCGGGCGATGCGTGGATCGCGTATCAGGTCAGCGGGTCGGGGCCGTTCGACGTCGTCTTCATTCCGCCGCACCTCACGCATGCGGAGCTGATCTGGACGACGTCCTTTGCTCCGGCGCTTCGGAGGTTCTCGTCCTTCTGTCGGCTGATTCGCTTCGACAAGCGCGGCACGGGTATGTCCGATCGCGTCAGCGGCGCCCCGACCCTCGAGCTGCGGATGGACGACGCGCGGGCGGTGATGGACGCGGTTGGCTGCAGGAGGGCTGCCTTCTTCGGTTCTTCCGAGGGTGCGGCGATGAGTCTTCTCTTCGCCGCGACCTATCCGGAGCGGACGGCGGCGCTCGTACTTCGCAGCGCCTACCCGCGGACGATGTGGGCGCCCGACTATCCGTGGGGCCGTACCGAGGACGGCTACAGACGTGAGCTGGATCGCGAGCTCGGTCTCTACCGTTCGCGCGGTGAAGCCCTGGAGTCGGTGCTCTCGCACGGACTGCGGTTCGAGAACGACGAAGAGGCGCAGCAGTGGGTCAACTACTACCGCTGGAGCGGCAGCCCGGGCGCGGTCGAGGCACTCGCGCTGATGAACAAAGAGATCGACGTCAGACATGTGCTGCCGGCGATCCGCGTGCCGACGCTCGTCTTACACGGGCGATACGACACCGTCGTTCCAATCGAGGTCGGCCGGTACGTCGCCGATCGAATCCCGGGCGCCAGGCTGGTCGAGGTCGACGCAGGCCACCTCGCGACAGGGCGTGCGGCAGTCGAGATGAACGCTCACCTCGAGTCGTTCCTCACCGACGTTTGGGAGGCCGGCGGCTGGGATGATGCCGAGCGCGACCGCGTGCTCGCGACGGTTCTCTTCACCGACATCGTCTCGTCCAGCGAGAGGGCGACGGCGCTAGGCGACCGCGCGTGGCGAGATCTCCTCGAACGGCACCACACGCTCATCCGCCGCGAACTCGTCCGCTTTCGCGGAAACGAGGTCGATACCGCCGGCGACGGCTTCTTCGCCTCCTTCGACGGCCCCGCACGCGCGATCCGCTGCGCGTGCGCGATCGCGGCGGGCGTTCGCGAGCTCGGACTCGAAATCCGAGCGGGCCTGCACACCGGCGAGTGCGAGGTCGTGGACGGCAAGGTCGCGGGAATCGCGGTCCACACCGGCGCGAGAGTTGCCGCGCTGGCGAGGCCCGGGGAAGTCCTCGTGTCTAGCACCGTCAAGGATCTGGTAGCCGGCTCCGGCCTGGCGTTCGAAGATCGCGGCTCACACGACCTGAAAGGCATCCCCGGAGACTGGAGGCTGTTCAGCGTCGCCGAATGAGACCACGGCTAGCGCCGCGACCCTCGCGGCCGTAGAGTCGCGCAGACCCCTACGGAGGAGCTGGCCATGGCGATGCTCATCAGGTTCACGCCGAGCGGCATGTCGTCGGAGCAATACAACAGTGTCGGTCAGAAGTTGCAGGACGACGGGCACTGGCCCCCCGACGGGCTGCTCGCGCACGTCTGTTTCGGATCGAGCGGCAATCTTCGCGTCAGCGAGGTCTGGGAGTCGCGGGAGCAGCAGGAGCAGTTCGCGCAGCGCTTGATGCCGGCGCTGCAGGAGGCCGGCATTGACCTGAGCGGGGAGCCCGAGATCCTGGAGGTCGAGGGCTACTTCATGCGAGACGCGAGCAGCCAAGCGGACGACTGAGAGCGACGACGGTCGGTTCCCGTTGCTGGGTAGCCCGGGGATCGGGCCACCACCCGGTCCCCGGCCGTCGTCGAACGCACAGAGAGGAGATTCGCCCTCTGACGGATCAGAGTGCTGCTCCCGCGCCGTTGCGCGATCAGTCCGGAGCGATGCTGACACCTAGGGCGATTGCCTCGTCTCGGGTCAGTGCCTCTCCCGCGTGGACCGCGGCCTCGTAGCCGTCGCCCAGTGCCGCTCGCGCGATCGCCTGGACACCGGCGAAGACCGATCGCATGAAGGGCTCCTCGTTCACGCCCACACCGGCGACGTGCCACATCTGGCGGGTGGCGCTGACGAGGCGGATACCTGGCCCGGCTTCGCCTCTCCCGCACAGCGAGAGCCCGATGGTGAACAGACAGTCCCACACGTTTGCGATCAGCGTTCCGCCGGCGGCCTCGAGCTCGAGGAGCATCCGCAGCGAGCGCTGTCCCGTCGCGATGCTCTCCGAGTAGGCGTCGAGCACGTACAGGCTGGTCGCAAGGTCGCCGAGCCAAAGGGCCTGCTCGTACAGCGTTCCCGAAGCAGCGGCGGCGTCCGCGGCCGCCGCAAGGATCTCCCGGCTGCGTTCTGCAGCTTCCCGGTCGTTCATCTCGACGGCTCGCCCGAGGAGCGCCCAGGCGAGCATCCCCTCCGCCTCGGACGGCTCACGAGGTCTCACCGCGGCAAACGCAGCGTCGGCATCGTCGAGAAACTGGCTGAGCGCTGCGTGCCGCTCGGCGAGCTCGATTACTTCGTCGTAGTTCCCGATTCGTGCCTCGATCACGCAGCGCGTCCCAACCACGGCTGCCCGTCCCGCCGCGTCCCCGAGTTCTTCGAACAGAGCTTCGGCCTCGTCGAGCCAGCTGTGGGCTCGAGCGAAGTTTCCGAGCAGAGCGGCGACGCGCGGAGCACGAACGAGCGCGTAGGCACGGTCCGCTCGAGTGCCTCCGGGCAAGGCGAGGCTCGCGACGACCTTGGGGTACCAGTCGCGGGCCTGGATACCCATCAGGCTCGCGAAAGGTCCCAGGCGGCGGACGAACCTGAGCGCGGTCAAGCCGTCGCCGGTTGCCAGCGCGCGGGCGTGGGCTTCCCCAAAGTTCGCTCGCTCGGAGAGGACGAAAGCGCGTTCCTCGTCGGACACTGCGAGCGAGCCGGTCGCGTTCAATCGATCGGCGAGACTCGCGAAGAATGCGGAATGCCGGCTCCCGACCGCGTCGACCTCGCCCTCCCGCTCGAGTTCTCGCTGGGCGTACTCCCGGATGGTTTCCAGCATCCAGTACCGGTCCTCACCGAGCGTGCCTATTCGGTGTCGGATCAGGCTCTTGTCGAGCAGCGACTCGAGCGAGTCGACGTCGGCTTCTGCGACGGCCTCGGCCGCAGCCAACGTGCAACCTCCGGCGAAAACGGAAAGAGCTCGGAGCACGCGTCGCTCGTGGCGGTCGAGCAGCTCGTAGGACCAGCTGATCGTGGCCTCGAGCGTCCGCTGCCGCTCGTCGACATCGCGGTTACGAGACGTCAGGAGCCCGAGTCTCTCGCCCAGCCGCTCGTGGATCGCATGCGTTGAGAGCGCGCGGACGCGGGCGGCAGCGAGCTCGATCGCAAGCGGAAGCTGGTCGAGCGCATCGCAGATCGCGTCCACGTGCTCGTCGGGCTGAAAACCGGGCTGCACGGCCGAGGCGCGCTCGACGAAGAGCACGTGCCCGTCGCTGATCGCCATCGGCGGCACCTCGTACATGCGCTCGGCCTGAAGACCGAGGCGCTCACGACTCGACGCGACGACGACGACATTCCGACAGCCGCCCATGACTTGGCCGACGAGGTCGGCCACCCCTGCTACGAGATGCTCGCAGTTGTCGACGACGAGCAGCGAGCGCTTGCCGTTCAACGCGCTGATGATCGACATTCCGATCTCGATTCCCGGTCGATCGCGAACGTCCAGCGCCTGGGCGAACGTCGCCCCGACGTCGCCCTCGTCCCGCACCGGCGCGAGAGGGATCCAATGCACGCCGTCGGGAAAGCGATCCGACGCTTCGGCGGCGGCCTGCAGGGTGAGTCGCGTCTTTCCCGTGCCCCCGGGGCCGGTGAGCGTGACGAGCCTCGCATCGTCACGATCGAGAAGCTCGACGACTTCCCGGAGCTCGCGCTCGCGACCGAGAAAGGCGGTCGCGGGAATCGGAAGGTTGCTTCGATGGAGGCTCTTCAGAGCAGGGAACTCGCCGTCGCCGAGCTGATACACGCGCTCAGGTGCACCAAGGTCCTTGAAGCGGTGCTCGCCGAGGTCGGTCAGCTTCTCGAACCCGACGAGTGTCGCGGTTGCCGCTGACACGAGCACCTGTCCTCCATGTCCCGCCGCCGCGATCCTGGCGGCGCGATGCACGTCGTGGCCGACGTAGCCTTCGCTGGTGACGAGCGGAACTCCCGTATGCAAACCGACGCGCACACGCACGGGGCCGAGTGCGAGAGCCTCTGTCAGCGCGGACGCAGCGGAGAGAGCGCCGCGGGCAGCAGGAAACGCAAAGAAGCAGGCGTCTCCCTGCACATCGACCTCAACGCCCCCATTTCGACGACATGCGTCCCGGATCGTCGTGCGATGATCGGCGAGCGCAGCGGCGTAGGCTTCTGCGCCCAGCTCGTCGAGCAACGCCGTTGAGCCTTCGACATCGGTGAACACGAAGGAAACCGTGCCGGTCGGAAGCTCGAGCCGCACGGGGTGATCATCCGCCGCCGGCAGTCGGCGGGCAAGCGTGCGTCAATCGACCAGATGCTCGCGCCGCACCCATCATTGTCGTGCCAGAGCCCTCGGCGAGGGAGAGGCGCGTACGACGCCCAGGTGCAGCACGGCGTCGACAAGCCCGCCCAGTAGCGCAGCGTTCGAGGCGGGACGGCCGGAAGGTGACCGACCGCGACTTGGATCGCGTGCTTTAGCGTGGCTCGGGCGGATGAGCGCGGACTTGCCGGAGTTGATCGTGGAAGACGCGGCGGCGTGGGCCGCCTGGCTCGCAGAGAGACACGCGACCTCGGACGGCGTCTGGCTCGCCCTGGCGAAGCAGGGCGGGCATCCTCCGACTCGATTGAGGTACCAGGAGGCTCTCGAGGAGGCGCTCTGCTACGGCTGGATCGACGGCCAAGTCCGCCGCTTCGACGCCGACAGCTACCGACAGCGCTTCACCTCACGACAGAAGCGAAGCGTCTGGTCGAAGCGAAACGTCGAGCGGGCAGAGCGCCTGATCCGTGAGGGGCGAATGAAGCCGGCGGGTATGGCGGCGATCGAGCGGGCGCGTTCGGACGGTCGCTGGCAGGCTGCCTACGCGGGCTCCGCGACGATCGAGATGCCGGGCGACCTCGCGGAGGCGCTCGCAGCCGAGCCGAAAGCGGCCGCGATGTTCGCTCTACTCACCAGCCAGAACCGCTACGCGATCCTCTACCGACTTGCCTCCGCGAAGCGGTCGGACACACGCTCGCGGCGCCTTGCGACGTTCGTCGAGATGCTCGCGCGCGGCGAGACGCTCTATCCCCAGCAGCGTCGGCCCGAATGACCGCCATGGATTCGCGGCTTACCACGACCCGCAGTTCACCTGTCGCCCGACTGCCCGCAGCGCACTTCGTCCTTGATTAGCGGGCGCCAAAAGGCCGACAATTCATTCGTGACTACGCTTACGCAAGGCACGCTTGTCGGCGAGTTCCGGATCCGTGAGGTTCTCGGCGCGGGCGCAATGGGAACGGTCTACCTCGCCGACACAGTTGAATCGGGTGACTCGGTGGCGATCAAGATCATCGCCCCAGGGCCGAGCCACGATACGCGCTTCCGCGGGCGGTTCGAGCGCGAGTGTGCGCTTGCCGCGAGCCTCCGCCACCCCAACGTCGTCACGACAATCGGCTCGGGTGAGACCGATAGCCAGCTCTATCTCGCGATGAAGTACGTCGAAGGCTCCGATCTGCGCGAGATCCTCAACGGGGAAGCGCCGCTCGAGCCCCGCCGTGCTCTTCGACTGATCGCACAGGTCGCCGACGCGCTCGACGCTGCACACAAGCTGGGCCTCGTCCACCGCGACGTCAAGCCCGGCAATGTTCTCGTGACCAAGCGGGACGGCGAGGAGTTTGCACTCGTCTGCGACTTCGGTCTGGCTCGGCACGTCTCCTCGGTTTCTAGCCTCACGGGGGATCGCGGGTTCGTCGGCACGATCGACTACGTCCCGCCCGAGCAGATTCAGGGAGATCGGGTCGACCGGCGTTCCGACTTGTATTCGCTGGGCTGCGTCCTCTTTGAGTGTCTGGTCGGAGCGAAGCCGTTTGAACGGGAGAGCGAGCTGTCCGTCGTGTTCGCGCATCTCAACGACCCGCCGCCTCGCCCGACGGAGTTCCGCTCCGAGCTGCCCGCGGCCTGGGACACCTTTTTCGAGAGGGCGCTCGCCAAGGAGCCAAGCCAGCGATTCGCCTCGGGCCGCGAGCTCGTTGACGCCGCACGTGCCGCGTCCGTCGGCAAGCGCCGTAGAAGCAGGCACATTCGGGGTTGGGTGGTCGCAGCCGCCGTCGCGGCGGTAGTCGCCGCAGCGGTCGGCGCCGGGCTCGGGTTGCAGGATTCTCACGGGCACGCGCGGGTGGAGATCACCCAGATGGCGATCGCGGGCGCACCCCTCGGCCGGCCGGCGAGCTACTACTTCGAACACTTCGGCCCCCTGGTTCACTCGTTGGCGGGCGTGGTCGACTTCCCCACTCTGACTTTCGGTACGCCGCAAGTCGCCGTCTACTTTCCGAGGCAGAGGACAGCCATCCCGGCACCGGGCCGGCGGGCGCAGATCATCACGACCTGGAACAGGTCGTACCGGACCGCGGTCGGAATCGGCCCGTGCTCGACGGTTGCTGCGGCCAAACGTGCTTACGGCGCTCGCTGGAAGCCATCTCCGCACGGCATCGTTTGGAAGCACACGGGCGGCGTCCACTCAGCCTACGTCGTCGGAAAGAACCTGATCTTCGAGATAACTCCCGACGGCCAAAGGGTCTTGGCGGTCGGGCTCTATGAAGGTGACGGCCCCCAGTCCGAAATCGACAGTCCGCAGGGCTACGCGAACTTCGTCACGGCGAATCAGGGACCCTGCGAGTAGTCGATTGTCCAGGAAAAGCGGGTGCGGCTCTCCGTCGGTGCGAGGCCGCCTGGGCGAGGGCCTCGATGTACGAGCACGAGCGGCGAGCCTCCCGCCACCAGAGCGCGTCTGGAGTCGCCGATGCCGGCTGTGCGCCAGCTCTCGACGAGGCCGATGATCACGACCCCGGCCGACTCGACGACGGCACTCAGGCCCTCCGGCGACGGGGGTGCCAGCAGCGGCCGAGTGAGGACGCCTGCGAGCCGCTGCGCCGCGACAGCTGCATGCGCGAGGAGCCGGCTCGCGTCCCGGCGCCCACTATGTCGGTCGAAGCCGGTCCCCACGAGCACAAGCTCGGCGTCGGCGGCGGCCGCTAGCCACGCTGCGAGCTCAAGTGCAGCCCAGTCGTGCTCGCCGCCACCGAAAGGGACGAAGATGCCGTCGGAGACTCGGGGAGCACCGGAGACCACTCCCACATCGGCCGGTGAGCGGTTGAAAAGCGCAGCGAGTTCGCCGGGCACCTGCTCACCGTCGATCTCTTCCACAGAATTCGCGAGAACGAGGTCGACGGCATAGGAGTCGGCGAGCCGGACTGCGTCGTCTACCGCATCGACGCTCGTGAAGACGGCGGTCCGCACATTGCCGCCGAGGCTTCGGGCGTAGGCGTTGACCGCCTCGGCCGCCGTAGCGAGCTGGCGCCCGTCGGTGATCAGCTGAGCAAGGATCAGCTCACGCGAACGTGCGAGCGGGCGCGCAACTGCCAGGAGTCTGTCGGGTGCGGCGTTCGGGGACGTGAGGAGCAAGACCGCCCGCGCCTGGACGACAGCTGGTCGATCGAGCTCCAACGCCGGATCCTGTTGCAAGATCGCGCGCTCCGCGGCTCGAAGCGCTGAGCCGGGTTCGATCCCGAACCGCTCGACGAGCTCGATTCGGGCCCGCCTGAATACCTCCAGCGCTTCCGCCTGGCGGCCGGACCGATAGAGGGCGAGCATTTGCAGCGCCCGCAGCGACTCGCGCAGCGGATGCAACGCGACGAGACGCTCCAACTCGGCCGCAACCTGGGCATGACCGCCGAGTGCGAGCTCCGCTTCCACCAGCCGCTCCTGCGCCGTGAGTCGCAGTTCCTCGAGCCGCCTAGCTTGCGGCACGAAGAACTCCTCGTCGCGCAGATCTCCGAGGGCCTCACCTCGCCAAAGGCTCAGCGCGTCCTTCAGCAACGCGGCGGCGCGGGCGGGATCAGATCGTGCCATGGACTCGGCCGCGTGGGTCAGCAACTCCTCGAAGCGGGTGAGGTCGATCTGCTTGCGGGCGACGTTGATGACGTAGCCGGAACCCTGCGTCCGGATCGCCTCCGAGCCGAGCACTCGTCGGAGTTCGGCGATCCGCTTGTGCACCTGGGTTACGGCGCTCACCGGCGGCCTGCCGGAATACAGCGCGTCAGCAAGTTCGTCGATCGAGACGACACGGTTCGTGTTCAGCAGAAGCATGGCGAGAGTTGCCCGCTGCCGAAGGCCACCGAGCTGCAGCGGGCCTCCGGTCGTGACGACCTCGATCGGTCCGAGAACGCCGAACCGCAGCACGCCAAGACGGTAGTCGCTCGGAAGTCGGCCGGTAGTGGCTCCTCCGACGGTACGTCGTGACGTCAATCGAAAGGAGTCACCGCTATGCACCACAAGCGCGGGATTACGGTCTTCGCGGCGGTCGTCGCCTTTGCCGCGACCGTCGCCGCCGCGGCGACCGCCGGGAAGCCGGTCATCTTCGACCACGAGTCCTTTGTCGACGGCCCGAATCCGAGTAGTTGGTGCGGCGTCGTCGACGGCACTGAGGTCACGACCGGGACATTCACGTTCAGGCAGGACGCGAGCGGCGCCTTCCATGCGACGCAGCAGCAGACGAGTATCTTCACGGCGTCCGCGACCGGGAAGTCGCTCGAAGTGTCCGCGGCAGGCGTCGACATGGGCGCCGGAGTTGACAACGGCGACGGGACGATGACCTTCACGGAGAAGCAAGCCGGCCTCGCAGTCACGTTCAAGGTCCCGAATGGCCCAATCCTGAAGGCTGCGAATGGCAAACCGCTCCTGGGAGCTGGGGTCATTGACGACGTCGCAACCTTCGACATCGCGACGGGGGACCTCGTTTCGTTTCAGGAGACGGTGCACGGGCCGCACCCCCAACGTGATGGCGTCGATGTCTGCACGCCGACCGTCGCGTACCTGACCTCATAGCGCAGAGTGGCGATGGCGGTCGTCGAGGCCGCCCTCGCCAACTCCGCATAGGCGTGCCTGACTCCCGAGCAGAGAGTGCGGGATGCGGTTCCCGGTACGAGGCTGACCGACGAAACCGCCCTCAGCGGCCACCTGGCGAGCTCCCGGACGTGGCCTCGGCGCGTGGATCATCGGCCGAGTACTTGCGCGTAGATTGCTGCGATGTCGAGCTGGTGCGACGCGTGGGCCGATCGTTACGACGCCTGGTCGACGCCGCTGCGTGGCGTCGACGTCCCGTTCTACGTCGGCCTCGCGCGCGACGCCGACGGGCCGCTGGTCGAGCTCGCGGTCGGCACCGGGCGGGTAGCGATCCCCGTCGCTCGAGCGACGGGGAGGCGCGTGCTCGGGATCGACTCGTCGCCGGCGATGCTCGCGCAGGCCCGGTCGCGCGCAGCCGAGGAGGGCGTGGAGCTCGACCTGCGCGAGGGAGACATCCGAGACCTCGAGCTCGAGGAGCCCGCGGCGCTGGTCTATTGCCCTGGACGGTCTCTGCTGCACCTGCCGACGTGGGCCGATCGTCGCCGTTGCTTCGAACGCGTCGCGGCGTCGCTTCGGCCGAACGGCCGCTTCGCCTGGAACGCGTTCGCGTTCGACCACTGGGACTGCTCGACGTCGCGGGGCTGCGCCTCGAAGCGCTGTACGGCGGCTTCGCCGGCGAGCCGCTCGACGACGACAGTCGTGAGTACGTCTTCGTGGCCCGCCGCTGAGCGTCCGGCTTCTGCCGCGGACACCGCCGGGACACAGACACTTGCGTTGCAAGGCTTAACGGACTACCATGCGTGGCATGGCACCTGGCTCGCAGCGACGGACGGAGCTCCTTCGCGGGGTGCTCGACCTCTGCTTGCTCGCCGTGATCAGCGACGGGCCGGCGTACGGCTACGAGATGACAAAACGCCTGCGCGAGCGCGGTCTCGCGATCGTCGGCGAGGGCTCGATCTATCCGCTTCTCGGGCGACTGGAGCGCGACGGTCTGGTCGAGACCTACCGGTCCGCGAGCAAGGGAGGCCCTCAGCGGAAGTACTACCGCCCCTCCGACGCCGGCCGGTTGGCACTCGCGCTCGGCGTGTCCGAGTGGCGAGCGGCCCGCGAGGAGATCGACGCTGTGCTCGCACCGATCACGGTGGAGGTGGCTTCGTGAACGACTTCATCGAGCAGTGCCGCCGGGAGTGGGAACGCCTCGGGGTTCCAGATCTCGTCGCCGAGGAGATGGCCGCCGACCTCGCGGCCGACCTTCGGGAAGCCGAAGCCGAAGGGATCACGGCGGAGGACTACCTCGGAGCATCCGATCCTCGTTCGTTCGCATCCTCCTGGGCGACCGAGCGCGGGCTCGTCGCGGATCGCCGGGACGGGCGGCAGGATCGCCGCCGGCCTCCGGCGCTCGTCGCCTTCACCGCCCTCTCGGTGCTCGCGCTCCTCGTCGCGGCCCTGCTCCTCGCGACCGGAGAGCCCAGAGTCTCGCTCACCACGTCCGACGCGAAGCTCGCGCACGTCTCCGTTCCACCGGGCGCGCACTTCCTCCCCCCGCGCCACGAAGTGCAGGCGAGCGCAGCGGCGCCGATCGAGTGGATCCTCCTCGTCCTGGCCGCCGCCGCGCTCGGCTTCACCGCATGGCTGTGGGTCAGATGGACCCGGCTCGCGCTCCGGTCCTCCTCGCCTGACCCGAGCGAGACGACCGCGAGAGCGTTGCAGGGTTGAAGAGCCCCGCCCGAGAACTCATTGTGCGAGCGATGGGGTCGAGCGCGGGCAGCTCTGCGGGGACGGGGACGGCCGAGCGCTGCCCCGAGTGCGGGCATGCGATCCCGGTGAACCCGCGGCTCGTGACGTGGTGCGACGCCTGTAACTGGAACCTGCACGCCCCGTCGATCCCGCAGCCGAAGACGCGATTCGAGCGGCTGTACCGGCGGGCCGGCATCCGCGTCAGCGACCGCCTCGCCGGGCAACTCGCCGCCGACGAGTCCTCGCGTTCGCGCCTCACCTGGTCGCTCGCCGCGGCGTACGTCGTCGCCGCGCTCGTGTACCTCGGGCTGGTGGCCCTCGCGGCAGCCGGCCTCGTCGCGCTCGTCGTGTGGTTCCCGAACCCGATCGCCTGGATCGGCCTCCTGGTCGCGGTGCTCGCGTTCCTGATGCGACCACGCCTCGGCCGGCTCCCGAAGGAGGGGCGGCTCGACCGCGAGGAGGCCCCGCGGCTATACGCGTGCGTCGACGCGATCGCGGCAGCGCTCGGGACGCGCTCCGTCGACCTCGTCGTCGTCGACGCGGCCTACAACGCCTCGTGGTCCGTCGTCGGTCTCAGGCGGCGACGCGTGCTACGGCTCGGGCTGCCGCTCCTGACGATGCTCTCGCCTGCGGAGCGGATCGCTCTGATCGCGCACGAGCTCAGCCATGCCCGGAACCGCGACGCGCGCCGCGGCGTCTTCGTCGGCGGCGCGGTGCGGGCGATGCTGCTGCAGTACCAGATGCTGCAGCCGGACGACGAGCTCGTCGCCCGCTACCACGGCGAGCGGTGGAACGTTCGACGCGAGTCCGGCTTCGGAGGGCTCGACTTTCTCTTCCACGCGCTGATGTGGGTGATCTCCCGTCCCTCGGCGCTTCTGCTGCAGCTGGAATGGCACCTTCTCCTCCACGAGGCGCAGCGCGCCGAGTACCTCGCCGACCTCGCTGCCGCCGACGTCGCCGGCACCGACGCCACCGTCGGCCTGCTCGAGAAGCTGATGCTCGAGTCGACTTTCCGAGGCACGGTCCAGCACGCGTCGCGTCGGCGCGACTCGGACCTGTTCGCCGAGCTGGCGACCGTGGCCGCATCGATTCCCGAGCGCGAGCGGCTCCGGAGACATCGGGTCGCCCGCCTCGAGGAAGCACGACTCAACGCGACGCACCCGCCCACCGCCCAGCGGATCGACCTCCTGGAGCAGCGGCGCCACCGCGAGCCGGAGCTCTCCCCGGAGCTGACGGACTTCGACGCCGAGCTCGCGCACCGGCGCGCCGACCTCCAGTCGACGCTCGTCGACCGCTACCGCGCAGCCGTCTACCGCTGAGCGCG
>Ga0070739_10005703_pt1 | contig 14044 bp, 6 predicted proteins | sample Coa_R1_7_FD_66445 | JGI IMG/M metagenome (GOLD analysis project Ga0070739, IMG submission 66445) | Surface soil microbial communities from Centralia Pennsylvania, which are recovering from an underground coalmine fire - Coalmine... | ecosystem: Environmental > Terrestrial > Soil > Unclassified ... | reverse complement strand
CGGCACACCTTTCATCCGAAATGTGCAGATCACCGGCGATTTGGCGACGGGCGACGTTTACATCGCGGGCATGAACGAGGGGGGCGGCGGTCTTACCAACCGATCCAACCTCTTTTTCCGGTCCACCGACGGCGGCAACACGTGGGTGAACACGTACAGCGGGCCGACCTTTCCTGGCCCTGGGCGCGGCGCTTCGGGCTACTTCGCCACCATGTATAACAATCCCGCTTACTGGCGACACATGGGCTGGGGCGAGCCGGCTGCGCTCAACGGGGTCGTGCACTATGTCTATGCTTCGCGCAACACTGCCACAGGCGATCCCGGCGACGTTTTTTACATTCGTTCCACCGACAGAGGACAGACCTTTAGCGCGCCATTCCAGCTCAACACGAACACCGATCCTACCAAGGCGCAGTGGCAGCCTAATCTATCCGTAAGCGCCAGCGGGAGTCTGTTTGCTGTCTGGTACGACGAGCGCGAGCGGACAGCGGCCAGTTGCCAGCCCTCCAGCCCCGCCACGCCCTGTTACCGGATGTGGGCCCGCAGATCCACGGACAACGGCGCGACCTGGCTGACCGATGAGCCATTCTCCGATGTGGTGAGTCCTTTGCCGTCTCAGCCCGACCCCGGTATCCAGGCGACTTATGCCGGAGACTACGACTATGCTACTTCTTCGACTAACCAACATCTCCACGCATGGGTGGACGGCCGGACCATCATCAGCGGCAATTCGCAGCAGGATGCCTTCCATGACACGCAGACAACCGGCCTGCCTACACCTACTCCGACAGCGACAGCTACGCCGTCGCCTACGATCACGCCAACGCCCACAGCGACTGCAACCCCTACGGCAAGCGCTTCGCCAACTTCCACACCAACGCCTACCGCAACCGCCACTGCAACGCCTACTCCAACGGCGACAGCCAGCCCCACCCCAACCGCAACACCCACACCAACAGCCACACCAACCGCTACGCCCACGGCGACGCCGACCCCAACCCCAACTTCTACCCCCACGCCTACAGCTACTCCAGCCCCCATCAAGCTCACTGCTCATGGTTACTTCGTAAACGGACGACGACGAGCAGACCTGATGTGGAGCGGCGCAACGTCCAATCAGGTGGATATCTACCGCAACGGCGCGTTGCTCGTAAGAACAAGGAACGACGGTTTCTACACCGACCGCATTGGCGGGCGTGGCCCGGGTCGCTTCACATACCAAGTGTGCGAGGCGGGCACAGGCACTTGTTCCAATCAAGCAACGGTAACGTTTTAGACTTGCAGCCTATCTCTTTCCCACGAGGTATCCCGACGGCGCTGATCAGCAGGTAATCGGTTTCGGTCAGCGCGGAGTCGGCCGCGACCTCGGTGTCGAGCGAGGCCTCGGCGTCGGCGTAACTCGGATTGTCGGTCGCGCGCTTCGGAACACCCCGCCGCCGGCGGTTCCGGCATGAACAAACCCGCCGGAATCTGTAGCCAGCACCCACACGTTGCCCCGGGGCGGGACTAGTCCGCTGCTGATGTCAGTCCACCCGCCACCATCGTTGACCGAGCGAAACACGCCACCACCGGTACCCGCGAAAACGTGCCCAAAGGAATCGATCGCCAGCGCGTTTATGTCCGGAGCCGTCAAGCCATCGCTCTGTTCGGTCCACGTATCGCCACTGTTAGTGGAACGAAACACGCCGCCGCCCTTGCCCATGAAAGAAAGTGTACCTGCAAAGATATGGCCATTCACCCGGTTAATAACCAGCGCAGCTATGTCAGTAGATGTTAGACCGGTGTTAACGAGTGTCCAACTCTCACCATTGTCTGTAGAGCGATAAACGCCCGTTCCACAGCCTGCGCTCCCCGCAAAGATTTCATCCCCGGCATTAATTGCCAGAGACCAAATAAAGGGACAATCCAGCCCGTTGTTAATTTCCGTCCAACTGTTGCCGTCATCCGTGGAGCGAAACACACCGCCGCCGAAGTAGGTTCCCGCAAAAATGTACCCGACCGAGTTGATCGCCAGCGCGCGCACATCGGTCTGGATGGCGCCATGGTTGATTTCCAGCCAGCTCTGACCGCCGTCCGTCGAGCGGTACACCCCACCTGCGCCGTTCACAAAGTCGGCGCCTGCGAAAATGTCGCCGCCGGGACCGATGGCCAGGGAACGTATGTATTGCGCCGCCAGACCTTCGCTGCTTCGGGTCCAGTTCTGACCAGAATCGGTTGATCGAAACAGACCCAGCCCATAGGTGCCGGCCAAGACCGTATTCCCAGAGCCGGTTATGGCGCGAACATCCGTCGCCACCAAACCGTCGTTCTTCTCCACCCAACTGTCGCCATGGTCACTGGACCGAAACACGCCGCCGCCGAAATAGGTTCCGGCAAAAATGCTGCCGCTGGGATCTGTGGTGAGCGAAATAACAAAAAGGTCGGTCAAGCCGTTGATGATTTGGATCCAGTTATCGCCGTTATCGGTTGAACGGAAAACACCGTCGCCATAGGTGCCGACATAGAGGTAACCGTCGGGAGTCGCCAGTACCGTGTTAACCACGTTTCCGGTAGTCAGGCCGTTGTTCACCGGTTGCCAGCTATCGCCGTTGTCGGCAGAACGGAATACACCGGCCGGACCACCCAGCGGGTCGGCGCCTGCGAAGATGTCGCCATTCACATTGATGGCAAATGAAAAGATGCAGCGATTCGTCAGGCCGTTGTTTGCCTCCGTCCAGGTATCTCCGTTATCCGTAGAGCGAAAAACGCCGGTGCAGGATTTCACGTCCCAAGTCGCCGCAAAGATGTGATCGCCGGCGTTGACGGCGATGGCAGGAACATAAAGACCAGCTGGACCTGTGTTCAGTAGCGTCCAGTTTTCGCCGTCGTCGGTGGAACGATAGATTCCGCCGCCGGCTGTGCCGGCAAAGAGGTCGCCGCCAGAGTTCGTTGCCAGGGAGATGACGCCCAGAAATCCCACCCCATGGTTCACCGGCTCCCAGGTATTGCCATGATCGGTGGAACGGAAAATGCCAGCATCGAAGGTTCCGGCAAAGATGTGATCGTTTCCCACAGTGATTGCCAAGGCATGCACGTTGGTGGATGCCAATCCGCCATTGGTCGCCGTCCATGTTTCGCCGCTATCAGTGGTGCGAAACACGCCGCCCCCTTGCGTGCCGACGAAGACTCGGCCGCTCGCATCAGCGGCCAGCGTCATGCCATCCCCTCCCTGTGGCCCATTTGTCTGCGTCCAGAAATTTTCGGTTCCTGTCTGCAACAAAACGTCCCGCTCCCGGGGATGCGCAGCTTTCAGAGACCGTCTCCACTCTTGCGGTTGAGGAAGCACGTTCCCGAAAACGCACAGAACAATGCTCATCAATAAAACAAACAGAGCAGTGAATAAACGGAGATTTGAAGCAGCCGATTGCGAACGAGGAAATTTTTTCATATGTGCGTCGGAACGGGGAATGCCGACGCGATGGTTGTAGCCCGCATCGGGCGACCAGTGCAACCCATTTATTTTTTAATATTCACTCGATCTGACCGCCGGAGGAACGACCCGACTGAGTTGAATTTCAAAATCGGCGCGACCAAAATCTTCGGGGCGTTGAGAGAGAGATGAAAGTGCGTCGCTTGTCAGGGAGTCGGCCGCGGGCGCGGCGTGCCGCGTGGTCGCGGTGTTGGGCTTACCCTTGCCGGGGTGGCTGTGGGTGTGGGCGACGGAGTCGGCGTTGCTGTTGGCGTAGAGGTCGGGGTCGCGGTAGCTGTGGGCGTAGAACTAGGTGTAGCAGTGGGCGTTGGGGTTGGCGTCACTGTTGGCGTGGGTGTGACTCCGCATTCAGTAATTTTGACGGAATCCACGCGCCACCCTGCATAAGAGACGCTGTTATCGCTAGCCATACGCCACCGCAGCGCAATGTTTTGCCCGGCGGCAGCCGCAGGCAGGTCCACTACGGTGGTGATGAAGCCGCCGGTGTAGCCGCTCCAGGCGCGGCGACCCGCGATGGGACTCTGGAAGCTACTGCTGATAGTGTTTGTGTAGCCATTCAACGCAAAGCGTCCGCCGGCATCGAGAATGTCTTGGAACGGCCCGCCACCAATGCTAATTTCCAGCACCCCGCCGTCGAAACCGCTTTCCAGATCAAGGTTGTGACGAAATGTCAATTGAGCCGAGTCACTTTGGATGGCAATGCTGGGCGATTCGAGTCGCTTATCGCTGATCGCATCGGGATCGTTGACAAATGCTGCATTGGGAGGCGAATCGAAAGACGGAAACGGATCACCGTCATTCGAGGTGACCCACAGGATCCCGTCCGGATCGATTACATTAGTCGCCGTCCAGCCAGCAGGGAGCGCCGGGGGCGTGACGCCATCGAAGGTTTCGCTGAACACCGTCGCTGGTCCGGGACAGCGTGATGGCTGGACGCATGCTTCGAGTGCTTCCACGCTGCTCAAGCTCACACCTGCAACGCCGCCTGCTGCGAACAACTTCGCGCCAACAGACGTTCCCGAAGCAAAAGCGCGAAACTCATTGAGGCTGGGAGCATCGGACCAGCTGTCATCTTCGGGGTCATATACGTACCCCGCATTGCTCAAGTCTGGCGTTTGCTTGTTAATCCTGGCGCCCGAAGCACGCCGCTGCAGCAACCTGGCGGAGCTCTTTGCAAAGGTAAGCGGGGTTGACGCCAGGGCCTGCCTGCTCAAACCATCTCCGTTTGGGCCAAAGGGGTCCCCACCTCCGAAGACCCAAAGCCTGTCAAGCGCCACAGCGCTCCCGCTAACATTGTTTTGGACGCCGGGCATGCTTGTTTTTTGCGTCCACGTATCGGCTGCAATGTCATAGTCCCAGACAAGGTTGACGACCGTATCGGTGGCATCGCGACCACCAGCTACATAGAGGTGTCCGTTAATCACGCCCGCCGCAGCCCCGCCTATGGCATGAGGGATGGGAGCTCGCGTCGTAAACGTATCGGCTTCGGGGTCGTATTCCCAAGTGGTCGGCTGGGCGCTGGTCACATTGCCATCACGATAACCGCCAACCAGATAGATCTTGCCATTAACGCTGTTATAGCCAGCTGCCATAAAACTGCGCACGTCCGGCATGCTTGCGCCGGTGCTCCAAGTGTTGGACGAAACATCGTAAATTCTGGTTATATCGTACGTCGTGCCGCTGGCTGCGTCCTCGCCGCCGAATACGTAGAGCCTGTTGGTTGGCGGATAATAGACCGCCGAAGCCATAAACGCGGCCTGAGGCATCGACGGCATCGCGCTCCAGGTATCGCTTACCGGATCGTAGCGGTTAAAGGCATCCACGGTGCCTCCGCCACTGCCGGAGTAGCCACCTGCTTCATAGACGTAAGTCCCATCCGAGGCGCCTGCCGCGCCATAAACGTCCGCTGGCATCGAAGCGACAAATTGCCACGAGGACGGACAAGGCGATGGCGTCGGGGTCGGAGTCGGAGAGACTATAGGACTCGGGGTGGGAGTAGGAGTCGGAGTGGCGCCAGGCCATGCCAAATCGAGAATCAACTGAAACGTATCGCGCTCGTCATTGCGTGGGCGGTTACCAGTAACCAGGACGCGATTTCCATCACTGCTCACCTGATCGGCACTCCAGTAATCCGGATTTTGTTCACCTATGATGTCATTGACCAAAACCAGGCCGGTTTCGACGGTCCATACAAAACCGACGTCAGGCGGGTCACCTGGCTGCCGCGAGGCTGCTGTAAGCGCGCCAGCAGCTACATGCCCGTTGTTGGAAATAGCGTTGACTGTGCTGTAATAATAGAAGTCTTCATGGCCGTTCTCAGGTAGAATGGTGTAGCCGCCACCGTCGGTCCAGACAAAAGGGGACTGGTTGCAGGCTGGATCCGGCACCTGGATACAGCCGGTCTGCTGGGCGATCCATCCGGCGGCAGCCATGCCTGAACTGTCAATGGCCATCAAGCCAACCACCCCAAAAGGAGCCGGCGGATCCAGAACCTCAGGGTTGCCGCCAGCATCCCAACGTATCAGGTGTATATGTCCGTCGCCCGTGGTTGCCGTCCCGAAAATAATTCCGTTGTCGGCGACAAAGCTCGCTACGCTCGACTCGGGTTGAAGGTTCCCAGTGGAAAGCGGCTGCTCCACCCCGTTCACCCATTTTGTAGCTTGCATCTGGGTCGAGGACGGACCTGCTGCGCCCACAATGATTGTGCCATCGCTGGTCATCGGATGTGGATTCTTTGGAGAAATCTGCTCAAATACGGCGCCCACCTCAGACCAGGTTTGATTGGTTGAAAGATTTTCTAACACGCCATCCAGCCACACTGTGGCATGCGCCGGCGGGGCGCCGAACCCTCCGCCCAAGGTGCCTGCCACTCGTCTTCCGTCATTGGAAATGGCTACCGCGCTGCCGCCTCCGGAGTCTTCTGGTAACCGGAGATATTTTAGCCCGTATCCACCTTCAGCCACCCACGCTCCCGGAACGCGAGCATCCAAGAAGATGACGCTGCCTGCGAACTTGGCTCCATCCGGAGTAATCTGGTGGGGAAAGCAAGCGATCCGCCGGGCCGTGAGGTCATGCGGCTGCTCAAACAGCGCAGCTATTCCATCCTGAGACCACACAAAGCAAGCGTGTGTGTCATTCCAGATAATGCCATCACGACTCACATAACGGGTGGAGCCCGCAGCAAAACCGTGGTCAAGATCGGCGATCGTGACACTGGGTTGAAATGCCCTGTCTGGTCCCCGGATCGGTGTGATGTTTACAACCATGGGGGTAGATCCCGGGCTTGCTCCCGCAACCGGCGCGTTGCCAGCCGCATCGGCACTGCCCGTGATCGTTCCTGTCTGCTTCGCGCTGGCTAAAAAACCCAGAATAATAGCCGTCAGCGTGGTGGCAAGACCAACAAAAGCGTGGAAACGAGAAAACGTGAATGGAAAGTAAAGGTGGCGTTTCATGTTTGTTTATGTTGACGATGTTTTTCGGGGAGAAGTTCTGGTTTTGAATGAACCTTCTGCTCCAAATCCGCCGATAACGATGGCTGCGGTCGAGCTTTCGCCGTTAATCGCGCTTTCTGTAAATCCGGCTGGCGCTTGTCTGGCTTTCGCTTGCTCATCGACCCGGCCCGATTTGCGGGAAATGGTTTGGCCCGCTGCCAGAATGAGTCGAAAAGCATTCCTAAACTCATCCCTAGTTGAGGATGCCGAATGAAGAGCGTGCTGCCTTGCCCTTTTGGAGTAACTAACGGCATTAAGATGCTCTGTCGGTCGAACAGAGCGAGTTTATGAGGCAGTTCGCCGTCGTAAAAACGCGCCTCCTCTCCAGCAGCGATCCATTTGGGCAGATGGGGCTCCAAAGCCGGATCATTTAACGCACTGCACTCATAGACGCTACGGACGCGCACACCGCGCCGCATGGCCTTTGCCTGCGCCGGGTTGTCCAGCCGCCCAATGACCGGGGGTTTGCAAAAAATTTCGATTACGCGTTCCGCCTCAAGTTCCAGTCGTTCGAAGCGCTCGGCGACCAGTCTCGGATCGCGCAATACCTGAATCACCTCAACCTCTGCGTTCGGGTCGAATGGCTCAGCGACCAATTCTAGTTTATCAGCCAGCTCTCCGGCCAGGCGTTCGCGATTTGCCAACTCCTCTTTTTCCCGCGCGATCAGTGACGGCAACGCTCGTTTCGGCGCCACGGCTGTAAACCGGCTGCCGTACCCGGCGCCACGTTCGACCATTCCTTTTTCTAACAAGGCATCGAGAATTGGATAAATAGCCGTGCGTTGAATTCCTGTGGCGCTGGCTACTGCGCTGGCGCCCAGGCCGCCGCTGGTGCGCAACAGGGCCAGATACACCTGGGCCTCGGAAGAGGAAAGGCCGAGTTCTTCCAGTTCGAGTCGATGCAGTGCGCGCATAAATTGTCGCGATTCTGACATCTCAGGACACGTTGTCAATATTCTTTATGACACATGTCGAAACCGACCGAGAACCGTTCTTCAAAAAGCCTTCAAGCCGGCCCCAGCTTCCGCGGGCCGAAAAGCGGCGCGCGCGTCCGTAACCGGACTCGCCCGCCATCTCACAAACTCACGTTCCAGCGTACGCACGAGCTTTTCGACAAATAAACAAGCCTTCAAGGCGTAGGGCGGGGATGCGGGGTTCCGCGGGACCTTGGCGTAGGCGTAACTCTGGGCGTGGCTGTGGGTGTAGCCGACGGAATGGGCGTTGCCGTTGGGGTCGGCGTGACAGTAGGCGTCGAGGTCGGGGTCGGGGTAGGTGTCGGCCCGGCGCCTGCCAGCGGATAAACGTACGCGCCGCGGCTGCGCGTCCATACGGACAAGGTTGTGCTGCCGCGGTCGACTTGCATGTCCCATATCATGGCATGGGGCAGGCCGTTCTCGAATCGCTGCCAGACAGGCGACGCTACTGTAATGTCATCCGTATAGTACACGCCCCAGTCCGTGCCGGCAAAGACCTGCTGCGGAATGTTCGGATTCACTATGATAGAGTCCACGGGAACATCGGGCAGGTTACCGGTTTTATCCGCCCAGGTAAACGAAGCGCAATTAGCCGCGCACGTGACCTGGAACACGTGGCCCGGTGTCGCCGGGGTATTCGCGTTAAAGCCGCCCATGGCAGCATAACCGATGGGCAACGATGGCGACGCGGCAGAAGGATCAAGGGCGACGCCGAGAACTGGACGATTGGGAAGCACGGCATTGTTATCAGTTACATTGACCCAGTTCCCTTGCGCCTGAGTGCCTGTCCCAAGGTTAAAACCGATCCAGGCGTTCCCGTCGTTCGTGCCAACCATGGCGACGCTCTGATACTTTGGCGAGTACTTCACCTGATTGATAAACGAGCGACTTCCCAAAGTTTGTTTCGTCATGTTCTGGTTGGTTGGATTGTTTGTGATGTACCAGTCCGACGAACCAAAGGAGGCGTTGCCGCCGTTGATTGTTTCCCAGACACGCGTGGTGCCGGCTATGAGATGCCCGCAACCGCCGGGAACACCCGGCGGAGCGCAATCATCGCCCCCAGGGATTCCGCCATGGAATAGGTCATATGGCAGGATGAATGACTGTGTATCGCCGCTCCAGGCGCCCGACACTCTGCCGCTCCACGGCGCGTTTTGATTGGTGCAGTTCATCACACAGCGATGCAGCGAGCCGCTGTTGTTACCCTGCCAGAACCGAAGGCTGGACCCTGTGCCTACCGGATCGATGCGCGCATAGAACCCGTCGCCGCCGACTCCCAGTTGCCATAACGCAGGCCCCGTCGGTGTGCCGGCAAATGTCACCGAGCTAGAACCGTTATCCTGAGCGCCACCATTAGCCTGCGGCGAAGCCGAATTCAAAAAATTTCCGCTGATGTCGCCGGAGTAGAACTCAATGGTGTTCAAACCGGTGTCCATGTTGAACCAGGTGGGGTCCGTGTTTTGGTTGGCGACATCTGCGTTCGTTGTGCCGTGCGCGCCGCCATCATTGCCAATCAGCAAAATGCTTGAAGAACCCGGTAGAAAGGCCAGTGCGTGTTGGTCCACGTGTACGGGACCTGCAGAACCGCTGTAGGAATAGCCGCACGTGGTATCGTTCCATACTGTTCCCGTGCGTGTTGCGAACCACACGTCGAAGGTATCGAAGAACACGCGGTCCGGATTATTCGGATCCACAGCCACGCCCTGGTCGTACCAGTTTTGAGGGTAATCGCCCGCCCCGTTTTGACAATCTCTCAGGGCGCCGCCCTGCGAACCTTCCATGTAGGTCCAGCTCCCGCCTCCATCGGTGGAGACCCAGGCGCCAAGCTGGCAGCCGTTGGCATTGCCGCACCCGCCGTTGTTATTTGGGGCAATGGATTGCACCTGGGCATAAATGTAGTTCGGGTTGCTGGGCGCCACGGCAATGTCGATGCGGCCAAGTTGGTTGCCAGTAGTCGTATTAACAAACGGATCACCGCTCCCGGCGTTCATGGGCGCACCGGTGGGATATGGGCTGCCGGGCACCTGGTTGCCAAAAACAAATCCATTGGCATTGCTTGCAATTGAGGAAAAACTTGGGCATCCGCTCGAAGGCATGGCTGCGCTGTAGAGACCGTTGGCGCCATTGAGATTCAGGTCGTATTGCACGGGAGTCGCAAACCCGCGCGTTCCAATGGCAGCGATGATCCGCGTGTTGCCGCCGCCCATGTCACTTAGTTCCAGTCCGCTTACATCCTGGCGCTGGGTACTGAAGTTGTTTGTGAAACACGGGCCAGTCCAGTTCATCCCGCCGTCATAGGAAAAATACAAACCCTGTTTTGTGCCGGCCACGACCTTGTTGCTGTCATTTGGATCCACCCGCACCTTGCCGACTGCATTGTATTGCGGGAACTGACCCGGTGGCTCGTTATAGGGCATGCCGAACACATCGGCTCCCAAGACCACCCAGGTGCCGCCGGCGTCAGTGGATTTTAAAATTCCCTGGCTACCCATGGAAAACGAGCCGAAATTCAGATCACCCGTGCCCGCATAGACAGTGTTATGGTCGTTCGGATCCAGGGTGACGGTATCGACGGCTGTCGTAGCAATCAGCGGATCATCCGTCACTGCCGTCCACGCGGTGCTGGCGCTACAGCAATTGGTGGTTTTCCATACTCCGCCGCCCACTGCGCCGAGATAGGCAACAATGCTCCCATTTATCGTCGTGGTCGGATCGACGGCAATGGCGTTTACCCGGCCCTCTGTCGTCGTGTAGTCAAAGCACCCCGAACAGCCCGTCATCCGCTCCGGCTGGGGACCGAGTGCGGTGAAACTCGTGGTATCAAGCGACAGCGGGCTTCGCGATTTTCGCGTTGCCGGGCGCCCCGCGGGAACCCCTCTGGCCAGCCGAGCGTGTTGCGCCGCCGCCGTCCGGACCCACGATGGGTCGAACCGGCCCGTGGGATAAGTTAGCCGATCGTTCCAGTATTGCTCGAGCTGCCCCAACTCCAAAGCTTCACTTTCCGGGCGGGCACCAGGAACGGGTTGATAGCGCTGTTTGGTGGTTGCCGATCCGTTTTGCGGTCCGTGCGGCAGGTTTTCCCTCGAAGCGACCAGGGCGAGCAAAATGCCAGTGAAACAGAAAAGAGACGCAAATAGTGCGCGCAGGTTAAAGGACGCCAACCTTGCGGGGCGATTCGCAATCATAGGTTGAAGCAGAACGTGTGTGCGCCAGCACGATAGCCTCTCGATTTCGCCATGCACGGTTGTGCTCTACACAAGACGATTCCATGTCGAGGCTGGCGGTGAGAAATTGCCATAACGGCAGAGCGGGTTGTCAGAAAGGAAATGTTTAATGCAGAGCGCCTTTCTAGTTGACCGGCGAGAATTGGTCAAGCGCTTTGTCCCGCTGTCATTGGATCGAGGACAAGTCGATCCATTTGGGCCCTTGGGCCGATTGCATCAGCGATCGCTTTCGCAAAAAGCCGAGCGATCGGAAACTGAGAAAATTAACGCGTTGCCTCGCGGGCTTCTATTCTGGCTTAAGCGGTGTGCGCGTGCGCAACCATTTTGACCTTTGTGACCTTTCAGCTACGGCGTGGGACGCGGACGCGGCGTGGGACGCGGACGCGGCGTCGGCGAACATCTTCCTGTGCATGGAGTAGGAGTCGGGGTCGGTGTAGCTGTAGCTGTCGGCGTCGCGGTAGGAGTTGGAGTCACCGTCGGCACAGGAGTCGCTGTAGGTGTTGGCGTGGGAGTGGGGCCTTCGCCTATGATGCGGTAGAGAGCGCCGCCATTGTAATCTGCCACATACACTTCGCCTTGCTCATCCTCGCCGAAAGTGGCAACACTGAAAGCACCTGGAAGCAGCAGCTGGCTCATCCATTCCTGGTTATCCTCGATGGCGCCCCATATGTTTCCCGAGCAATAGTCGGAATAGAAGTAAACTCCCGCTAATTGCGGGTAAAGCTGTCCCCGGTACCGGTAACCGCCGGTCACTGCGCACCCTTGGCTGTGGTCATATTCGAGAACGGGAAGGGTTGAACCGCCGTTGAGAAACTGGTTGCAACTGCCGGGCGGTATATCCTCAAAGCAATGTCTGCCTTCCAACACGTCCCAGCCGTAGTTCTGACCGCCGCCGCTGGCAGCCGGCTGAAAATCAATCTCTTCCCAGTTGCCCTGCCCGACATCGGCGATAAAGAAGTCCCCGGTCGCGCGGTCAAATGTGCAGCGCCATGGATTGCGCAAACCGTAGGCCCAGATCTCGTCCAGCGCATTAGGGTCGTTTACAAACGGATTATCGGCTGGCACCGCGTAGTTGCGGTTTGGATCGCCCGGAAAATCGTCGCCGTTAACGTCCACGCGCAAAATTTTGCCCAACCAAGTCTGCAGATTTTGACCGTTCTCCTGCGGATCGCCGCCACCGCCGCCGTCGCCGAATGCAATGTAGAGATACCCATCAGGACCAAACACAACCTGGCCACCGTTGTGATTGGGAAAAGGCTGCTGCTGAGTCAGAATGACATGGGCCGAGTTCGGATCGGCCACGTTGGGATCGTTTGCCGAAACCGTGTAACGCGCCACTACGGTGTTGCCATTGACGTCGGTGTAATCGACATAAAAAAATCCGTTATCGACGTAATCAGGATGAAAGGCGAGGCCAAGCAAGCCTTGCTCACCGCAGCAACTCACCAGGTCGGAGATATCCAAAAAAGGCGTGGCAAGGAGGTTGCCACCGATCACAATCCGGATCAAACCCGGCTGCTCCACAATAAAAAGTCGGCCGGTCCCGTCGCCTGCGTTGGCAATGGCCACAGGATTGGTCAGGCCGGAAGGCACGACTGCCTCCAGATCGATCGTCGGGAACGCGCCGCTCGGCCGCGGAGCTTTGGCGCCTTTCAAGGGCGCCGCGGTCGCTCGTCCCAGAAAACGCGCGGAATTAAATTGTTTCGCTGCGCCGAACAGCGCTCTCCAAACGCCGGAAAAGAAAATAAGAAAAGTAATGGTGATGCGCAGCCAGGGCAAGACGCGTTGCGAGGTGGATCTCGTTTTCATGATTAGCAGAAAAGAATGCGGCATTTGTCCCGCTTTGCAACCTGCGGAGGTTAAAAACGATCCGCGCGAGGGGAATGCAGTTGGCTCTCAAACAGTGGAACGCGTTGTCCGCAACGCATTAACGAAAAAGCCGAAGTCCCGAAACGCTTCGGGACAAGTCGTATTTGCCCCTTTGGCGAATCATTCCCCATCGTCTTGAAAACAAGCCGATGCATCGCCTCTCGTAACCCTTGTAACTCTATAACCTTTTAACGTAATCCTTTCGGCGTGGGACGCGGACGCGGTGTAGGGCGCGGATGTGGAGTGGGGCGCGGCCTTGGCGTGACTCTCGGTGTGCCTGTCGGGGTAGCTGTTGCCGTCGCTGTGGGCGTCGATGTCGCAGTCGCTGTCGGGGTAGGTGTCACGGTAACTGTGGGGGTGGGCGTCACGGTAGCTGTAGGAGTCGCTGTCGGCGTCGTGGTAGCGGTAGGCGTCGGCGTTGGGGTGCCTCCTGGTACAACAAAAGCATAAACCCTGTTGTCGGCAGCCACGTAAATGCGTCCGCGCGCCGCAATGCCCGTTGTGTTATAGGAGTGGGTGCCTGCCATGACTTCATTCGGTCCGCCTCCGGTGAAAACATCCGCGCCTGTGTCGCCGTCGAAGCCTTGCAAACGCGCCTGATTGGAAGGCCCGGCGGTTACCCACACAATCATGTTATTTGTGCCATCAGTCGAGGTAACAAACGGCGAACCGCAGCCCTGGCTCACCGATTTTGTCCACACCGGCGAACTGATTGTAGGCGGATTACCCGCGTTGATGCGGAATGCCACGAGCGTGCTGCCGCTGGCCCGAAACGCAACGTAGGTGCCCTGGTTGGTCCGATAGGTGACCGCCGCCTGGATGATTGCGCTGTTAGAAACGTGCGCTTGCGCCACGGGCGAGCCTAACACGCCGCCGAGATTGTTGCGGTCGAGGAGGTACGCGTTCCCATCCTTCCCAAGAGCAAGAACCAGCTCCGATGGCGTCGCGCCTGGCACATCTACGAGCAACGGGCCGGAGCCGCCTACATCCGTGTCGCTTTGATCCAGGGAGAACCAG
>Ga0070739_10005702_pt1 | contig 14050 bp, 19 predicted proteins | sample Coa_R1_7_FD_66445 | JGI IMG/M metagenome (GOLD analysis project Ga0070739, IMG submission 66445) | Surface soil microbial communities from Centralia Pennsylvania, which are recovering from an underground coalmine fire - Coalmine... | ecosystem: Environmental > Terrestrial > Soil > Unclassified ... | reverse complement strand
AATCTGCGCGCGGCCGCCGCAATGACCGACGGCGCGGCACGACTGGTCGACGTCTTCGGCGCCATCTCATGGAGCGAAGCGTTCGCAGAGCTTTCTACCGCGGGGCCCGAGTCGTGGATCAAGCGAACGCGGGCGATCGAGGAAACGGACACGAAGCTACATAGGTGGCCTCGTTACAAGAAGTCAGACGACGCCGCGCTTGCATATGTCGGCTTCAACAGCCCCGTTTCCCAACCGGTTGAGCCGGAAAGCCCAGCGATTCGAGCGGCAGGCTGAACCGGTCACTCCTCGCTCAGATCGTCTAGACGCCACTCGCGGATCTCGTCATCGAGGTCACCGTCGCGAAGATCTTTGAGTGCCGCCATATATCCCACCTCAGTGGCAGTGATCAGCATTCGGAGCACGTCTGCAGGGGGATCCAGATAACCGAAGCCGGACCAGACGTTCGCCATCGCGTCTGCCGCTAGGCGAGCATCGGACGGACCGCTCTCGACGTAGCTGTACAGGTTGTTAGCGGCCTCGATCCAGCCGTCAACCTCTTCCTCGGAGAACTCAGCCATGGCCAAAGTATCTACGAATGCTGTGTTGCACGGCCAGGATCCTCACACGCTGTGCGCAAATGCGCCAGGTCACAGCTCGCGGTGATGCTGCGTGAAATCGCCGGGATGCTCCGCGCTGGAGCGCGCGTCTCACCGTTCGAACGCGCCGACGTCGGTGACCCACTCCAGTTCGACGCAAACCTCGAACTAAGACAAGGGCGGCTCAGGCCAGGCAGTGTCCGCTTGGTGAAAGGTTCGCGCGGTCATGCTTCCACCGCGCTGACGTCTGCCACTCGAAAGACCCCTCTCGTCCACATCCCAGCAGACAGCCGGTACTCGTATCGCGTGGTTGATGCTTGGACGCTCTAAGGTAAGACTTGACTTAGATCATACGTTCGAATGCAGATCCTTGGCTGACCCGACACGGCTAGTGGGAGGCGCTGATGGACACCCGTCCGTCCAGATGCCTGGCGGCCTGGGTGCCCGATTTCCCTGTCTTGGCCGTTGGCGTGGGCATAGACGCACCGGTGGCGGTCGTAGATGCCGAGGGTGCGCGGGCCGTGGTGGTGGCCTGCTCAGCGGCGGCCCGCGAGGCCGGGGTGCGCCGGGGCCAGCGGGTTCGGGACGCGCAGCGGCTGCTAGCGGACCTAGCGGTGCATGTGCGGGACGAGGCGGCGGAGGCGCGGGCGTTCGAGCCGGTGGCCGTGGCTGCCGAGTGCCTGGCGGCCGGGGTGGAGATCGTGCGCCCGGGGCTGCTCGCACTGGACGCGCGCGGACCGGCCCGCTACCACGGCGGCGAGGAGAAGCTCGCACAGCTGTTCCGGGAAGCGATCGGGGAGCTGACCACCGCGTCCGGCGACAGTATCGGTATCGGCGTCGGGTGCGCGGACGGCACCTTCGCCGCGATGCAGGCGGCGCGGCAGGACCTGATCGTGGAGGCGGGCGGTAGCGCGGCGTTCCTGGCGCCGCTGCCGCTTGCCGTGCTCGAGCAGCCGCAGCTCGCTCGCACCCTGGACACCCTCGGCGTGCGCACGCTCGGTGCGTTCGCCGCGCTGCCCGCCGCCTCGATCGCCGGCCGGTTCGGCATGGTGGGGATCGAGGCGCACCGCCGCGCCCGAGTCCAGGTCGCTACCTCCGACGGGCGCGCCTGGCTGCTCGCGGTGGAGGGCGGCATATGGCGGGCCGAGGGCATCTACCAGTAAGTAGTACCTCGTATGAGAGTTCTGAGTCACCCCGCGCGGGCGATATGTCGGTGTGCGGCGGCGTACGCTGACCTGCCGCACGCCCTGGTGGATCGGGGCTATGCGGCTCCGACCGCCGCTGGCCTTCGGTCCCGGAGGGAACCTTTGCCGAACTGCCGACAGGCTGTAGCTGTCTGCGGCAGAATCGCGGCGGCACTCAGGACACTGCATCGTTTGTCGCAGGTGGCGGAGGAACGACGTGTGGCAAGGCGCATTAGCTCTCATCCCCAGTTTCGTCCTGACGGTCCTGATCGGTGGGGCGTACGCGAGCTACCTGCAACAACGCTCGTGGCGGCACCAGAATCAAACCCGGTTGGACGAAGAGGAACGCAAGCAGGCCGGCGAGATCTGCACGGCGCTGGCCCAGTTGCTCGACAAGCGCCGCTACCGCACCGTGCGCCTGTTGCAAGCGATCGAGGACCGTGCCCGGGGCGAGGGGTCGGATGACGAGCTTGGGGAGCGGCGCTCCGAATACGAACAGGCGCTGGCCGAATGGAACGATCAGCTCACCACGCGACTGGTGAGCGTAGAGGTCTATTTCGGGGGCGACGCGTACGACCAGCTCGACAGCATTGACCGGCGTTTCCAGGAAGCCGACAGCGGGATTGATAAGCTTTACCGGCAACTGACGGCCGCTGTCGACACGGCCGTCGGCATCGACACCGACGACGTGGCCGCGATGGCAAAACTGCTAGACGTCGTACGCGAGGAAGCCCACGAGCTCGGCTTCGGCATGATGCTGCACATCAGGCGCGGTGAGATCGGGCACGCTGCGCACTACCCCCGATCAGCAGCAGGCCACTGACCTTCAGCCGACGCCCCACGTCCAGGGGCGCCGATCCAACCGAGCCTGGATTCGGCTACTACCTCGGCGTCGCCGCGGGCGCCTCCCAGCACCCGGCAGCCGTACTCGCGGCGGCCATGCGGAACCAACGAGAGCACGCCGAATAAGCCCAGTCAGCCTCCGGTGTGCTTCGCTCTGACGCGGCGACCGCCTTCGACGCTAGGCACGCGAAGGCCCACCGCCCCCGGCTTTTGGTCGGAGCAAGGGCGATGGGCCTCTCTCGGACACGGGAGGACTCCCGTGCCAGCTCGCGTGCGCGGACCGCGGAGACGGACTCGAATCAATCATGTACTCGGCGGTAGCGCGTCACTCACTATGAGGGCTGTTTCCGGCCCCGCTGTTTACATTCGCGCCCCCCTTTGGGTTGTGATCTGAGCCACACGGCCGCGCGCTAACGTGTCGGCACCGCCGCCACTAATCTCTGACGGTGAGTCACTCGCTGCCTACGGGCAGCCGGGCCGCCGCATCCCAACCTTGGTCGGAGCAGGGTGCGGAGACTCGGTGACTCACTTCTCTCGGACACGACTCTCGGACACTGGAGGACCTCCCGATGTTCCCGCCCCGCGCGGCCCTCAAGAGCGCGCTCACCTGGCTGCTGGCGATGGCCGGCTTCCACAAGCAGGCCCCGCAGACGCCCACCGTCTCCTCCGGCCAGCCGCTCACCGCCATCGTGCAGATGCTCGTCCTCGTGCTGGGCATCGTGTTGGTCACGGTGTTCGCCGGCTGGTCGGCCGGCGAGATCCTGGCGCTGATGGCGCTGGTGCTGGGCCTCGTCCTGCTGATCACGGTGATCGTGTTCGTGGGCAAGAAGGCCTGATCATGGCGCCGGGCTCCGCAAGCGTGACTGTCCCTCGCGGCCTTGGCCGCGAGGGTGGGCATCGCGCGGCGCTGGCCGAGAGCACCGAGATGCTAGTCGCGCGAGCGTGTAGTGGTGACGGGGACGCTGTCGACGCGCTCTACCGTCGCCACTACGGCCCCACCTGCAAGTTGCTGAGCCGAATGTATCCCGGCATTGACACAGACCTGGTCCAGGGCGCCGTCGACGACGCTTTCCTCACTGCGATCAGGGTGATGCAGGAGCGCGGCGTCATGTCCAACCTGCCCGGGTTCCTCCATGTCGCTGGCCGCAACGCCATGCGAGAGCAATGGCGCCGACTCGATCGGCGCGCGCCGGAATCGTTGCCGATCGCCGACGTTGACGCCGAGGGCATGCCAGACGAGGGCCTCGTCGATCCCGCGGCAATCGTTGCCGGGCGGGAACTGAGAACCAGATTGAATGCGGCCATCTGCGCGCTACCGGAACGGCAGCGCGCAGTGGCCGTCATGCGATGGATCTGCGACTACAGCATCAGCGAGGTGGCTACCGAACTCGAGATGTCGCAGGCCACCGTACGAGTGCACCTCGCCCGCGCCCGGCAACGCCTGGCTCAGGTTCTCGCAAGCGAGTCGCACGCGGATGCGTCGACCGATCCCCCGAAAGCGCGAATCAGCGGTACCGACGGCTGACCAGCGCGTCCACTTGGCCCGTCGGCTACTCGGCTGCCTTGGCCGCCGCGTTCACCTTCAACCACGCGGCGTGCACGCCGTTGTCCCTGATCCACGCGTGGCCCGCGATGAACTCGGCCAGGCGCCGCAGCTCTTCGCGTACCGCATTCATCTTCGCGTTCAGCTCGGCGTTGGCGACCACCGCGCCGCTCTCCACGGTCGTCTTGGGAGCCGTGGCGGCCATGAAGGCCCGGCGCGCCTGCACCAGCTCATCCGGGGGAGTGTCGTCGGCCATACCGCGAACACTAGATCAAGCCGCGGACAGTATTGCGTAGCCGCCCGGGCCGCCGCCGGCGCGGGACGAAACCTCAGCGCGCGGCCGTGAACAGCGCTTCCTGGATCGCTTCGACGTCCACCTCGTCCGGCTGGTCCTCGTTATGGCCGGGCAGCAGGTCGAACAGCGACGGCGTGCCGCTGGGGTCGGGCAGGTCCCAGATCGGAGCCTGCTGAAGACTGCCGTGGCAGGACAGCAGTATCGGGCCGCGGTCGATCGGGTCGTGCCTCGCGAACCGGCCGCTGACCACGGCGATGCTGCGTCCGCAATGGTCGCAGGTGCGGCGCGGCGCGATCGAGGACATGCCCACCATGGTGCCCGCCCCCACCGACGCCGAACACCCCGGATCGCGGATTCGTCCCGCGCCGGCCAGCTGCAGGACGGAGACGAAAACCCCGCCGCCGCCGCACCGAATCCGGTCACTCGCCGCGCAGCCACCGCCGTTTCGGGCGCGGTGACGGCGGCCGGACCGCCGCGTCGGGCACGTCAGCTGCTTGTCCGGGGGCGGTCAGCATAGCCCGGCGGATGGCCGACCAGTCGTCGGCTCTCCACCAGTCGAACAGCTGCAGGCTGCCCAGCACCGCGACGGTGAGCGAGCCGACGAACTCCGGGCGGGTGTAGACCGCGGCCGAGCGCTCGCGAGGGTCCTTCTTGTGCTCGTGGTTGACCACGAGCACTCCGCCGTCGACCGGCTGGTCCGGACGTAGCTGCGGCCAGGTGTCCAGGTGCCGGTACAGGTCGGCGACCAGGGACTCCTTGGCCCCGCCGCGCTCGGATTTGACCTCGACCAGCAACCGGCGCCCCTCCCCGGTCACCAGCAGATCGGCCGATCTGGTCCCCAGTTCGTGGTCAAGGTCCACCACGTCCAGACCGGCGGCGGTGAGAACACCGGCGACCGCGTCGGCCAGCTCGCCAGCAGTCCCGTAGAGCAGGGCGTGCCGCATCGGCTCGGCCATGGCCTCGGCCTGCTTGAGCTGCTCGTTCAGTCGCGCCTTCTGCTCGTTGTACGTCGCCTCCAAGGCGGTCAGCGCGGTGCGGGCCGCGGCCTCGGCCCGGGTCTGCAGGTCCGGATCGGCCGCCAGCGGCGAGCGGGCGCGCCGCAGCGCGCCCGGTACGAAGGCCGGCAGTCCCTGGCGCACCAGCCAGTCGAGCACGCCGTGCAGCTGGCCGCTCTCGGGCACGATGTACCAGCGCTGGGCGCCCCCGGGCGGCGTCCAGACCGCCGCGAGTGGCGCGCCGAGGGGGTCCACCAGCAGCGGTTGCAGGGAGCCCTCAGGCTCGATGTATTCCGAGCGCCCGCCGCCGCCGTGGTACACGGTCTTGCCCCCGAGGGTCAGGGCCCGCCAGGTCACGTCCGGCATATTGCTCAGCCGTAAGGCCAGGTCCTTGTCTGCGGGATGCAGGTCGGGTGCCAGTTGGGGGTTCGCCCCGGGTGGAAGGCGTGTGCCGGTGACCGATCCGGCGTCGCCGGGTAGACGAACACTGACCTCTGCACCTCCGGGAATCGCGCTCTTGCCGTGACTGACCAGGGTCGCGATGACCAGGGCGGTTTCCCCGCGTTGGCGGGCGCCCTGAAGGAACCGCTCCCACTCCTCCGCGCCGCGGCCGTAGTACTCGCACGGGTCGATCGCTGCGGCGCAGGCGCTGCTGTCGAGGCCGCGGATCCAGCGTGGCTCGATGCCGTACTGCTGCCAATCGGCCCCGGATTCGACCAGCGGGTGTCGTTTCGGCTTCGGCGGCGGCTTGCCCGTGCTGTAATTCGGCCCGCTCGCCAGACGGACCGGCATCCCGTTTTCGAGCACGCCGATGTGCACGGGAACCAGCCTGGTCGAACGGTCGCCGGAAGCGGTCATGGCGTCACGGTATCGGCCGGGGCCGACTGGATGAGAACACTGCGGAAGTGGTTGACAACGGCAACCGCGGTACGAGCGGCCGTGACCCGACAGGCCCGGTGTACCTGGGCGAACGGAGCCGCGTCCGGCGCCGCAGCATATGTACAACGGCAATACCATGGAGGCGAGCGGCCCCCTCCAATCGACACTTGGAGGGGGCCCTCGCTAGAGGCGGACGCCGAACAGCTCGGCCAGTCGCAGCAGGACCTCGGCGAGCGTGGCGAGCACGCGCACCTTCTCCAGCGCGGCCGGCTGCCGGGATGGGCGCCGCCTCTTCTGCATGGCCATCAGGCCTCTCCTTCTCGCTGCTGGCCCCGCGGCGCGGGGCCGGGGAGTGGGCGAGAGCAGGGGTCTGTGACCGGTCCGAGGGTACGACCGCGCCGGGTCTGAGTGCCAATCAACCTCTGCGTCAACAGATGGAAAAGCCGTGGCCTGCGCGAACACCGAGAGCCATAGGGTTGACTTCCACCCGTAACGGACAGTGTGCGGAACGCGTCGATGAGCGGCAGCTCAGTCGATCGGATCGGGATACCGCCGAGCGATCACGACGGTGCGATGGACGCCGGTGTCGAGCATGGCCTGGGCGCGGTGCTGGCCGTTGATGTAGGAGTGGCCTCCCTCGGACGGCTGGATGCCGATGCCGGGGCCCGCCAGCAGCGAGTCGAGCGCCGCGATCTCCCACTCACTCAGGTTCTGCTGCCTGATCCGCTCCTTGCACCAGAGGTAGATGTCGTCCGTGGGCACCTCGGCCTTCCTGGCGGCGCGCACCAGCCGGATCGCGGCGCGGCTGACCCGGTGCCAGTCGCCGCCGTGATACCAGCAGCAGGAGCGAGCGGAGCGGCGCGGAAGCAGCTGGCGGCCCAGCCGCCGGGGCCAGCTGGTTCCGCGGGGCATGCATGCGGGCTCGCGGAAAGGCTCGGGGCGCGGCAGCGCGGCCACCCACGCAACACGGTAGAAGAACTCGGCCTCCGGCTCGGCCGGGGCCGGGATGTACCCCTCGCCTCGGCCGGGGTCGACCTCGCCGCCGACCAGCGCAGCCACCTCCTGCGGGCGCAGCGGCTCCCAGTTCGGCCGCTCCAGCCGGTGCGGGCCGGTCACCGTGAACTTTACGGCTTGGAAGCCCTCCAGCGGCGAGTCGCCGCCGAGCAGCACCAGCTGGATCCAGATCGGCGGCTCGGCGTCGTCGGGGAAGTAGCGGCGCCACACTGCGGCGGCGTAGTGCTCGGCGGCGTTGGTCAGGCTCGCGCCCTCGCCGGGGCCGGAGTCGAACTGCTGCGTGACGATGGCGACCGGTCGCGCCCCGGCGGCCGTGAACAGCTGCAGGCGGAAGGTCCCGCGGCGGCCGACCCCGTCGTCGACGGCGAACATGTGCTCGTCCACCACGCGCTCGCGCGGCGCCGCGTACGCGAGCACCTTCGGTGCCCGGGCGGAGGTGCGGCGGCGCCCGAACACGTCCGGCGGCTGTTCGTCCGTCCCGTCGGCATGCTCTCGCCCCTTTCAGAGTCCTGCGTTCCTCGGCTGGGTGCTGCGCTGCGGGTCAGGCGCGGTGTGCCTTCCGCCACGCGCGCATGACGGCTTCGAGGTTTTCGTGCCAGCCCAGCTCGCAGGCGGTCACCGTAACCCTGGTGGTGCCCGGCTCATTCAGGTGCCACAGGACGTCGACGACCTGGTACGAGCGGTTGAAGTCGAAGGTGACCAGCTCGCCGACACGCGGCACCTGCTCGCTGTGGCGTTCCTCGTCCCGGATCTCTCCGTCGTCGCCTTGGAGGGTGTAGTTGACCACTATCACTGCGCGTGCCTTCCGCTGCTCGTTCGTCCTGCGGTCACATCCGAGCAAATCAGGGCTCGTGTGTACGGCAAGCATGGCATCTGGGACCGACACCGCTCGGGAGATCCGGTCACTCAGGTGGCGTCGGGCTCGCCGCGTTGCGTCTGAGAGCCGTGCGGATCGCCTTCTCAAGCGCGTCAACGGCCTCATCGGCGCGGGCCGCTGCTTCCCGGGCCTCCGTGCGCGCTTCCTCCAGGCTCTTGCCGCCGGCCGCCTCGGCCGCGTATTCGGGGCCGACGTTCACGGCGACGCTCCAGTCCAGGAAGAGCCGCTGCGCCTCGTACTCCGCGTCCTTCACCGCGCGCACCGCGGTGAGCACGTCGTCGTCGCCGTAGATGCGCACGGCCGTCTCGTACTGGAAGACGTCGTCGGGCTGCTTCGGCTCGGGTACTTCGTCGATCCCGTTGCCGGGACCGCGCGCGATGTCGTCGAATCCGGCCCTGCGCATCGTGTTCCTGCGGGTGGCCTGCCAGCGCAGGATCTCGGCCAGCAACAGCTCGTAGACCTCCGCGGCCTTCTGCCGCAGCCAGGCCTCCGCCTCGCGCTGCCGCGCCGCCTGCGCGGTGCGGCCCGCCACCTTGAGCGAGCCGTAGACGCCGAGACCTGCACCGGACAGCCCGGACGCTGCGCTGATCAGCGCCGATACGTAGTCAGCCACGCCAAGCAGCGTAGGCCGTGGCCGTGTCGCCACAGATGCGCCGCGCCCATGTCCGAGTACTACAACCCGATGCCGTTCATCGGGTTGTCACGCCACCCGTCGGCGGCGCGCGCGTACTCGTTGACCTGCGGACTGGTCTTGGACCAGCGGCCGTGCGCGGCGACGTGCGCGGTGGGCACGCCGCGGCGGGCGGCCTCGGTCGGTCCGCCGGCGCGCAGCCCGTGCGCGGTGTACGCCGCGGCGTTGGGCAGCTCGGCCTTCGCCGCGAGCCTGCGGACGGCGTCGTTGATCGCGGTCGGCGTCATCGACTCGCCGATCCGGGCGCCGCCGTGGGTGACCGCGCGCAGCAGCCGGCCGGAGGTGATGCCGCGGCGGCGCAGGCACTCGATCCAGGCCCGGGCCACGCGGACCGGATCGGTGTCCGGGTGCGAGCCGGGCGGCAGCTGGACCGTCGCGCCGACCGACTCGGTGTCGGTCTTCGAGGTGCGGATCGAGAGGACCAGGCCGTCCTCGGTGAAGGCGACGTCCGTGATGTTCAGCGCGGCCAGCTCCGAGCGGCGCAGCATCCCGGCGAAACCGAGCACGACGATGACCAGGTCGCGCAGCCCCGCCGCGGTGGTGGTGTCGCAGGCCTCGGTCATCGCGCGTAGCGGGCCGAGGGTGACCGGCGGGGCCTGCCTCTTCTTCTTGCCCGCCTCGGCGCGGTCGCGCCGATGGGTGCGCAGGATCTCGCGGGCCGCGGTGGTGTCCGGCTCGGCCGGGAAGCCGGCGCGCCGGTGGCGGACCCGGATCGCGGCGATCGCCTGCTCGATCGAGGCGGGCGCCAGGCCGCGGTCGGCGAGCGCGTTGACGTACTCGGCCAAGGTGTGTGCGGAGGCCGGCAGCGCGCGCAGTGGCACCGGCTGGGCCAGGCACCAGGACTCGAACTCGCTCCACTGCCGCGCGTACGCGCGGGCCGTGTTCTCCGGGACCGCGCGCCGCAGCCTGTCAGCCGCGGAGGCGGACACGGCGGCGGGCGCCTCCGCCAGGACGAACTCCGCGTCCGCCGCGTCGACGCCGAGGGCCACCACGGCGGCGGTCTCGCCGTAGCGCATTGCGGGCAGCAGCATCGGGTCGGTCGAGGCAGGGACGGTCTCAGTCACGGTCGTAAGCCTACTTTCGCACTGCTCAGCGGCGCGGGGAACGGAACGCGGTGATCAGGCTGTACAGGCGGTTAGTACGCCCGTCATCGGCGAGTACCCACAGCAGCGCCGCTTCGGCGAGGACGGCTGCAGCGCCGACGGCAGCGACGGCCGGCCATCCGGTCAGGGTGATCCACGTGCCGGTCCCGGCCGCGCCCGCCACGGCGGCCGAAGCCTTCGCCACCGCGCTCACCGACTCTCCACCGCCTCGCGTGCAGCGAGCCGCAACTCCCGCCGCTGCCGCGGGGCACAGCACACCAGCCATACCGCATGTGCCCACTGCGCCCGGCGGGACGTCTGGGCCAGCTCGTACAGCTCTGCCTGGAATTCCTCCGAGTAGCGAGGCTGGTCGGCGGCCGGAAGCAGACGGACCGCAAAGCGGGCCGTGCAGGCCGCCAATGAGCTGATCCTTCCCCGGCTTCGGCTGGCGTACCTGGCCGCGAACTCCGCCCGAACTTCACCCCATATATCCCGCATCAGCTCGTTCACGAGCAAGTTCATTGCTTTGCGCGCATGCCGGAGCTTGGGTCCCAACAGCAGCCACTTGAGTCCGGACCATATGCACCCAAGCACGATCCCGATCACGAAGTCATGCATCAGGCTTCACCCCCGGTGGGTCCAGAAGGGGCGGCAGAACCCAGATAACCGAGGACATCGCGGCGCCCATTATCAACCCACTACCTTGCGTGCAGCATGCCGCAGCTCGCGTCGCAGCCTCGAGGCACAGCAGATCAACCGCGCCGCGTACGCCCACTGCGCCCGCCGCGAGACCTCCGCCAGCTCGTAAAGTTCGGCCTTGCACTCCCCGGCATACCGCGGCCTATCAACAGGCGGAAGCACGCGGACCACGACACCGACCGCACAGCCCGCAACCGGGCTGATGCGCTTGCGTGGTGCCCGCACGGTCGGACGCGTGTCCTGCTCACCGGCCGCTGCTGCCAATTTGCGCTCCAGTAGCACAGCACTGCCGCGCGCTAGGTCGAGATCGCGGTCGTGGATGCTCTGGAGATCTTGGCTGTGGTCGAGGTCTCGGATAAACGCACGTACGCGCGCGAGGTCGCGGTCGAGATCGAGATCATCGCTATAGAGTCGCACCCTGGTGAAGGCAAGGTTGCGGCTGATAGCAACGAGGACACGCCTGTAGGCAGAAACGTGGCCGCAGGTGCGGCCAAGCGCAATGATCTGGTCAGAGCTGACGTCAAGGCCGCTGGCGCGGTCAAGATCGAGGCGCTTGGCAGCGTTCAAGGCCCTGAATAGATCTTGCCTGAGGTCATGGGCTAAGCGGCCCCGAGGAATCGAGGAAGTCACGCCGCACCGCCAGCAAGACCAGGTCGGCGGGCGCGCAGTCCTGCCGCTTGAGCCTCGGCGCGGTCCACCGCAGCCCGGGCACGCATGGCACCGCGCTCGCTGAGCCGGTAGTAGCGCCGGCGCGGCCGACCCTCGGTGCGCGCGTCGATCTGCTCGAACTCCGAGGTGAGCCACTGCATGCGCTCGAGCCGGGCCAGGATCGGGTGCACAGTGCCGTTCGGCAACCCCGCGGCCGCGCACACCTCCAGCCCGTACAACTCCTTGGTCGGGTCGACCAGTAGCGCGCGCAGCACCGCCACCGTCGCTGCGGTCAGTCGCGGAAACTCATCGTCACGCTCCGTCATGCATATAACTCTACATAGCCCCTATGTAGAGAACAAGAGGCCCACGCCCTCCCGTTTTCGATCTTGCGATAACTTGGCTTATCGAAAGATCCAAGGACGCCACTTCGCGGGACGCTCGGGCGAAGTGGGAAGCAGCCGGCCGTCCTTGCGTGAGAGCCAGTAGGAGCGCCGGCGCACCGGCTGGACGTCGTACTGCTGGCACCACTCGCCGTGCTCTCCGCCGAAGAGTGGGGGCGGGGTCAGCAGCCAGACGCTGCCGCGGGTCGGGTCCTCGGTGATCGGCGTTCCAGTTAGCCACGGCCGCCAGACGTCGACCACGCCGTTGTCCGCGTCGTCGTGCGCGGTGATCGTGGCGCGCACCACCGGTTCGAGCTGCTCGCCCGCCCGCACCTTCGCGTCGATCTCGGCCCACTGCTCCACGCTCACTCCGCCGCGCAGCAGCGCCCCGATCCTCTCGCCGGGCCCGAGCAACATCTCACGCCTCATCGCTCGCGGCCGCCCGTCTGGGGAGTCGGCTTCCCACAGGTCGCCCTCGAAGGTCACCCGCACCGTGCTCTCGCTGCGGTTGCCGACCACGACGGTCGTCTGCAGCAGGAGTTGGTGTTCCTTGCCGCGCGGGAAGTGCCACTCGTGCGCCGGCGGCCAGGGCTGCGGGGTGCCGCCCGAGGGGGAGCCGCCCAGCGGCGGCCAAGTCGGCGGATCGACGTGCACTTCGATACGCGGGGCCTGCGCGTCCAGCCGTGCTTTGGTGTCGTTGTACGCCGCGACCTCCGACACGCCCCGGCTCCGACGCGCCTCGGCTAACGAGAACACGACCAGGCCGATACCGAGTGCCGACACCGATTCGGCGATCGCGCTCACCGCGCCCCAGTTGGTCATGAACGCTGATTGTCGACCCTGAACACCCCCGGACCCAAACCAACGCTGGCGCAGATGTCCATCGCTAACGCCGGCCGCAGCGGCGCCCGGGTACAAGGGCCACGGCTCACTGGTCTCATTCTGAGGTTGACTGCGAAAGGGGCGGACGCAGCTGCGGGCCTGGATGTGAACGTCCGCGAGGCCCCGCGGTCGAGGGCTGAACGTTCTCCCCGGTTTCCGGGGCACCGGGCACGTGCCGTCGGCCGCAAGCGATGTGGCTGGGGCGACGGGTTCGTGCGTCGAGGCATCGATGGCTTCGGAGAGAATTTCGGATGTGGCTGTCAGAATTCGCCGACCCGGTGACATAGAAGGGGTGTGAGTGCGATCTCGAGCGCCGTCCCTGACGACAGACCGTTCCCAGCACCCTGGGCTCGTGATGTCTCGGGCCTGCCGACGGGCGATCTGGTCTGGGTCGTCGCGGATTGTGGTTACAAGGGAGAGCCGTGGGAGGAGTTGGCGCGTCGGCTTGTCACGAGGGCAATGGCCGATCTGGAGCGGTCGATCCGCACCGGCACCATCTATCGCCGTTGCCGCCGTGCGGGCTACAAGATCGCCGCAAGCGAGGCGTTGCAGCGCTGGCCGATGTGTGCGGACATCGCCGCCGAGGCGGTGGAGGACTGTCTCACGCAATTCAAAGACCGCGTGCTGCCCGCTGGCGAGTGGGATCCGGATCTCGGCAGCCTAGAGGACTTTTTCGCCGCGTGCTGCATTCCGCACCTGGCCAATCGGTGGCGCCTGCATCTGCGTCAGCTTCCTGCGTATGCGATCGAACTGGACAGCCTCGATGAGCCCGGCCAAGCAGGCGTGCTCACTTCGGTCGCCGATCCGCCCCGGGACCCCGCGCACGTTGTCGAACTGCGCGACCTGCTTTCGCGCGCGGCGGCGCCGATTAATTTCGACGACCGGCTGGCGTTCGTGCTGCTAGCCCAGGGATGGAGCCCGGCGAAGATCGCCGAGGAGCTGGGGATTACACGAAATACCCTCGACGCCCGGATCAGCCGGGCGCGCAAAGCCGCTCGAGCGAGGAGGACACCATGAGCGAGCAGACGCCGAACGACACGGTGGAGGAGACTGTGTCGCTGCTTTCGCGCGCGGACGCGCCGATCCGATCGCTGCGTGAGGACCGTCTCGGGCGCGAGCCGTTCGCCCGCGCGCTCGCCGCAGAGGTGCTCTCGGTGGCTGCTGCCCGCGGCTTCGTCATGGGCCTGACCGGCTCGTGGGGCAGCGGCAAGACCTCCGTGCTCAACATGATCACAGATGCCCTCGGTGACGACGCGCTTGTCGTCCAGTTCAACCCGTGGATGTTCTCCGGGACCGAGGCCCTGGTCAGCTCGTTCTTCGCGGAGATCGGCAAGCAGCTGGGCAAGAAGGACGCCAAGCTCAAGCGCGTCGCGGGCAAGCTGGCCGCCTACGGACAGGTGCTCTCGCCCTTCGCCGTTCTCGCCGGCGCCGGCAACGCGGTGCAGGGGGCCGCCAAC
>Ga0070739_10005699_pt1 | contig 14062 bp, 13 predicted proteins | sample Coa_R1_7_FD_66445 | JGI IMG/M metagenome (GOLD analysis project Ga0070739, IMG submission 66445) | Surface soil microbial communities from Centralia Pennsylvania, which are recovering from an underground coalmine fire - Coalmine... | ecosystem: Environmental > Terrestrial > Soil > Unclassified ... | reverse complement strand
TGGCAGAGATCGCCAGCGCAGACAGCGTAGCGATCGCTGGGCGTTGACATGCTCTGCTCGCCGGCATATCGATAAGGATAACTCTCCGCCGGAACCACTTACCTTCCCTCCACGAGTCCCCGCATGTTGCGACAGGCCTTGATTCTCACAGCCGTATCGCTTTTGTGCTCTTTCGATAGTGTTCTCGCCAACGATTGGTCGGAGTTTCGTGGCCCAACCGGGCAAGGACTCGTCGTGAAGGGCGCGTTACCCACGATTTGGAGTCCGGACAAGAATGTTGCTTGGAAACAAGAAATCCCCGGCAAAGGTTGGTCCTCACCGGTGGTCGCCGGTGGGCGCGTGTATCTGACCACGGCCGTGCCGGGGGATGGCGGGGATCAATCGCTGCGCACGCTCTGCCTCGATGCCGCCAAGGGCAACATTGCCTGGAACAAGGAAATCTTTCATCAGGACGGGGCGAATTCACCGAGCATTCACAGCAAAAACAGCCATGCGAGTCCGACGCCGCTGGTGCGCGACGGCAAGTTATTCGTTCATTTCGGACATCAGGGAACGGCCTGCCTCGACCTCGACGGCAGAATCCTTTGGCGCAACGCGACGCTTCGCTACGCCCCGGTCCACGGCAACGGCGGATCGCCGATCCTCGTCGAAAACCTACTCGTTTTCAGCTGCGATGGCGGCGACCAAGCCTTCGTCGTCGCCTTGAGCACCGAAGATGGAAGCGTGCGCTGGAAAACGCCTCGCACCGTCGAAGCCTCCAAAAAGTTCTCCTTCAGTACGCCGCTGTTGATCGATGCCGGCGGACGAAGGCAGATCATCAGCCCTGGCAGCAACGAGGTGTGTGCCTACGATCCCGCCGATGGAAAAGAGATATGGCGGGTGCGCTATAACGGCTATTCCGTCATTCCGCGTCCGGTGTACGGTCACGGGTTGGTCTTTATCTGCACGGGCTACGAACGGCCGAGTCTGTTGGCGATCCGCGCGGACGGCAAAGGCGATGTCACCGACACGCACATTGTCTGGAAGACGAGCAAGGCCGTGCCGCATACTCCGTCCCTGTTGCTGGCGGGCAAGGAACTGTACATGGTCTCCGACAGCGGAGTGGCGAGTTGTTTGGACGCGCGGACCGGGGCGGTTCATTGGCAGCAACGCCTGGGCGGCAATTACTCGGCGTCTCCACTATTAGCCGGCAACAAGATATACTTCCAGAGCGAGCAGGGGACCGCAATGGTAGTGCAGGCCGGCAAGCAGTTCAAACTGTTGGCGAAGAATGCGCTCGACGAGCGCACGCTAGCAACTCCGGCAGCGGCCAACGGTGCTCTGTTCATCCGAACGGAAAATCACCTGTATCGCATCGGTTTGCGCTGAGTGGAGGATCGTACTTTCATGAACAATGCCATCCTTCGTGTCCGCTGCACCGATCGCACCGGCATCATCGCCGCCCTCTCAGACTTTGTGTTTCGCCACGGCGGCAACATTCTCGACCTCGATCAGCACAGTGAACCGGAGAGCGGCCTGTTCTTCATGCGCTTGGTGTGGTCGGTGGAGAATTTCAATCTCGATACCGACGGCATTCGCTTGGGGCTGGAAGTGCTGGCGCGGGGATTCGGCCTGGATTGGGAGCTGAATTTCGAACACGCCCGCGATCGCGTCGCCATTTTTTGCAGCAAGCAGCCGCACTGTCTCTATGATCTGCTGCTACGTCAACGCCTGGGCGAACTGGCCGGCGACATCGTGCTGGTTGTTTCCAATCACCCGGATGCACGGCCGGCAGCCGAGTATTTTGGCCTGCCGTTCGTGGTCGTGCCGATCACGCCGGAAACGAAGGAACAAGCAGAGACCCGGCAGCAGGAGCTGCTGAAAGAACACGGTATCAATCTGGTGGTGCTGGCGCGCTACATGCAAATCCTGTCGCCGGCATTCGTCGAGAACTGGTCCGGTCGGGTCATCAATATTCACCACTCATTTCTGCCGGCATTCGCCGGAGCACGGCCCTACCACCAGGCGCAGGCGCGCGGCGTCAAGCTGATCGGTGCTACCGCTCATTACGCTACTGCGGAGCTCGATGAAGGACCGATCATCGAGCAAGACGTGACGCGCGTAACGCACCGAGACACGGTGGACGACATGGTGCGCAAGGGCCGCGATCTGGAACGTCAGGTATTAGCGCGCGCAGTACGGCTGCACTTGGATCGTCGTGTCCTCATCGAAGGCAAACGCACAATTGTTTTTGGTTAACCCTTCAGTGCGACCTCGATGCGCTCCATAATCTGATCGATCTGCTGCTCGTTCTCGAAGCCGATGACGAAGCAGCTAAGGCAGCCCAAGCCCAGCACATAGCGCAGCGATTCAATCTGCTTCTCCGGCGTCTTGAGCGTGCCCTCGGCGAGAATCTTCATGCCGATGATGCCCTTGCCCTTGGCGTGCATGGCCTTCAAACATGCGGCAACCTCGTCGGGCGTGCCGTCCATGCGGCCAGCTTGACCGCCAACCGGGTTGATGCGTGCCAGATCGACATCGATCCAATCGCAGTCCACCGCTGCCTTGAGTGGGTCCATACCGTGGCACGAGACGCCGACGGCGCGGATGCGTCCTTTTGCCTTGGCTTCGGCCAATGTGTCCATGACGGGACGGCGATCAATCGGCCACGAGCCTTTCATCATGCAGTGCATCAGCAGCGTATCCAGGTAATCGACGCCCAGTTCCTCGCGGAATCGCTCGATGTCGGCGCGGGCCATCTCCGGCGTGGTGGCGTGCGTCTTGGTCTGGATGAACAGCCTCTCGCGCGGCAGGCCGCGCAGCGCTTCGCGCAGGTACAGATGCGAGCCGTATTGGTCGGCCGTGTCGAAGTAGGTGATGCCCTTATCGTAGGCGTAGCGTACCAATTTCTTGAACCGGGCCTCGCCGAGCTTGACCTGGTTGGACGAATGGCGGACTCCTGTTGACCCGGTGCCCATGCCTAGAAGCGACGTAATGATGCCGGTTTTGCCCAGGGGAACGCGGTCAGCACCGCTGCTGAGTTTTTGCGGCCGGTCCGCCGCCTGGAGAATGTTGCTTCCTGCGGTCAGAACGCCTACCGCCGCCGCAGACTGAGTCAGGAAATCACGACGAGATGGTTCAGACATGATGGGTTCTCCATGCGCGAGGGAAAGAGAGACGGTTCAACGAAAGATTGTAACGCGCGGTACGGAGGAGGGCCAGAGGCTATTTGCAGAGTCGCCCAAGTTCAATCTCGTTTCGCCGCGAGCCGTCTATCTTTTCGCGCGAAGTGCCGATGCGAGGAAAGGAAGAACTTCGCTTAAAGGATAAAACGTGTCAGATCCTCCTTTTGCAAAATATCGTGTAATCGCTGCCGCACGTAGGCGCCGTCAATACGGACCTTTTTTTCCTTCCGATCAGGGCCATCAAAACTAACGTCCTCGACGACCCTCTCCAAAATCGTGTGCAGACGCCGTGCGCCGATGTTTTGCATCGTGCTGTTGACCTCGTAGGCGATGTCGGCCAGCGCTTCGATACCGTCCTTGGTGAAATCCAGCGTCACGCCTTCGGTGTCCAAGAGGGCGGCATACTGCTTGGTCAGCGAATGTTTCGGCTCCGTCAGAATCCTTAGGAAGTCCTCGCGTTTGAGATCGGTCAGCTCCACGCGGATGGGGAATCGGCCCTGCAATTCCGGCATCAGGTCCGATGGCTTGGAGACGTGGAAAGCGCCGGCGGCGATGAAGAGAATGTGATCGCTGCGCACCGGCCCATAGCGCGTGTTGACCGTCGTGCCCTCGACGACTGGCAGCAGATCGCGCTGCACTCCCTGCCGCGATACATCCGGTCCATGCGTCGATTGCGGACCACAAATCTTGTCCAGCTCGTCCAGGAACACGATGCCCTGATTTTCGACCAATTCGACGGCCTTCTCGGTGACGACTTGTCGATCAATGAGGGCTTCGGTCTCTTGTTCCAGCAACAAACGGCGCGCTTCACGCAGCGGAATCTGCCGTTGTTGTTGCTGCCGCGGCATGATGCGCTCGAACATATTTTGGAAGTCCACGTCCATCTGCTCCATGCCGAGGTTGGAGAAGATTTGCACCGGCACGGCCTTCTGCTCAATGTTCAGCTCGACCATGCGATCTTCCAGTTCGCCCGACATCAGTCGCGTCTTCATCTTCTCGCGGCTGCGCTGATGGCGTTCGTTCTCCTCGCTGTTCTCTGGATCCCAACTGGACGAACGCGGCAGCAAAAGGTCGAGCAGCCGTTCGGTGACGCGCTCTTGGGCTTGCGTTTCGACGCGCTGGCGCTGCTCTTGCTTGACCATGCCGATGGCGATCTCGGTAAGATCACGGATCATGCTCTCGACATCACGGCCATGATAACCAACCTCGGTGTACTTGGTGGCCTCGATCTTGAGAAACGGCGCGCCGACGAGCTGCGCCAGCCGGCGCGCGATCTCGGTTTTGCCGACGCCGGTTGGCCCGATCATGATAATGTTCTTGGGCGTAACGTCCTTGCGCAGATCCGGGGGCAGCTGTTGGCGCCGCCAACGATTGCGAATGGCGATAGCCACGGCGCGCTTGGCGGCGTCCTGACCGATGATGTAGCGATCCAACTCTTGCACGATCTGCCGAGGCGTCAAATCAGCCACGATAAAACCTCCAGAAAAGCCACCACGAATCACACGAATAACACGAATAAAAAACAAAAAACAAAGAGAAAATCGTGATTTCCTAACCCGTTCTACTTGGTTTTTGTTTTTTATTCGTGTTATTCGTGTGATTCGTGGTGACTCTCTTTTTATAGCTCTTCCACGTCGATGTTGCGGTTGGTGTAGATGCACAGGTCAGCGGCGATTTCCAGGGCCGAGCGGACAACTTGCACGGCGTTGAGGTCGGCGTGCTTGAGCAGCGCACGGGCGGCAGCGATGGCGTAGGGACTGCCGGAACCGACGCCGGCCACGCCGTCGTTGGGCTGGATCACGTCGCCGGTGCCGCTGACCACCAGCAAATGCTCGCTATCCGCTGCGACCAGCATCGCCTCCAAACGGCGCAAGCTGCGATCCATGCGCCAATCCTTGGCCAATTCCGTGGCCGCGCGTGGCACATTGCCCTGAAAGTCTTTCAACTTGGCCTCAAAGCGTTCCAATAGCGCGAACGCATCCGCCGACGCCCCGGCAAAGCCCGTGAGCACTCGGCCATTGTGCAGGCGACGGATCTTGTGGGCGTCGCTTTTGACAACGTAGTGGCCCAAGGTCACTTGCCCGTCGCCGCCCAGGGCTACGCCTCCCCGATGCCGCACAGCTAAGATCGTGGTCGAGTGCAAACGAGGCGTCATGTGATCTCCTGCAAACGATGCGATTCGTCCCCGATCGTATCCTGTATAAATGGACAGCAATTGACTCCCTTCTCGGGGCTGTTCTGCGAAGCCCGTGTCCCTGATAATATAATAAGGAAGGACGCCAAGTGTTCATGGCGACTACTCGAACCTCTTGCTGAAGGGACCGTGTCCTATGGTTTCTAGCTCCCGCTGGCTGCTGATTCCAACCGTGTTGCTCGGCTGGCTGGGATTAACCGCGACGGCCTCTGCCGCTGTCGCTCCCGTCATCAAAGATGACGGCAAGTTCTTTTCCGCACAAGCTCTGGAGAAGGCCAACGCCCAGATCAAGAAGATCGCCCAGGACTACGACAAGGACTTGCTCATCGAAACCTTCCCGGATATTCCCGCAGGCCTCAGGAAAGATTATCAACCGGAGAAGAAAAGAGAGTTTTTCGAGAAATGGGCGCGCGACCGGGCACATGAAAACGCGGTCAACGGCGTGTACGTGCTGATCTGCAAGGAACCGCCGCACCTTCAAGTCGAGGTAGGCAACGAGACGCAGAAGAAAGCCTTCACGATGCGAAACCGCAACGAGTTGGCCAAGGTCATGCTGGAGAAGTTTCGGGAGAAGAAATACGACGAGGGGTTGCTGGAAGCGGTTGATTTCTATGGCAAAACCCTACGGCAAAACCTGGGACGAACGAGCGGATCACGTCACCAAGCGACGGAGGAATGGCCCGGACATGGACGCCGGAGCGCGGGGGTTCCAATGCCTGCCGGAGACGGCGGGAGAGGAGGCAATCCGATCATGGGATACATTTGCATTGGCATCGTCGTACTGCTGGGATTGTGGCTTTTGTTTGGCTTGATCCGCGCCTTCACGGGGGCAGGCCGCGGGGGTTACGGTGGTTACGGCGGTGGCTATGGCGGCTACGGCGGAGGGGGAGGAGGCTTTCTCAGCTCCTTACTCGGCGGAATGTTTGGGGCGGCGGCCGGCATGTGGATGTACGACCACTTTTTCGGCGGTCCCTCCGGCTGGGGCGGCGCGGCCCACGCAGGCACCTCGCCCGGCAGCATGGATCCCGATACGGGCGTCGATACGGATTACTCCGGCACCGGCGGCGATTTCGGAGCGGATGACGGGGGCGGCGGCTTCGGCGGTGATGATGGCGGCGGAGACTTCGGGGGAGGCGGTGACTTCGGAGGTGGGGACTTCGGCGGCGGCGACTTCGGAGGTGGGGGCGATTTCGGCGGTGGAGGAGACTTCGGCGGCGGTGGGGATTTTGGCGGCGGTGGAGATTTTTGATGCGACTTCGCCATGCCCTCTAGCGAAAGGATGGCGGTCATGATTTCGGCCCTTCCCCGCATTCTGTCTCTGCTCTTTCTGGTCTGTCTGGCGAGTACCGTGCGGGCCGGGAAACAGGCTGAGGCGATCCGCGATGACGCCCGGATGTTTCATGCTTCCGCCGTCGATCGCGCCGAACAGCAAATCACTGGCATTCACCAGTCATTCAATTGCGGCTTGTTCGTGCGAACGATTGCTTCCGCCTCGCCACGGCCGCCGCGTTGGTTCCCCGTTCTGAGGACGCCGCGAATCAACCGGATGCTTGAAGAGCAGGCTCACGCCTTCGCCGACGAGTCTGGAATGCCCGGAATCCACATTGTCATCTGCCACCGCCCGCTCGACGTTCACGTTGTCGTTCGCCCCGGAGAGAATGTGGATCTGAACCGTCACGATGCCGAAACGCTGCGGCAGACGTTGATGCGCGATCTCCATGACAAAAGTGCGGATGCCGCCCTGCTCGCCTTGGTGAATCGAGTCCGGGACATGCTGCAAGACCACGCCGAGCGTGGCTCGTCGCCAGTCGTCAACGGAATTGTCCTTGTTGGTCTGCTTGGCGGCGGATTGGCACTTTGGCTGGTGCTTCGCCTGATCCGGCGCAGGATAGGGGCAGCAAGCGATCGGGAGACGCTCTCCCGCGAAAGGCCGGTTTTGCTCGGCACCATGTTCGGCTTCCCCGCGGGATTGTGGATTTACGACAAACTGTGTCCGTTTCATTTCATGACAAATGCTTCGTTTAGCCGCGAGCCGTAGGCGAGCGCTCGACCGGCGAGACGCCGGTCCCACCAGGAATAGTGGGACCGGCGTCTCGCCGGTCCTTGCCAGTGGGACCGGCGTCTCGCCGGCCGTCTGCGGCTCGCGGCTAAACGAGAGTAGGGAGATAGGTTTGGATAAGCGCGAATGTCCGTTTTGTTGGAAAATTGAGACCATCGATGAGTTCGACGCGTCCGATGTCGTCTGGCGCTTTCCTCATAGCGTCGCCATTCTGGGCATGTGGCAGTTTTATCAGGGTTATTGCCTTCTCATTTCGCGCCGCCACGCCACCGAGCTAAACGATCTGCCGGTTGACGAACGCCGGGCTTATCTCGATGAGATGTGCCTGCTGGCTCAGGCGATTCAGACGTGTTATCGTCCGCACAAGCTCAATTACGAACTGCTGGGCAATCAAGTACCGCACTTGCATTGGCATTTGTTTCCGCGCTACCTCGACGATGCGGATCGGCAAACGGCGGTATGGTTGGCCATCGAACGCGCTTTGAAAGAGGATGGCGCATGGCGGCGGCGGATGGAGACGGGTCGAGAAGAACGCTCGGCGACGATAGCGAACCTGCGGCGAGTATTGCAAGAACTAGGCGCACCTCAAGCATGAATCCTCTGCGAATTGGCACGCGCGGCAGCCCGTTGGCCTTGTGGCAAGCCCGTCATGTCGCCGACCGGCTGCGACCCTTGGCCGCGCCGCGCGCCGCGGAGTTGGTCGAGATCGAAACGTCTGGCGATCGCTTCCGCGACGCGGCGTTATCGCAAATGGGCGGCGATGGTGTTTTCACCAAGGAGATTCAACGCGCCTTGCTGGCCGGCACCGTCGATGTAGCTGTACATAGCCTGAAGGATCTGCCGACCGCTATCGTTCCTGGTCTGACGCTGGCCGCGGTGCCGGAGCGCGGTCCAAGCGGCGATGCGTTTGTCTCGCACAAGCATCGAAGTTTCGACGGTATACCGATGGGCGCCGTCGTCGGCACCAGCAGCTTGCGCCGCCGCTCGCAAGCATTGCACCGCCGGCCCGATTTGAACCTCGTCAATCTGCGCGGCAACGTCGAAACCCGGCTGCGCAAGCTGGATGAACAGAACCTCGACGCCATCATTCTCGCGGAAGCAGGGCTAGTCCGGCTCGGCTTGGAATCGTCAATAACGGAATTGCTCGATCCGCAATGGATGCTTCCTGCTGTCGGCCAGGGGGCATTAGGTTTAGAGTGCCGCACAGATGATGCCGTCACACTCGGCTTGCTTGATCGCCTGAACGATTGGCCGACGCGACAGGCGGTACTAGGCGAACGCGCCTTGTTGCGCGAGCTGGGCGGCGGATGTCTGCTTCCGCTCGGCGTCAGTTCGCGTGTCGAAGGAGACCGTCTTCTATTGCGTGCCGCCGTGCTGTCAGCCGACGGTAAACAGCGAATTGCAGCGGAACATAGCGGCGCCGCCGAGAATGCGGAAGCCGTGGGACAGCAGCTTGCCCAGATGATGCTGGCATCGGGAGCGCGAGAATTGTTATCCAACGGCAGTTAGATTAAGCGCCCTTTGTGAGCAGCGGCTTCCGCCCCGTAACACGATAGATCTGCACGAAGCCACAGCTTAAGAGCGGGAACAGCACGGACAAGAACCAACCCGCGCTCCGGCGTTGCGAATCGATCAAGCCACATTCACGCAGCACTTGGACATAATCGAGAGTGTGCCGCATATCGAGCAAGGCGATGTGACCGCCAGGTTTCAGCACCCGGGCGATCTCGCGCACGGCTTGACGCCTGCCCGCCTGGCCAGGGATGTTGTGTATGACCATGCTGGAAACGACTACATCGAAGGAAGCATCGGCAAAGGGCAAACGCCGGGCGTCGCTGTCCTGGACCTCCACACGCTCGGCGACGCCGGCACGTCGGGCATTTTCGAGCGTGGCTTCCGCGCGATTGCCGCTCAGTTCGAGACCACGCCACAAATCAATGCCCACGGCCCGACCTCCCTTTAACCGCTGGGCAGCACTGATGAGCAATAATCCTCTTCCACAGCCAACGTCGAGAACACGCTCGTCACCGCGCCAGGGAACGAGATCCAATAGGCGCTGCGCTTCGCGCAGCTTTGCGACTTTGCTGTACCACAGGAGACTGCCGGCCAAGACGAAACAATCGGCTGCAAGGATCAGCAAAACGACTTGGGCCAGGAGAAGGCCCCAGGAAGACGAATCCTGAAATCCGTGTAGCCATACCGCCGCAGCGATGCTACCGGCGGATGCTAGCAGCAACAACGCCACGCCGCGCGGGCCGTCGATGCCGTAATCGGGCTGTTGTGCGGAGGAAGATACCATGCTGATTCTAACCAAGATCTTTCACTGCCAGGGGAAGTCCTTCTCTATAGGAAACCCGCGGTTCGTAGCTCAGCTCCTTGCGTGCGCGCGTGATGTCGATTCTGCGCGAATAACCTAAGTAGTTGAGACTGGTACGACTAATGGGAGGACGGCCGCGATACAGGCGCAAGGCGGCGAGCGCCTCAAAGAGCAAACAGCCCAGATAGGGGACCGCGAAGGGAAGTTCTTTTTGCGGCACAGGACAGCCGAGCAGCCCGGCCAGGCAATCGATGAAGTCGCCGAGCGGAGTGCTTGAACCGTCGGTAATGTGATAGGCACGTCCTCGCGCCGCCGGTGTGCGGGCCGCGAGCCGCATGGCCTGGATCATGTCGTCGATGTACACGATGGGCATGATATTTTTGCGGCTGCGAATGAAGGCGAAGCGACCGTTCCGCAACGCCCGGATCATCTGCGGAAGGTTGCGGCGGTCGCGCGGGCCATAAATCATGCCCGGCCGAAGCACCGTGACATCCACACCGTGGCGCTGCTGGTATTCCCACGCCATCTGCTCGATCTCGATCTTGGCATCGCTGGCCGGGTCGCCGGTGCGCTGATACGGAAGATCTTCGGTCGCGGCATCGAGATTACGAGCGCCCAGCACGATGATGCCCGTGAGCAACACCGCCCGTCCGCTCCCTGCCCGCCGTAGTCCTTCCAGTACGTTGCGTGTCCCTGTCAAGGCGATGTCATACGCCTCGCGGGGAGATGATCCCGCCCCAGCTGCGGCGGCGCAGTGGTAGACCACGTCTACACCTTGCACGGCGTCCTGGACGACGTTGGTATCGCGCACATCGCCGATGCGCAGATCGGCTCCGTGCAACTCGGCCGCGGGTTCGGCGCGAAGTACCAGGGCACGCACGGTCCCGCCATTCTCGGCAAGCAATTCGGCGACGAGATGGCTCCCAATAAAGCCGGAAGCTCCGGTTACCAAGGAAATCATGCTCCGTCTCCTTTCGAGAACAGCAGGCATTCTCTTTCTAGGCAGAGATAGCAAAAGGGGGAAGAACCTATCTCTTTCAGCGCTTGAGAGCAATCAAACGACAGCAGTTTTCTTGATTCGCCCTAAAGCTGCGAACCGAAAAAAATAGAGTGAGGGCGATAAGGTGAAAAGAGCGTCGATCTCCGCGATTTCTTGTCTAGCCGTGTTGTCTGCCTTGTCGCGTTGCCACGGCCAGGAAGAAGCGCCTCCGCCTCGACCGGTGTTGCCCAATGCGCCCAATATCCCTGCACCGCCGCCGGTCATCTCCTTCCCCACCGCAGGCGGCAAGGCTTATCCCATCAATCTGCCGACGGCGATGAAGCTGGGCAATGTACGCAATCTCGACATCCAGTTGGCCTCGCGGCAACTACAAGCGGCGGCAGCTCAACTGCAAGCCGCCAAAGTATTGTGGCTGCCCAACCTGATCTTCGGCACCGATTACTACCGGCACGACGGCCAAATTCAGGACATTCAAGGTGACGTATTTGGTACCAGCAAGCAAGGTTTCATCGTGGGCGGCGCACCCTACCTCGTCGTCTCCCTCGCCGATGCCTTCTTCCAACCGTTGGCCTCGCGCCAGACGGTGCGTGCCCGCCAGGCCCAAGTGCAGGTGGCTGCCAACGACACCCTCTGGGCTTTAACCCAGGCTTATTTCAACCTCCAACAGGCGCGCGGCGAACTGGCCGGCTACCAAGATGCGCTGCGATTCGCTGACGATTTGCTGCGCCGCCTAGACAAGCTGGCTCCTGGCCTGACGCCTACCTTGGAGGTCAACCGTGCCCGCTCTTTGGCCGCACGGCTACGGCAAGTGACGCTTCAGAGCCAAAACAACTGGCGCGCCGCCAGCGCCGAGTTGTTGCGCGTTCTGTTCCTCGATCCCACCTTGGTCGTCGAGCCAGTCGAGCCGCCACATTTACGCATCAGCTTACTGCCGCTCGATAAGCCGGTGGATGATCTCATTCCGGTGGCCCTCACCAATCGGCCGGAATTGGCGGCCCAACAAGCGTTGGTGCAGGCATCGTTGCGATTGCTCAAGCTGGAGAAGATGCGTCCGTTGGTTCCCAGTCTCCTATTGCGCGGCTGGTCCACGCCTGTCACCGGCACTTTGGCCTTCGGCTATTTCGGCGGCGGCATCAACAGCGACCTTAGCAATTTCAGCATGCGGCAAGATTGGGACATTCAAGCGCTGTGGACACTGCAAAACTTCGGTCTGGGCAATCGCGCCTTGATCCGTCAGCGGGCGGCGGACAATCGCATTGCCCTGACGGAGTTGTTTCGCGTGCAGGATCGCGTGGCAGCGGAGGTCGTGCAAGCGTACTCGTTGGCGCAGACGGCGGAGGGGCGCATCGGCGAAACGGAGACCGAGCTAAGAGAGACGCAGACGCTGGTGCGCGAAGGGCTGCAGGCGCTTGGGCAGACCCAGCGCTTGGGCGAAGGCGGTCCAATCCAGCTCGTGATGCGGCCGCTGGAGGTTGTGGCCGCGATTCAAATGTTGCAACAAGCCTACGCCGATTATTATCTGTCGATCAACGACTATAACCGGGCGCAATTCCAGCTCTACCGGGCGCTAGGACAGCCGGCGCAGTTGATTATTGACTCCGCGAACTGCGCCGCACCTGCTCCCACACCATCCCAAACACTTCCTTAGCGGTTCGCTCAGCTTCGCAGAAGCGTCGTAGCAATCCGACGCTTCCAGGAAGCTGAGCGAACCTGCCTTGCTCTGATGCGGTTGCTGAACTAGGATGTCGGAATCCGACATCGGAGATAGACTCATGGCCGATGATCCCATCACGCGGCACTTTTTCACCGGCTTCATCCGGCTGCACATTCTCTATCACGCCGTCAAGGAGCCGATCTACGGCGCCGAGATTAGCGAAGAGCTTGTGCGGCACGGCTACCGCATCAGTCAGGGCACGCTGTATCCGACCTTGCACCAGATGGAGACGCTCGGCTATCTCCGCAGCAACACGCAACTGGTGCAGGGACGACATCGCAAATACTACCGGGCCACAGCGGAAGGACGTCGCGTTCTGAACGAGGCTCGGAACAAACTTCAAGAATTGGTCGCCGAGGTCCTCGAAGACCACGATCAGCCTTTCCAGACCATCCGTCGCAAACGCCGTGATCTGGGAACGGAGGCACCAAGATGAACCCGATCGTTTTTGCGCTGCGGCATCCGTACACGGTCATGGTGGCCATTGTCGCTCTCGTTCTGGGCAGCATCTTGGCCGTGACCCGCATGCGCATCGACATCTTTCCCGAGCTGAATTTGCCGGTCATTTACGTGTGCCAGCCCTACGGCGGAATGGACCCCGCGCAAATGGAAGGGCTAATCACCAACTATTACGAGTATCATTTTCTTTACATCAACAGTATCCACCATGTCGAATCGAAAAACATCCAAAACATGGCCCTGATGAAGCTTTACTTCCATCCGGGCACCGACATGGCTCAGGCTTTCGCCGAGACCATCGGCTACGTCAATCGCTCGCGCTCCTTCATGCCGGCCGGAACGGTCGAACCGTTCGTGACGCGGCTGGACACTGGCAGCGCTCCGGTGGGCTATCTAGTGCTTTCCAGTCCTACCCGGGACGTCGGCTCCATCCAGGATCTCGCCTTGTTTGCGATTCGGCCCATGTTCGCCAGCATTCCCGGCGTATCCGCACCGCCGCCCTACGGGGGCAATCAGCGCGCCATCGTCGTTAAAGTTGATCCTGACCGGTTACGCTCTTACCATGCTTCTCCGGAAGAAATAATCGCTGCTCTGTCCGCCGGCAATGTCGTCAGTCCGTCCGGCAATGCTCGCATCCACGACACCATGCCCATTGTGCCGGTCAACGCCATGCTCAAGGACATCCGCGAACTGGGCAGCATCCCCATTCGTCCCGGCGCGAATGTTTATCTGCGCGACCTAGCCGTGGTCGAAGATAGTACAGACATCCCTGCGGGGTACGCCTTAGTGAACGGACGCCGCTCGGTGTACATCCTCGTCACCAAGCGGGCCGATGCCTCGACCCTATCCGTCGTCAACGCGGTCAAGAAGAACTTGCCGAGCATGCAAGCCGTGTTGCCGCCGGACGTGGATCTGAGATTTGAGTTCGATCAGTCACCCTACGTCACCGGAGCGTTGTGGGGGTTGGGCGAAGAAGGACTGCTAGGAGCGGGACTTACAGGCCTGATGGTGCTGCTGTTCTTGCGTGACTGGCGCAGCGTCCTCGTGGTCATCCTCAACATTCCCTTTGCCCTGCTCGGCTCGGTAGTGGCCCTGGCGCTGACGGGGCAGACCCTCAACTTGATGACGCTGGGCGGGCTGGCCTTGGCGGTCGGC
>Ga0070739_10005697_pt1 | contig 14065 bp, 15 predicted proteins | sample Coa_R1_7_FD_66445 | JGI IMG/M metagenome (GOLD analysis project Ga0070739, IMG submission 66445) | Surface soil microbial communities from Centralia Pennsylvania, which are recovering from an underground coalmine fire - Coalmine... | ecosystem: Environmental > Terrestrial > Soil > Unclassified ... | reverse complement strand
GCTGCGGGTGGGCCAGCGGATCGCCGTAGACCTCACTGGTGGACGCCAGCACGAAACGGGCCCCGCACCGCTGGGCGATGTCGAGGGCCACCGCAGTGCCCTGCGAACCGACCTGAAGCGTCTGCACCGGCAGCCGCATGTAGTCCGGCGGTGACGCCGGTGAGGCCAGGTGGAACACCACATCGAACGGCCCCCAGAGCCGTTGATCGGTCGGCGGCTCGGTGATGTCGTGTTCGACGAAATCCAGCCCGGGCCAACCCTGCAGATCCGCGACGTTGGCCGCCGCGCTGGTGCACAGGTCGTCGACGCATACGACCTGGGCGCCGGCCCGCAGCAGCCATTCGCACAAGTGGGTGCCCAGAAACCCGGCACCGCCGGTGACCAGGACGCGACTTAGCTGACGCACCTGACGCGAATACCCGCACCATCGTGCGGCAAACGTTTTCCGCCAGCCAGGCGAGGGTAGCTTTCCGGGCATGGATCACTCGCCGCGTACCTCGTTCGTGATTGCAACCAGGGACCGCGCCGAGGATCTGGCCGACACGCTGACCCGACTGCTGGACACCACACCGTGTCCAATCATCGTCGTGGACAACTGTTCTCACGACCAGACTCGTGATATCACAGTCGAGTTTTCCGATCGCCATCCCGGACGGGTGGTGTTGCGAGCGTTGAGCAGCAACCGCGGGGCGGTGGCCCGCAATATCGGGGTCGCCGCTTGCCGCACCCCCTACGTCGCGTTCTGCGACGACGACTCGTGGTGGCAACCCGACGCGATCGCGATCGGCGAGAACGAGTTCGACCTGAACCCCGATTTGGCAGTGCTGGCAGCCCGCACCATCGTCGAGCCCGGTGGTCGAACCGACCCGTTTTGCGACGAGCTGGCCAACAGCCCACTCGGCCACGTCGACGGGCTGCCCGGACCGTCGATCCTGGGATTTCAGTCGTGTGCCGCGATGGTCCGCAAGACCGCTTTCGAATCGGTGGGCGGCTTCAGTCCGGTGCTGCATTTCCGCGGCGAAGAGCAGTTGCTCGCAGTGGATTTAGCGGCGGCGGGCTGGCAGCTGTGCTACTGCGACCGCATGGTGGCCTTCCACCGGCCGTCGCCGAGGCGCTCGGCTCCGGCAGCGCAACGAGCACGGGTGCTGCGCAACGACTTCCTGACTTCCTGCATGCGGCGACCACTGCCGGTCTGCCTGGCGGCGTGGGCAAAACTGATGAGCGCCGCCAGCCGCGACACCGCGCATCTGCGCGCGGCGGGAGAGGCGCTGGCGCGGCTGCCGGCGGCGCTGCGCAGGCGCCGCACGCTGCCCCCGAAGTTGGAAGAGCAGCTGCGGCTGCTGGAAACTTCGACCGCGCCGACAGACGCAAAATCCCCCATTTCGGCGGGGAAATGGGGGATTTTGCGTCTGCTCGGCAGCTAACCGCTAGCCGTGAGCGGTCACCGTTGCGGGCCGCTGCGCCGGCAGCACCCGCTGATACACCTTCAAGGTGTCGGCAGCGATCCGGTCCCACGAGTAACGCGACTGCGCCCGGCTGCGTCCGGTGGCGCCCCAGTCGGCCAGCCGAGCCGGATCGGCCAGCATCTTGTTGAGCGCTCTGGCGCAGGCCTGCGGGTCTTTCGGCGGAACCAGCACACCGGTCATCCCGTCGACCACGGTGTCGAGCATGCCGCCCACCGCCGCGGCCAGCACCGGCACGCCGCACGCCATCGCCTCCACCGGAACGATGCCGAACGGCTCATACCACGGCGTGCAGGCCACCACATCGGCCCAGCGCAGCACCGCAGGCATCTCGGCGCGCGACACTGATCCGCACAACCGGACCCGGTCGGAGAGGCCCAGCTCGGCGGCCAGCGCGGCCAGCCGCTGCGCTTCCGGATCAGCGGCCAGGCCGCTCACGTCTGGGCCGCCGACAATGCGCAGCTCGGCATTCGGGACCGCGGTCATCGCCCGGATCAAGATGTCGAAGCCCTTCCGCGGTACGAGCCGGCCCACCGACACGATGCGCCGCCGCCCGGTGTGGGGGGCACGGACAGCTTTTGGGCAGAACCGGTCCAGGTCAACGCCGCAGGGAACCACCGAGATACGTGAGCGCGGACGTCCCAGCCGCACCAGCTCGAACACCTCGTCGGTGCAGGTGGCCGTCACCCAGTCGACCCGGCGCGCCACCGATTGCTCCAGGCGCAGCCGCGCCGGTGGGCTGGTGTCCTGCACACCTTGATGGCGCCGTTTGACGACCCCGAGCGCGTGGAAGGTCTGTACCGTCGGCACGCGGCGCCGGCGGGCCGCCCGCAGTGTGGCGATACCGGACATCCAGAAATGCGCGTGGGCGACGTCAGGCGGCTCGTCGTGCCATTGGTCGGCCAGGAACCGGCCGAACGCGGGCATGTGCTGGAGCAATTCGTCCTTGGACAGCATCTCAGGCGGTCCCGCGGGCACGTGCACCACGGTGTAGCCGTCGCTGGTTTGGACCCGCTCCGGCAGGTCGGGGCTGTCGCGGCGGGTATAGACGAGCACCTGGTGCCCCCGCCGCGCCATCGCGGCTGACAGCTCGGCGACATGCACGTTCTGGCCACCGGCGTCGACGCCGCCCAGCGCCGCCAGCGGACTCGCGTGTTCGGAGACCATGGCGATCCTCATGCGGCTTGCCTTCCTCGATAAGCCCCCCGGGTGGTTTTCAAGTGAACTCATGCGCATACGTCCTCAATGAGCTGGTCCCAGTCGCGCAGGAACCGGTCGAGGCCGAAGTGGTGTAATGCGAACTGGCGCGCCGACTTTCCCGCAGCGCGCGCCGCCTCCGGATCTGCGACGTAGCGTCGCAGGGCATCGGCCAGGGTGTCGACGTCGGCGCTGACGACACCGGCCTCACTCGGCACGGCGAGCGGAACCATGGTTGATCCCACCGCGACGACAGGCATCCCGAGATGCATCGCCTCCAGCAGCGAGAGTCCCAGCGACGTCCACCGCGCGGTGTGCAGGTACACCCGCCGGCGTGCCACCTCCTGGTGCAGAGCCGGCGGCAACACGTCGCCCCAGCCGCGAAGACGTGAACCCCAATCCGTGTCGTTCAGCTCTAGCGTGCCCATTCCCCACACGTCGATCGGAACGTCGGCCGACAGCGGCGCCAGCAAATCGGCGCCCACCACCCGGCAGCGCCGGACCGGCTCGTTGATCATGGTCGCGGCGGCCGGCAACTCGCCTGTGTACAGGTCGCCTGGATCGACGATGCCGTGGGTGATGACCGCGGTCGGCGCGACCCCGTTGTCCCACATCAGCCGGTTGAAGTCGGTGACGTGCACCAACGTGATATCGGTGCGGTCGGCGACCGAGTGCCGGCTTTCAGCCGGCGACGGGCGTGGCGCATTGTGTTCGACGTACACCGTTGGGACGTCAACACCCGGGCGCCGGCCCGACCATGTCGCCATCAGCTCGAGCTCGTGCGGACGTTGCAACACCGCGACGTCGATGGGCTCATCGACCAGCCGATCGATTTCGACTTCGCGTGCCCGCGGCCAGCGTCGACCGCACAGTCCCCGCCCATCGGCATCCTTGCTGGCGTTGACGGGCACGACATACCGGTCCCGACCCCGCACGAAGGCCTCGGTCCACGAGCCGTGGACATGCCAGAGCAAAACGCTTCTCGCCGTCGCTGTCGGCATGCGAGAAGTACTTCCCTCACTCTTTGGGGGCCAAACATTGCCGGCGTTCAGCGGCGGTGAATCCGTCCGAAATACCGCCTTGACGTGGGCTTTTCCGCTAGTCGTGCGGCGCCCGGCCCCATGTTTAGGCGGGATGTCGGGGCACTTGACGGGGCGCCAGGCGCCGAGCGAGCGTTACGACGAGGCCGTCAGCCCACGGGTGGCCGGGCCCTCCAGCAACGTGCCGTCAGGCGCGAACCTTGAGCCGTGCAAAGGGCATTCCCACGATTTGCTGGCGTCGTTCCATGCCACGATGCCGCCCAAATGCGGGCACACCGGCGAAAGCCGGTGCTGCACTCCGTCGACTGTGCAGCGAGCTTGCAGATGCCACGGCGGACCGGTCACGACACCGTCCTCACTTGGCGCGCCGCGTCGCACCACCGGGGTGAGCCAGCCTTTGGCCATATGGAAGCCGACCTCCAGATTGGCCTGGACGGCGGTGGTGATGCCGGTGAGCTCGTGCGGGCTCCACGCCGAGAACGCGCGCGCCCAGTCCATCCGCCCGCCGAGAATCCGTCCGCTGAGAATAAGCGCTGCAGCGGTGCCGCTGGTAAGACCCCACTTGTTGAATCCGGTTGCGACAAAGATCTTTTCATTGCCCGGCAGAATCGGGCCGACATACGGTAGGCGGTCGACAGGCGTGTAGTCCTGTGCCGACCACTGATTCGTCAGTTTCGCGCCCGGAAAATGCGTCTGCGCCCATGACGACAATTCGTCCAACTCGGCAGTGGGACTCTTGCGTCCTACGGTGTGCCCTGCGCCCGCGACGATGAGCCGTTCACCGTCGCCGACCGGGGCATAGCGCACCGATCTGGTTGGCGAACCTGCGGAGATGAACATCGGCCGCGGGATCTCACCGGGAACCTCGAACGCGAACGCGTACGACCTGCTGGGTTTGAGCCTGGCGAAGAATCCACCGCGATCCAGGATCGGGATGCCGGTGGCCAGCACACACTGCCCTGCATCGACGTCGACGTCCCCTTCGTTGGTCCGCACTTTGAGCTGCAGCCGGTCGCCGTGCTGGGACAACCCGCGGACGCGGGCATTCTCGACCAGCCTGCCGCCACGACTGGTGAGCTCACCGATCAGGCTGTCTAGCAACGGCATTGGATCGAACTGGGCCTGATGGTCCAACCGCACACCGCCGTGGAACGAGAAGGGGACATCGGCATCGTCGTCCCACTCGGCGTCCAAGCCGGCAAGCCGGCACGCCGTCAGCTCAGCACGCGCCGACGGCACTTCTTTGGCGGACTGGGCGTAGGTGTAGTCAGCCTCGCGCTGCACCGCAACGTTGTTGTCCGCGCAATAGCGCAGCAGCCATTCTTGGCCCTCCCGACTGCCTCGCACGTAGTCGCGGGCGATGTCGGCGCCGTGGCGGGCTACGATCTTGGTTAACGAGGTGCCCTGGAGCAGGCTGATCTTTCCGGTGGTATTGCCGGTGGTCACCGCACCGGGGTTGCGAGCTTCCAGCACGAGCACGTCCTTGCCGGCCCTGGCGAGCAGTACAGCAGTGATCAGGCCGGTGATGCCGGCGCCGACCACCACAATGTCAGCGGAGCGCATCTGCGAGTCAAGGTGCTCGGCTGACAGCACGTGTTCGCGTCTCTGGGACAACCACAGCGAGGTCATCTGCTCGCAGATACCCGACGTGCTCGCCACCAAACTCGCCAACCCGGCACGGGCGAGGGTGGGCAGCGTCACAATTCGAACCTCAGTACGTTCACCAGGCCAGACACCGGCGGAAACGCGCCCCGGACACATCTGTGCGCAGAGCGCATGTTTGAGGCCTCGGCAGCGTGGGAATCCGGCGACACGCGGCGGGGTGATCCATGAGCTTGAAGACATGGCCTCGCGGCGCCGATATCCGATCAGTGATCGGTGCTGAGCCGCAGGGCTCAGTGATAGCAGCCAACGAGGAGGAAGTCCATGGCGGAAGACAAGGACAAGAGCGGACCCGCAGAGGGCGTGCGCGGCGTCGTCGAAGACGTCAAGGGCAAGGCCAAGGAAGCGGTCGGCAACATCGCTGGCCAAGACGAGCTTGCTCGTGAGGGCCATGCCCAGCAGGAGAAGGCCGAAGCTCAGCGCGACGCAGCCAAGAAGGAAGCGCAAGCCGAAGCGGCCCGCGGTGGTGCGGAGTCAGCAGAGAAGAAGCAGCAAACGCACCAGGAATAGCTCGATGGAAAGGACGGGCCCGGTCTGGTAACGGACCGGGCCTGTCGACTATGCATGGGGCGTCAACGGCGCGTGTGGCGGAAGTCACCGTGTCGGTTCATGATCGGTTCATCATCGCATTGTTCAATTGCCTTGTGCTTGGGCCACTTACCGGCAGAAACATTCTGGTGAAGACACAACGCCAGGCAAACAGGTGCCCATCAACCGGCCACTAACCTAGCGGATTCTGACGCGGTGCAGCCGTGCTCAGTTTTCACGCCGAGTGGATCGTTCATCGCAATGTGGCGTGTCGTACCGATCAGACAAGAGGTCATCATGGACGCACCAACGAGCTATGTGCGCTTACAGCACAGCGTCGTAGAGACCGACCGGGCACAACCGCTCACCCGCGGATGGTCAGAGCATCTCGGTTGGTTCTGCTTCGATTTCGACGACGACCGCTGGGTGTGGTCACCGCAGGTCGCGCAGATGCACGGTTATCGGCCGGGAACAGTGTCACCAGGGACGGAGCTGGTGCTCTCCCACGTTCATCCCGATGACTTCGCCCACGTCGCCGAGACTTTGCGCGCCGTGCGTCGCACGCCGCGTCCGTTTAGTTCCCGCCACCGCATCCTGGCCACCGGAAACCGGGTGCATGACGTGGTGGTGAGCGGCGCGCCGTTTTATGACGGGTGCGGATCGCTTGTAGGTATGCAAGGTTCGTACGTCGACATGACACCGACGACAGACGGCTTCGCGCTCGGTCCGCAATCCGAATACGACCGGATGGCGGCACGCCTGCGAGTCGTCTCAAAAGACGGCCATGAGCGACGGGAACGGGTTCGCGCGGCGACACGCTGCTGACTGTTGCCACGGTTTCGCTTCCCCTGGGCACGGGTACGCGACTTGCCAGGATTCCCGCGCCTATGCGCGGGAAGCGACCGAAGGTGATGATCATGGAATACGCGGCCGACCGGTCCAGCGAGGCGAGCGGTGGCTGCTTGGCAGTCGAAACGCCTACTGCTGCAGGTACATTCGCCATCGCCCAGACGCCGGAGCGGGGCACCCCGGCTGAACCGCCTGAGCGGCTCACTCCCGAGGAGCCTCCGGAGCGGCTGAGCCCGGCCGAGACGCCGGAACGGCTCACCCCGCCAGAGCCACCCGAGCGGCTGACGCCACCAGACAAGCCTTAGTCAATCGGCTGGACGTTGGGCGTGGCGTGCCGCCCCGAACCGTTACCCGAATAGCGGCAACGCGCGTTTGCGAGCTAACGCATCCATGCCGCGCTGAATACTGTCTTGGACCTCGTGGTACTTGCGCTCGACGTACTGGTCGTCGTCGGCGCGCGCCGGGTCGTGGTCGAGTTCGACGGCGGGCATGAACCGCGTGCGGATCTTGGCCGGCAGCGGCAGCTGCGGCAACGCCGCGGGTGCGATACCCCATGGCAACGAGATCGCCAGCGGGAATACCTTGAGCCGCAACAGCCGGTCCAGCCGCAGTGTCCGCGAGAGCCGGTCACCGCGAATCAGCACCGGCATGGCGTCGGCACCGCCGACGGTCGCGATGGGCACGATCGGCACCCCCGCGCGAATCGCCATCTTCACAAAGCCCTTGCGGCCGGCGAGGTTGGCGTGGTCGCGTTCCTTCCACGGCCGCAGCGAGTCCACTTCCCCACCGGGCCAGAGCGCGACGTCGCGGCCTTCCGCGAGCGCGGTCGCGATGGCGTCCGGGGCTGCCGGCAACACGCCCATCGACCGGAAATAGCGGCCGAATAGCGGGATGGCCATCAGCGCGTCGTGGGCGGTGCCGTGCAGCGGCCGATCTTGCCCGAACCGTCGCCACCATTGCAGGCCGACGGTCCAGGCGTCCCAGACGAACGGGGCGCCCGAATGTATGCCAATCAACAGCGCCGGCGGCTCGGGGATGTTTTCCCAGCCGTCGATCTCCATCCTGAACCAGTAGTCGACCAGCGTGTTCCACAGGAACTTCTGGCGCTGCAACGTCGCCTCGTCGGGCCCGCTCAGCTCCCATTCGCCGGAACGCTTGGCTACCCATCCGCTGAGCCCGCCGGCCTGATCGGCGCGCCGGTCGGCCATGACCGCCCGGGCTTCGTCCGCATGCCGTTGAGCCTGTTCACGCACATCCGCCGGCCGATGATCGATGACATCCATACGGGTCTGTTACCCACTTCCGCGACAACCCAATGCAGTCACTCACACCCGCCGAAACGAAACCTCCCCGCGTCGCACGACGCGGGGAGGCCGACGGCAGCAGTTTGAACTGCTATTGAACGGTCACTGGCCCGGAGCCGGAGCAGGTGCACTGCCTGGACCCGCGGCCGGCGCACTACCTGGAGCTGCGGCCGGCGCATTCGCGGCCGGTGCGTTGGCGTTGGCGTTGGTGGTCCAGATCAACACATCTTCGACGCCGTCGTTGTAGACGACGCCGTTAGGCTGTGCGCCGGTCACGTCGAAGTAGAGCTTCCCGTTGGCCTGCTGGCCCTGTGGGAGCGGCGCATCCGGGAGGCCGTTCGGCGCCGGCTGCGGCGGAATGATCACCCGGTAGTTCTGGCCATTGGCAGCCCGGGCGTTGAAGTCCGCGACGAGCGGCGTGACGGTGCCGCTCTGGGCGACCGCGGTCACGTCGGCCTGCCAGAGCTGCCCGGCCGGAGTGTAGCCCGGAATCATGACATTGCTCGGCTGCAGGTTGTTGACGGTGTACGCGGTAACCAGCGGCCCGTCGACCAGCTGTTCAGTCGTGCCGAACTTCTGCACGGTGGGATTGACGGCAGAAGCCGTTGCAGCAGTGAAAACTGTGGCAGTTGCTATCGCAGCAGCTCCGATTGCCGATTTAACGGCGGTCTTGGTGAACTTCACGCTATCTCCTCTCGATGCGACTCGAGTCTTTTGTTCGAGCGGTGCGCACAGCCATAGGCGAGCTATCACCGCACGTAAAGTCCCATAACCGATCCGCAGCGTGCTCAAACATAACCCGGATGGATTTCCGAGATTAATTCCGCGAAGACCATACCTGGCAAAATCGCAATGCGTCTTTTATCGGCTTTTATCTGCAGTTTTGCCTTATCCCGTCGCGTCGGGTCGCGTCCGCCCGTCGATCGGGCCGCGGCCAGTTGGCCGGATTAGCCCGTCTATCTGCCGGGTAGCCGGACGGGGAAGGAAGGACCAGCTTGCCGGCGGCGATGATCTGCCAATGTGTCGACGGGAGGTGAGCGTGATGACCCGGCATGTCGAGGTCGACGACGCATTGTGGGAGGAGTTCCACCGGGTGGTCAACATGTCTTCTCGCGAACTGCTTGAGTGGCTGCGCACACGCTCGGCCGACGAGCGGACCGAAGAGCTGCCCGACCAGGCCGGCACCCAGACCGGCCAGCGCGTGCTGGAAATCCTGAAAAAGCGGCGAGTCGACCTCACTGAGGACGATGAAAGGATTATGCGAAAGGTGGTCGACAAGATCCACGCCGAACGCGGCGCCGACCTGGAGCCGACTGCGGGACAGGAAAACTGGCGGCACCGGCTGATGACAATCGGTCACGACCCTTTAAAGGAACCGCGACGTTGACACCATCCGGCCCAATACGGTTTTGAAAATGCATGAGAAATAAGGAGTTTCATAATGGGACGCGAGAGCGCGAAGCACAGCCCGCGCGAGGACGAGCAGCTCAAGCATGAGCTGCGGGGAACCCTGCAAGGCAATCGCTCCAGCCGGGCCGAGGAATGGCGCGACCCAGAGCCACCGGCCGACGACGATCCAGACGTTCCCAACGCCGGGCCGCCCATCCGGTAACCCCGTCGGCCGATAGCACCACAGCCGTCGACGCGGCTGCCGCGCTTACCAAACAGGCTTCCAGAAAGGGAATCGATGATGGGTTTTCCCGAGCAGCAGCAAAACGTACCCGGCGTGCAGTCGCAAATGGAGCCGGTTCCCGATTGCGGCGAAAAGAGTTATCGCGGTTCGGGAAAGCTCACAGGTAAAAGAGCGGTCATCACCGGGGGCGATAGCGGTATTGGCCGCGCCGTTGCGATCGCCTTCGCCCGAGAAGGCGCCGATGTGCTGATTGCGTACCTCAACGAGGACGAAGATGCCCAAGACGTTGCCCGCTATGTCGAGGAGGCCGGCCGCAAGTGTGTGCTGGCGCGCGGTGACCTATCCGACCCGGCACACTGCCGCGCGGTGATCGACCGGGCCGCTCAAGAATTTGGCGGCATCGACGTGCTGGTCAACAACGCGGCCTTCCAGATGACTCACCAGAGCCTCGAAGAGATCAGCGACGAGGAATGGGAATACACCTTCAAGCTCAACGTCGGTGCATACTTCTACCTCGCCAAGGCGGCGTTACCGCACATGTCCCCCGGCTCGTCGATCATCGGCAGCTCATCGGTGAATTCCGACGCGCCCAATCCCACCCTGGCGCCGTACGCGGCGACCAAGGCGGCGATCGCCAATTTCTCGGCTAGCCTGGCGCAGCTGCTGGGCGAGAAAGGTATCCGAGTCAACAGTGTCGCGCCAGGACCGATATGGACTCCGCTGATCCCATCGACAATGCCCGCCGAGAAGGTGACGTCGTTCGGCGAGAACGTGCCGCTCGGGCGCGCCGGACAACCTGCAGAGTTGGCGCCCATCTATGTGTTGCTCGCCTCCGACGACGCCAGCTACATCTCCGGCGCTCGGGTCGCGGTAACCGGAGGCAGGCCCATTCTCTAAGCGTCGCGGCAGTTCTGCCGGCACCTGTCCCGCAGGTCGACAGGGCCGGTTTCAGTGTCCCATGCGCGGGTATGCCCCACTGATCGTTCACGAAAGGGCAGCGAGTATGGATGCGATAACGTTTCTTCGTCAGGACCACAAAAGTGTGCTGGGCCTGCTGGAGACGCTCGACGACGCACCGTCGGGCTCGGGCGCGCAAGCCAGTGGTCTGGAGACGACGGTGAACAACCTGATCATCTCCGAGTCACAACATGAAGCCATCGAGCAACAGTTCTTCTGGCCAGCCGTCCGAGAGGCGCTCGAGGATGGAGATGCGCTTGCCGACAAAGCGATTGAGCAGGAACAGCAGGGTAAAAAGCTGCTGCAGCAACTTGAAGACGGCAAGCCCGGCGAGCCGGCGTACCACGACGCGCTGAAACAATTCGTGCACGCCGGCCGCGAACACATTGCATACGAGCAGGATCTCGTCTGGCCACAGTTCCAAGCGGCGGTTAGCCGCGAGCAGCTAGAGCAACTCGGCCAAAAGCTCGAACAGGCAAAGAAGATCGCGCCGACGCGACCGCATCCCGACACCCCGCCGAACCCCACGGTGCTGAAGACAATGGGCATGGGCGCCGCGATTGTCGACCATGTGCGCGACGCCTTCACCGGCCGCGCCGAAGACAACCCACCAGATCCGCAGAGTCACTGAAGTGCATTGAGGCCGGCGCCGATAGTTATGGCGCCGGCCTTCATGGTTCGTTGTTTATGTTGTGGCCACGCGCTGTTCGTGAGTGAACGGCTTTTCGCTCTCGACATTGGGTGAGCCCTCAGGGTTTTGCTCGGCACCCTTGTTCTGTCGAAGGTTGGTACCCAGCCACTGTTCTTCGGGCTTCTCGACGTACTGCCATTCCATGCCCTCCGGCCACGGACCCTGGCCCTGGTTCCACGGCCCGCGAATGGATTCACCGCCGCCGTCGGACATGTTGAAGGCAACGTTTTGGAAGCGGTCATCCGCCGGCAGCGTGCCGGGCGGGAAGTTCACCGGTAGTTCGTTGAGCGCTGCGGTGAACTGCTGGTAGTGGGCGACCTCGCGAGTCATCAAGAATGTCAGGGTGTCTTGCACACCCGGATCGTCGGTGAACTGCTTGAGGTACTCATAGACGATCTTGGCCCGAGACTCGGCCGCCAAGTTGTTACGCAGATCCACGGTCGGGTCGCCGTTGGCATCGATGAAGGCACCCGTCCAGTTGTTGCCCGCAGAATCCTTGACATCAGGCCCACCACCGCTCAGCACGAAAAACATCGGATTCACCGCGACTGCATGGATCGCCTGTTCCCGTCCATCCGGACTGGCAACAGCCGGCATCCAGTCACAACGCTGGTTGGCGATCTTGAGATTGTCGCTGAGCCCATCGAGCAGCATGGTGATCGTTGACCCGACCATTTCCAGGTGACTCAGCTCTTCGGTCGCGATGTCCATAAACAGGTCGTACATTTTGGGGTTCTTCTCCCGCAGCACGAAAGCCTGGGTGAAATATTGCAACGCAGCGGTGAGTTCACCGTTCGCGCCACCGAACTGCTCCATCAGCAGCGAAGCGAAACGCGGATCAGGCCGGTCGACCCTGACCTCGAACTGAAGATCTTTGTTGTGGACAAACACATGCGCCTCCGTATGGCTCTGAAAGTGTGCAGATCGTCGACGGATACCCATGGCGCCTGGTGCCAAACCAAACGCTTCAGCGTCGGATACTCGAGGGACCGCTCGCTGGAAAGCCCGTTGGCTGCCAATAGAATTGAATTGCTAGGTTGAGCGGTGGCCGGACGGCCGGCGATCCGTGCGCAGCGATGCCGTCAACAGCAGCGACCCGGGGGGATGATGGCCGACTTGTGTAACCGTCGAACTGTTCTGCAGCTACCGCTGGCGCTGGCCGCAGGCACCGTACTGGCCCAGGCACCGCGCGCCGCTGCCCAGCCACCCCGCGCGTCGGCGGACAAAACCAGCCGCTGGTCGCCAGACCGTGCTCATCGCTGGTATCAAGCACAAGGTTGGCTCGTCGGCGCGAACTACATCACGTCAAACGCGGTCAACCAGCTCGAGATGTTTCAAGCCGACAGCTACGATCCCCGGCGCATCGACACAGAACTTGGCTGGGCCCGATTGTGCGGGCTCAACACTGTGCGGGTCTTTCTCCACGACCAGCTATGGGCCCAGGATCGCCGAGGCTTTCAGATGCGCCTTCAGCAGTTCGTGGCCATCGCGGCGCGCCACGGCATCAAACCGCTGTTCGTCCTGTTCGACTCCTGTTGGAATCCGTTCCCCCAGCAAGGTCCCCAGCCCGCGCCCACACCAGGGGTGCACAACTCAGGTTGGGTGCAAAGTCCCGGCGCTGAACGCCTCGGCGACCGCAGATACGTCCGCGTTCTCCACGACTACGTCACCGGAGTGTTGACCCAATTCCGCGGCGACGACCGTGTTCTGGGTTGGGACCTGTGGAACGAACCAGACAATCCTGCGCGCAGGTATCGACAGGTCGAACGGGAAGACAAGCTGGACTGTGTCGCGGAACTTCTGCCCCAGGTATTCCGCTGGGCACGGTCGGTCGATCCATGTCAGCCATTGACCAGCGGCGTGTGGCACGGTGACTGGGCAGATCCGGCGGGCCGCAGCACCATCGCCGACATCCAACTCGGCAACGCCGACGTGGTCAGCTTCCATTGCTACGGTGAGCCCGCGGTGTTCGAGACCCGCATTGCCGAACTTTCCCCGTTAGGGCGGCCAATCCTATGTACCGAGTACATGGCTCGTACTCTGGGCAGCACCGTGGAAGCAATCCTGCCGATTGCCAAGCGGCACAACGTCGCTGCAATCAATTGGGGGTTGGTCGCGGGAAAGACCCAAACCTACTTCCCGTGGGACTCCTGGGACCAGGCGTACACAGCCATCCCGCAGGTCTGGTTTCACGACCTGCTTCACCCTGATGGGCGACCCTACCAAGACACCGAAATCCAAGTGATTTCCAACGCGGACCGGCTGGCACCACCCGTCGGCCCTCACGAGGCGAATCCCTAGTAAGGGACGAAGGATCGGTTGCTGTTGGTTTGGAAGGTGAAGCGCTCCGCGATGTCTACGAGCGCAGCCCTGCACGGCCGTCGCGCTCAACTCGGCCCCGCGTCCGCTGACGTCCGCAGGCACCGCATGACGGGGATAGTTGGGCATCAGAAACTAAACCGGCTACGCGGTTTGCTACCGAATCGGGATCTTCGCGTTGCGGCTGCACGACTATCGGACGACAGCGGGGCGAGCTGCACTGTGCACCAAGCGAATCCGCTGGTGGCGTCGGGTGCGCGGTTTAGGTCAGGTGCAGGTCAGTCGCCGAATCCGCCGGTCGGCACAGGGGCCGGCGCCGGTGCCGGGGAACCTCCGCCAAGGCGGCTCGCGGCGAAGTCAGCACCCTTGTCGATGATGCTTCCGTCGTCGGCGTACATATCGTGCGCGGCGAAATTCATCCC
>Ga0070739_10005696_pt1 | contig 14066 bp, 25 predicted proteins | sample Coa_R1_7_FD_66445 | JGI IMG/M metagenome (GOLD analysis project Ga0070739, IMG submission 66445) | Surface soil microbial communities from Centralia Pennsylvania, which are recovering from an underground coalmine fire - Coalmine... | ecosystem: Environmental > Terrestrial > Soil > Unclassified ... | reverse complement strand
CGGTTCACTCTTCCGGACCGTCGTCCGTGTTGTATCAGTCTCCTGACCCGGCCATCGGCCGCGCGGGGTGGGGTGCGCGGCCGGCTTGCCAAGGAGGCCGGTTCCGGGCACCTTACCCGGTACGCCGACACGTTGGCCGGCCTCCTTAGTCGAGCACAGGGAGCGGATCGTCCAGCGCTCCGCCCTGTCATCAGGGTTCTTACGTTACCGGATGACTGCTACCGATGGACGTTCGGTTAGGAGCTTGCCTCCGCTCCCTGCACTTCTGAATTTATCGGAAGTGCAGGGAGCTGTCAAGCCACCTGCACCCGGAAGTTACCGACATGGAACCACAAGTAGTCGGGCGCGATATGCGGTAATGGGCTGTGAGCGAGCACGCCGCTTACGAATTCGTCGTATGCCTCGATATCATCCGTCGCGCGCCGTATACCAACCCATGAACGTTTACGGTCGTTCTCGACCAGTATCGAAGAACGCGGATGATTCTGAATGGTGATCGCGCCTAGTGGAGTGCCCGTAATCTTGATCTTGGCCGAATCAACCTTCTTAATGTTCTGATATCTGTTGTTGAAGTTCCACGTCCGGCGGAACTCCTCCAAGATCGACGATCGGTGCGCCGGGTTCGGGGCGACCGCGCCGGAGCGCCACCGCTTGAGCGTGGCCGGCTGTGTGTGCAGCCGGCGCGCTACCGCGAGTTCGCTCGCTCCGGTCTTCACGGAGGTGAGGTACGCGAGCATCTGACGTACCGTACGGGCCGGCGGGGGCGCCGCTCCCTGCTTGGAGAGCATGGCCAGTACCGCGGCGCCGAGTGCTGCTGCTCCGGGCGGTCGCTCAGCCACGGCTGGTCCGGCGCGGATCGTCGAACCACTCGGCTACCGGCCGGGTGTACTTGATCGAGAACCGGTGCTTGTCCACGTGCTCACGCATCGACTCGGGTACCCAGGTCTCCGGGTCCGCGTCGGCCGGGACCGCAAACACGATCTCGTCCGTGTTGCCGACCGCGAGCACCAGGTCCCCGGCGTCGATCGCGGCCATGGCGACGCGTCCCATCGCGGCGTAGTGCGCGCCGATGACGCCGTATTGCCAGTCCCACCGATCGACCGGGCCGGGCTGCTTGTCCGGGTCCACGATCCGCAGACACCCGAACGCGCTGTTCTGCTCCGCCTTACGCGCGGCCAGCTGCTCCGCGCTCGTTGCGGACCGGCGCTGGTCCAGCATCCACTGTCCCCACGGCGCCAGCAGGTTCTCAGAGCCCTTCCCGGCCAGAGACCACAGCACCTTCGGGACCTCGATCAGCTCCCGGTCCGCCAGCTGTGCGAGCCAATCGAGCGTGGCGCGCGGCATCAGCGCCTTCTCTCCGGCCACCAGCGGCCCGAACGGATTCGGCAGCCCGTCCCCGTGCCTCCAGCTCTGCGCGGTCACCATGAACATTCCGGCGAGCCGCTGAGCGCGGATCTCGGCGTACTCCATCGGCCCGAACCGCCGCAGCACGTTCGGCACCACCCACGCCTTCATCGACTGCGGGTACGCGGCCTTACGGTCGAACACCTTGACCAGCGAGCACCAGTCCGGGCAGCGAGCCGGGAACATCGTGTACTGATTCGGCTTGCCACCGAGCCACACCGCGTCGTACCCCAGGTGCTCCTTCTGCACATCGGGCAGCTTCCACACCGCGTGCAAACGGGACTGCTTCGTGATCTCCATGAGCTGCTGGAGCGCGCCGTTCCCGCCGGCCATCTCCGGCAGCTGCTCCGGCTCGAACGCCTCAGCCGCGCCGTCCGGCGCCGCGGCCTCGTTCAGCAGCGCGGAGGATACGTGCTCGAACCCGGCCGGAGCGTCCGCACTCGGCGCGGCGGGTACGGGCGCCGGTCGCTCCGGCCGGTCCGCCCATGGTAGCGACTCGGGTACCGGCTCCTGAGCGCGCCGGTTGGCCGGCGAGTTCGTCAGCGTCCACAGCTTCCCGGCGTAGTCGATCGTGTTCTCCTGACGCAGCCGCTGGAGCGCCCGGTCAATGGTCTGCGGGGTGGCCGGGATATCCGCGCGCAGTTCCGCGATCGTCGCGGACGGGTGCTTGGCCAGATACTCCAGGATCAGCCGCGGCGTACTGGAGTGCTGCGCCTCCGCGAGCGTGAGATCCGGAGCGAACTCCCACAGACCGCTGTGCACGTCGTACCGCATCGGGTGATCAAACGACATGCCGCGCCGGGACGCCACGTGCAAGATCCCGGTCTCCGCGCCGCGCGCCCGCTCCAGATACATGATCGTGGACACGGAGCCGGCGGAGCCCATCGACCCGGACAGCCGCTCTACCCAGTCTTCTTCTCCGCCGTCCTTCTTCAGGTGATGCAGCATCAGGATACTGACGTTGTGCTTACCGGCCAGCTTGTTGACCCACGCGGCATTCGTCGCGTCGAAGTCGTACGCGTTCTCGTTCTTCCGGTTCTTCCCGATGAACAGCTTCATCGTGTCGACACGCACATACGAGTACGGGGCGCCGGAGGCCGCGGCCTCCGTGAGCACCTTGTCCAGCAGCTCCAGCCGCTCCCGGAACGTCCCGTGAGCCGTAGGCCACTCGTGAACGTAGTCGATCAGGTCCGCCGCGCGCCCGGTGCCGTACCGGTTCTCTCCGTCGAGCACGCCCAGCGGAGAGATCGAGCGGGAGCGGTCCTGCGTGATACCCGCGTCTCCCTCCAGGTCCAGGATCAGACACCGGACCCGCTCCTGAGCGCCCCACCCGCCGAACGGCCGGCCGTACGCGAGGAAGTGTTCCCACTGCTGCGCCAGGAACGACTTACCGACCTTCGGGCCGGCCGCGAGGATCGCCGCCGTACCGCGGAACAGCAGCTCCGGAATCAGCGGCTGCGGCCGGGGAATGTCCCGGTACCGTACCTCAGACTCCGAATACCACACATTGAAGTCCTGCCACCACGCGATGCGCCCTGTACCGCCCGGCGCTTGTTCCACCCCTGTCACTGTGGTACAGTCCTCCCATCTTTGTGCTCGTGAGGGCAGCCGTCCTTACAGCAGACGCCCCCGGATTCCCAGTCCGGGGGCGTCCTGCGTAATGATCGCGGTAAGGCTGACTATAGCCCTTTTACCTGGTCTTGCTAGTGTCTTCCGGCCCATCGGCGCCTAGAATCCGCGCCCACCGCCGCGCCACGAGGAACGCCACGCCGACGATCACACCGCAGCCACCGAACCCGATCGCGGCCTGAGCGAGGTATCTCACCGGTACCCCCATTGAGTCTCGAACCGAAGGACGATCTGGTGGCCGTGCCGTTCCCTGATCTCTTGGAAGTCCCAGTACCTTGACATCTCGAACGAGTCAGCGAACTGGCCCGGCCGCAGCGGGACGCTGAGACGCGGGGTAACCGGCGCGTTGTTGACCTCCAGCCAGATCACGATCGTGTGCGGAGGGCGAGGCGCCGGCCGTTCCGCGTACGTGACCTTGTGCTCGACCCGGATCGGATTGGCCGGCCAGCTGTCCAGCGTGACCTTCATCGGCTCAGTGTCGATGGCCGGCTCCTCCGGCTGCGCTTCTGAGCGAGACTTACGCCACGGTGTCCAGCCGCTCACGTGATCACCCGAATCATGACCCGGAACGGACCGGCGTACGCCTCCGCCGCATATCCGGGAAGGACATGGCCGGATTGAGTGGCGCGGTTCTCGATCCGGTTCAGCTCCATCGTGTTCAGCGCCATCAGGACGGTACCGATCTCCGTGTCCTCATCCGCCGCGCGGTGCGTGTGGAGCTCCAGGGCGATCAGGTGTTCTCCCTCCTCCAGCGTCACGATCCTCACGACACCGGCCGTTCCCACGCGGCGGACCAGGTGTGCGGCCCGACCATCCCGTCCACCTGGAGGTACCAGCCGTGCGCGGTCGAGTCCCGCTGGAAGTCCTCGCACACTCGCCACGACTGCGGTCCATACCAGCCGTCCACGGTGATACTCCAGCCGCGCGCCCGCATCCGGTCCTGCCACGTGCTCACGTCGGCCCCATGCATCTGGGGCACACTCTCCGCGCTGTAGATCAGCGTGCGACCGGGGAAGGGGGGCGCGGAGGTGGCCGGCGGGTTGGGCAGTCCGACGATCGCCGCCGCACGCGCGATGATCTCCGCGCGCTGCGCCTTGACCGGCTCGCCGGGACAGTCCGGGTGACCGCCCCACGCGTCCCCGCCCATCCCGTGCCACCCCAGACCGCCGCGCGCCGGGTCGTCCGTGGCCACCAGAGCGACGCCGTACACGGTGTGCGCGCGGGCCAGGATCTGCGCGCACGCCTCGATCTGGTCCGCCGTGAGCTGCTGCCCGCTGTACCCCTCGTTCTCGATCGAGAGCCACCGGGCGTTGCCCGCGGCCTCCCCCCACGCCTCATCGCTGGTGTCCACCATCTGCACCGGGCGCCCGACCTTCGGCGCGAAGAAGTGCGCCGACACCTGGGAGGCCGGGTTCTGGCACCACGCGATCGAGCCGGCCTCGTTGCCCTGCTGGATGTGCAGCACCACACCTTCGATCGACTCCATACCGCCCGGCCGCTCGTTCGGCGTCGGACCGATGTACGGGGCGATATCCGACCACTTCATATCTCAGGCTCCTTAGAACTTGAATCGGCTGGTCCCGCGGAGCGCGGGTTCCACGTCGTACGCGCACAGCGGCGTACCGCGGTACAGGGTGGCCGCGTAGAGCGGCAGTTCGCGCGACTCCGGGGTGTAGAGCTTCCCGCCGCGGGCGATCAGCTTGCGCGCCCACTCGACCGTCATCTCGACCCCGTACGTGTTGATGAACTTCCCGGTGTGGTCGGTGGCCTTCAGCGGCGGTCCGTAGTCGGAGTGCATCAGGCCGGCCACGCAGACCGCGCACAACTGCGACGGGTCGAACGTCAGATCGAACGCGAGCGATTCGTCTTCCTCGTCGTCCGGGTCGGTGTGCTCGAATCGCCAGTCCGGCGGGAGCGTCAGGTCCAGCGCGCGGAACTCCAGCCGGAACGTCTGGTCGCCCACCAGCCGGAACGCGTTCGGGTCGCCGGGCTCACCGCCGACCACATCGGACCATCCTTCCGGGTCCTCCGGACGTGCCGTCAGCTTCGCCTGCAGGTAAGCCTGAAGCGAGTTCGTGTACAGATACGTCCCGCCCGGCCCGGTGAGCCGGATCTCGATACCGGGGAAGCTCATAGCTCTACCTCGCGGATGTGCAGCGCGCAGAGCGGGGAGCTGTTGAGCACCGTGATAGCGATCATCGGCAGGATGGCGCCGTGCTGCGTGAACAGCGTCATCCCGTTGACCGCATGCCGGATGCCCTGGTAAACGTCCTTCACGTGCGCGATGGGCACGCCCAGGCCGTTGCGCGCCTGGACGACCGCCTCCGGGTCCGTGAACGTCCCGACGCACATCACACAGATACGCTCCGGCGGCAGCTCCTTCATGTCGAAGGACCAGCCGCTGCGCGGGTTGGTCTCCTCCTCCCGGTCCGGGAACTCCCACAGCAGCGGCTTTTCCGGGTAGTAGGACAGGTCCACCTCCTCCAGCTCCAGCAGCTCCCGCGCCCACTCGCGCGCCGCGCCCACGCTCTTGTCCTCCAGGCCGTGCCTGGCCAGATCCCGCACGGCCTCCACGACCTTCGATGCCTGATCCGGCGTCATCGCGGGTCCTCCGGCTGCGCGAACCACGCGCCTTGAGGCGCGGCCGGGACCAGTCCGCCGCCGATCGCGTGCGCCGGCTGCGGGTACGAGGTGACGTACGGGCGCGCCGGCATCGACCCGTTGAGGCTGGAGCGGATGGCCGCGGCCACCTGCTCCAGCTCCGCGGCGACGCTTTCGGCGTTCTCCTCCGTGACGTTCAGCTCGATCGTGTCCTGACCGGTCGGCGCGAACTGGACGCGCACGACTCGAGTCGTCTGGACGTTCCACGTGAACGAGGTGTCCACTACTTCGCCTCCTTCGCACGCACGGCCTGGACCGCCGCGGACAGAGAGCCGTCGTGCTCGTTGTCCACGGCGTCCAGGCCGATCGTCAGAAGGTGGCGGATAACCGCGGTCATAGGAAGATCCATCGGCGTCATGTGCGCCTTGATCTTCTCCGCGAGCGTCGCCGGGAGCTCCAGCGACGTCTTGACTTTCGGTTCCGTCATACCCCTAGTCTTCCCTGATTACAGGAAGACTGCAAGCGCCTACCGGTGGTTCGACCCGAACCAGGTGGAGGACCCGTACGAACGGCCCTGCTTCTCCTCAGAGCCGGACTCGTCCGCGGCGGCCTCCTCCTTCTTCTCCTCCTTGGCCTCCTCCGCGGCCTTCTCCACCTTCTCCGGCGCGGCTGCGGCCTCCTCCTCAGCCTCCGCCGCAACTTCCGCCGTCTGCTCCTGTGCGGCCTCCAGCTCCATGACCCGCGCCTCCAGCCATCCGATCCGCGCCTGAGCGTCCTCCGCGTTGTACTGCGCCTCGACCGCGGCGACTTCGGCCCGGCCGGCGGTCTCCGCCGCGTACTCCGCCTGCGATGCCGCGGCCTCCGCGGTCGCGCTCGCCTCCGCGGCATCCTCGCTCGCGTGCTGCGCCTCGTTCAGCGCCGCGCCCGACGCCATGGCCGCGGCCTCATCGCCCCCGCTGGTCTCCGGGATCACTACCGTCATGCTCGCCCGCCTCCTGTGTGCCCGTGGCCTTGTCCACGTGCCGTCTCATCGCGCCGAACCGCTCGTCCAGCGCGCGCAGTACGCGCCGATGATGCCACACGAACCCGATCGTCAGCAGGATGGGAGAGGCCAGCAGGTTAGGGATGGTCTGAACCACCTGCGTTTCGAACCACCTCACTGCACCCGCCGGATATACCCGCCGTTCGCCGTGATCGAGACCGCCGCGGCGGACGGGGTGACACCCAGCACCAGCTGAGCCGCGGACGCGTTGCTCACCACGACGGGGGACTTCTGGTTGCAGCCGGAGGGGAAGAAGTTGTAGAAGTCCCACCCGACCGCGGTCATGTGCGTGGCGTCCAGCGCGAGCACCGTACCGCGGATGCCCCACGCGGCATTCGTGACCGCCGCGCCGGAGTTGGGCTGCTGCGCCCCCATGTCCAGGATGTTCGTTCCGCCGATCCCGCCGAGGAACAGCGCGAGATCGACCGTCTGAGCGGCAAGGGTCGTGGTCACCACGCCCCACGCCTCGAACTCGAAAATCTGGCCGGCCGCAAGCGACCCGGCCGGCAGCGTGTAGCCCGGTACCAGGGACTGCAACGTGGAGACACCGGTCACGGTCGCGGCGCCCGACAGGGCGAGACTCGATCCGGACTGCACCGGGCCGGCCGTCACGATCGCGCCCGTGGTCGCGTCGATCGTCACCGCGTCGCCCAGGCCGGGCGTACCGCGCCCGATGCGTACGAAACCGGGCGCGGCCGGGTTCACTCCGCCGGGTGTCCCCTGGTCAAGGTCAAGATACGGCACCTGAGCCACTTCCCATCTCTAGATACTCGCCCCACAGGGCGAAACCCCAGCTCTGATTAGCAGCGGTCACCGATACCAACTGCGCCTTGATCGTGGTCGGTCCCTGGAGGATCACGTCCACCACCTGTGATCCCGACTTCACGTTGCCCGCGGTCCCGGTGTAGTCCACGAACGCCGCGATCACGTTGACCGGGAACACGACCGGGGTGAAGAACAGCACCTGAGTACAGCCGATCCCGGAGCCGTCCAGGAACGTGACCATCCGCAGCCGGATCTTGATCTTCGCCGGGATCGGGGAGAACTGGACGACCGGGAAACCGCCCACGTCACCGGGCTGAGTCGTATAGAACAGCTGGTCCTTGTACGGAATGCGCTGATCTTCGACGTTGGCCATGGTCAGTCGGCGTACAGCTCGACCACGATACCGAGCGTCGAGAGGTTGTTCGCCCCCGACGCGTAGGCGCACCACACCGCGTCGCCGTTGTGCAGCTCCAGCGGGACGTTCGCCGGCCACAGACACGCCGACGCGGTAGACGGCTTCGGCTGCGCGTTCGTCGAGTAGTAGAACGGATTGTCCGTGGAGATGATCACGGTTCGCTTGCGGCGCGGGTCCTTGCCCAGGATCGTGTCACCGGCCGGCCCCACGACCTGAGAGAAGGGCGCGCCCGCCTTACTCGGCTGATCGTGGACCGGCTGCGGCCCGTTGAACCTGATCAGCACCGCTTCGACGTCGGGCGCCTCCTTCTCCTGGAGGACGTCGCCGATATCGATGCGCGCGGGCAGCGCGCCGGCCAGCAGCTCCCGTTCGTGCGCCGGGATCGGATGCCCGTGCGAGTTGACCTGCTTCATGCTCCCGCCCTTCCTTACGCGGCCACGACAGCCGCCGCCTTGGCCGCACTCTTCGCCGTGGTCTTGGCCGCGGAGACCACCGGAGCAGTCACCGGCTTCGCGAGCCGTTGCAGCCCGATGAACAGGATGACACCACCCAGCACGACTTCGAGCACGCGCACCAGCGGAGGCGTGTTCGAGGTGGGCACCGGCAGCCCCTGAGCGGTCTTCACCAAAGCAGCCGCCGCTATCTGCGCGCCCACGTCCGCGATCAGCGTGTCCGCGTCCTGCTTCGACGGGGCGGAAGCGGCCTTCTGCCCGCGGCTGAGGAACGCCCCGTACGCCCCCGAGGTGTAGGTCACCCACGGCTTGAACGAACCCGACTCGTTGTAGACCTGGAGAGCCATCTTCAGGTTCTGATCCGGGAACGCCCACGCCACCGGCCCCGACAGCGGCTGGAACAGCTCCTTGTGCGCGCTGTAGTTGATCTGCGCGACGCCGTAGTCCCCGGCGTCCGAGACCGCGAAGCAGTCCCCGCCGGACTCGGCAAGGCAGATCGCGACCATCGTCGGGACGGCAGCCGCGGCGAACCCGGCGCCGGCCACCAGATACGCCAACGCGCCGTCCGTCGCGACCGCTTTCGCCCCGGCCGGCCCCGGTGTGGGAGGCGCGCCCGACGTTCCCGCGGTCGCCACGGCTTACCCGTTGCCGTACATGTCGGGCGTACGCACCGGGCCGCCCATCCCGCCCAGGTTCAGCTTGCCCGTCGCGGGATCGACCATGTTCGCGTGCCGGTGCCACCACGACAGGGCGATGGTCATCGCGCCGCCGATGATGAACACGGTCGGGTCCTTCGCCAGCAGCGAGATCCCGCCCACGACCGCCACCGATACAAGGCCGGCCTGCTTCTCCGCAGCCCACAGATGATCGTCGTTGTGGCCGCCGACCCGCGCGTCCGTGATGTTCGGCAGCGCGTGATCATAGACCACCCATACGACAGCCGCGGTCGCGAGCCCGACCGGCAACGAGACTTCCGGACGCAGCGCCATCCCTTTTCCCTCATCCCTACTTCGGCAGGACCCAGACGACATCGCCGGGCTGTATGTTCGTGGGCTGACCGCGCTTGGCCTTCAGCGCCGCGTTCTTCGCATCGTTCCAGATCGCAACGTAGTTCGTCGATCCCGAACCGTACCCGTAGTGCTGCGCGATCCCCCACATCGTGCTGTTCCACGGCGCCGGATTCGCGAACTTGACCACCGTCACCGACGTGTACGTCTTGGCCGGCGTCGGAGCCGGCGGAGGCTTAGGTGTCGGCGTGGGGGTGGGGGTCGGCGGCGGCGGAGGAGTGATCACGCCCCCGCCGCCGCCGGTCGGCGGGTTGCCTCCGCCGATCGGGGTACCGGACTGCTGCTGGACGATCGGCAGGCTCGGATGCTGCGGCGGGCGCCCCTCATACGCCCACGCCGTGCGGATATCGTCACCTGCGCGGAAGTCAGCGGCTGGGAGGCGAGATACTGGGCGATCGCGGTCGCCACGGCCTGCGGGTCGTACCCGATACCCGTCAGGTCCTGTTCGACCGCAGCTGTCCACGCCTCGTCCGTCTGCGGGGCGCTGCCCGCGTCCCCGGTCCCCTGCGCACCGGACACCGTGATCGGAGCCGGGTTCGAGTACCCGCCGCCCGTGACCCCTACGGGCGTGACCACCGTGTCCGGATTGCCGTTCGCGTCAACGTCCTGACCCTGGGCGTTCTGATACACCGGGGCGCCGGTCGCGTCGTACCCCACGAACGTACCCAGCGCGTTCGTCCCGCCCGGCGCGCCCGCACCCGCTGCGGGGGTCGCCCCGCTCGCGCGTTTCTTCCACGCCTTGTAGCCGAGATACCCCGCCACCACAGCGCCCCCGGCGATCAGGTATTCCTTGCGCTGATCCCCGAAGAACGGGACGTTGACCACATCGGAGCCGGCCACCTAGAGCCCCCACGACTGGAACCCGGAGTCCGCAGCCGCGTACGGGCTCGCCTCCGTCGCGTCCACGCGAAGCGGCTCGTCCCACGGCGCCGGAGTACGCCGCGACTGCGGAGCGATGAACGTCACCAGCCGCACGTTCGCGCTCTGTGCGGCCGGAACCGGGCTGGTGTACTGGTTCCCGTTCGCCACCACCCCTTGCGGGGGCGCGCTGTACGCGTTCGGGATGACCACCGGGCGGAACTCCACATGCCAGTCCCGGCGCGCGTACGAGCGGTCCATCCAGCGCGTGATGCGGTGCCCCACCCGCCGGTTCGGGTACTGCGCGCGGTCCAGTCCCTGCCACATCCCCGGCGACGCGGGCAGGTCCGGCATTCCGGCCGGCCGCAGCCCGGAACCGGGCGCGTCGTCCGGCAGCCACTGATACCGGTCCACGTGCTGAACGCCGTCCCGGTCGGCCGGCGCGTTCCACAGCCGTTGTTCGATCGAGCCGTCATCGCGCAAGTGCGCCGCGTCCGCCTGAGCGGAAGCAGCTGCCCACGACAGGCCGGCGCCGTACCCGACTCCTGCGTCGGGACCATCCGGCGTCCACGGGTGACCGCCCGGCGCGGAGTCCAGCGCGAAGATCCCCGGCGCCTCCGTCACGGCCTGGTCCGGTACCGCGTGCTCGGTCGGCTGAGCCCAGTTCAAAGGACCGGCGCCGGCCTCCGGCTGCGAGTGGTTCGGGTCACGCGGAGAGGCGATACCAGGCTGCTGATACGCCTGAGTCCTCCACGCGTTCGAGTAGCCCACTAGCTCACCGCCCCGCTACTGGTGCCCATCGCGGTCGAGAGCGTGCCCGTGGTGAACCGCGTCGCCGCGGACAGAACCTTGGCCGTGCTGGACCGGTTCGAGACCGCAACCTCCAGCATCCCGACGCCGATCACGGCCATTCCCAGCTTCTCTACCGTACTCATCCTGCCTTCTCCCACTTTGCCAGGAACACTTCGATCGGTGAGGGTGCGCCGTTCGGACGGGTCACCACCAGGGACGCGACCAGCGCGAGCCACGCGGTCGCCACGATCAGCCCAGGGTCGGCCGGCTCGACCACGGAGAAGATCGTCGCCGCGATCCCGGTCGCCAGAGCCACGCGGTACTGAACGCCTTTGCCCTGCATATAGTCCGAGAGCATGGTCATGCCCCCGGCGATCACAATCGGTGTGGTCGATGCGCTCACGCCGCCACCGCCCCGGCCGCCGCCGCGCCCTGCCCCTTGACCCGGCGAATCACGAACGTCTCTCCGCCCGGTCCCATCGCGTTGAACGCCCCGGTGACCGTGCCCACCCCGACAGTCTCCGCGCCGATGCACTCCGTGTTGCTGATCGCGATCGCGACATGCGTAGGCCAGCACACCAGGTCCCCGGCCGCGGCCTGGGAGGTGGGAATCGTCGTGGCGCCCGACCAGGTGAGGAACTGGAGGGTGACCGTGTGCGTGTTGCTCGGCAGGTTCAGCCCGAGATCGTGATGCAGGACGTAGGTCACGAACCCGGAGCAGTCCCACCCCGCCGGAGTGGCGCCGCCCCACCTGTACGGCACGCCCTTGTACTTGACCGCAGCCTGAGCGATCGCGTTACCCAGCGCGGAGCCCGTCGCGTCCGAGATCCCGGTCAGCCCCTGCAAGAACCCCTGCACTCCGGGATTCGAGCTGTTGAACGGGTTCAGGGCGGAGAACGCCGAACCGATCGCATCTTTGAGCAGCTCCAGCGGCGACCCGACATGGATCTTCGGCAGAGGCTTGCCACTGCTGATCGACTTGACCAGCTCGACCGGCGTCACATCCGACAGGCCCGACCACAGCAGCACACCTCCCGCGGTCGCCAGAGCCAGGCCGGCGCCGGAGATTCCGCCGGCCACGATCGGCTATGCCTTGGCGCGGATCATCGGAATCACGCGCGGCAGCACGATGAACCCGATGAGCAGGTACAGGATCTTGCCCGCATCCGGCTTGAGCAGTTCCATTCCTCGAACCTCTCTGTGATGGTTTCGGCAACGGGAGGGTATTCACCCGTTGCGGGGTGAGTACTCAGGCCGTGATCGAAGCGAGCGTGGCGCCCGCGCCCGGTGCGACGTAGTTCGTCAGCACGTTCAGCGTGTGCTGTCCCGCGCCGCCGACCGTACCGCGGAACTGGAGGCGCATACCGTCGGTCGTCTGGAGGTACCCGCGCCGGGTCTCCCATCCCGGCTTCGCGCCGAAGTCCCTGTTGAACGCGCGCATGTAGAGGCCGGCCTCCTTCGCGTTCGCCAGCTCCGGCGCGCCCGTGGTCGCCGCGGCCGTGGCCACCGCGCCGGAGTACCCGAAGTCCTCCGACATGATCGAGTTCCACAGCACCTTGTTGCGCATGTGGACGATCGACGCCTCCAGCTGGAGCGTGAGCGGGTCCGGCCAGTCCGCCTCACCCTGGAACCGCGAGTTGTTCACGTCCAGCAGATAGAACATCAGGTTGCGCAGCGGGAACCCGGTGGACGCCGTGAGCTGGATGTTCACGTTGCCCGCGCCGATCGCGTACGAACTCTTCTGCCAGTACTGCGTTGTGTCCACGGCCGGAGGCTGCGACTGGAGCGGGTTGCCCGCCGCGTCCGTGGTGGCCGGCTGCCAGTAGGACTCCGGGATGATCCGGACACGGACGGTCTGCGTACCGTTCGGCGCGGTCGCGTACGCGGTCGCCGCCGCCGCCAAACGGATCTTGACCTTGAACGGGGTGGACGCGGACTTGTTGGGCAGCGAGCCCAGACCGTCACGCGGGCACAGCTCCAGCGGCAGCTTCAGCATGTACTGGTACGACCCGGCGTTGCCGACCACCGGAGCGACACCCAGCGGGTTCGCCGTGCCCGAAGTCGCCGTGGTCACCGGAGAACCCCACGACGCGGTGTAGGTGCCCGCCGCACCGGTGAACACCACGAACTGCGAATCGCCCTGCGGATCGTCGGAGAAGGCGTAACCGCCCCACTTCTCCACGACTTTCAGATCCCACCCGGTGAACGGGCCGACGATCGGCTGATTGTTGGTATCCAGGAACTGAATCGTGTCCAGGCCGTTGTACGGACCCTCGTTCGCGAAGTTCACCGTGGTCGCCGAGTTGCCCGCCACGGTGCAGGTCACCCAGATGTACAGCTTGTTCAGGAACCCGGTGGACGGCAGTTCGTAGGTGGGGAAGTCCTGCGTACCCGCCGTCTGCGCGAGCGTCTGATCGTACGGGGTGTCGTCAACCTCCTGAACACCAACCCGGAACGGGCGCGCCGGCATGGCCGCCTGCTTCTGGCCGGGCGCCGCAGCGGCCGGCGCGGGAGGTGTCGCGGTGGCGGTGCCAGCCATGGACCTGTTCCTCTCGACGTCAAGACTCTTGACGCGAAGTGTACAGGTCTGTTCACGCCTCTACAATGCAGGCCACACGGCCCGATCGCCTTAGATACAGGTGCTCGAAGTCCCCCAATTGCGCCACACCTGAAAAAATGATCTCCGGTTCGACTCCTCCGAATTCCGTGAACCGCTTCACGTTCCCCTCGTCCGGGTCCGGGCCGAGGAACAGATGCTCCGCGCAGTTGTACGCCCACAGCGGAACATGGGTCGGCTTCTGCACTTTCGCCCACAGCCCCACGCCCTGCGAGCGGCCACGCGTCCAGATGTGCTTGAGCTCCCGATCGAGCCCGATATCGCACAGCCCGTAGCACTCGTCCGCGTCCAGCACGAAGTTGCCCTTGCGGTACGCCCACAGGATCGCCCGGCGAAACTGCTGATACTGGCGCGCCTCGTCCATATCCGGATCGAAGCTGAAGTGCGGATGCAGCACCCACCCGTTGCCCTTGAACAGCTCCCG
>Ga0070739_10005694_pt1 | contig 14068 bp, 14 predicted proteins | sample Coa_R1_7_FD_66445 | JGI IMG/M metagenome (GOLD analysis project Ga0070739, IMG submission 66445) | Surface soil microbial communities from Centralia Pennsylvania, which are recovering from an underground coalmine fire - Coalmine... | ecosystem: Environmental > Terrestrial > Soil > Unclassified ... | reverse complement strand
GCGAAACCCGCGATCAGATGCCGCAGGCGGAAGGGCGTCTGCCCGATTCACTGATCGCCTGCATCGGCGGCGGCTCCAATGCCATGGGCTTGTTTCATCCATTCCTGGACGACAGTGAAATCGAAATCTACGGCGTCGAGGCGGCCGGACACGGCCTCGATACCGGCAAGCACGCGGCCTCAATCGCCGGAGGCCGCCCCGGCGTGCTGCATGGCAATCGCACGTATCTGCTGATGAACGACGACGGGCAGATCAACGAGGCGCATTCGATTTCGGCGGGGCTTGACTATCCGGGCATCGGGCCGGAACACGTTTGGCTGCACGAACTTGGCCGCATCACATTTCTGTCGGCGACAGATGACGAGGCGCTCTACGCTTTTCAGCTCCTCTCCAAGCTCGAAGGCATCATTCCGGCGCTCGAGCCTGCCCATGCCGTCGCCAAGGTGCTCGAACTGGCGCCGCGCAAGGCGAAGGATCACGTGATGGTGGTCAATCTGTCGGGACGCGGTGACAAAGATCTCGACACCGTGGCGCGGCATCTGTCTGGCCGGCCGCGGTGACGTTCGTGCGCGTGCGGCGCGGAGACCGGATTAGCGTGACGCGGTGCTGTTGTGTTCCAGCTTCTGCGCTTCGCTCAAATGTTTCTTCAAGGTCGGCAGCGCTTCGTTGGCATATTGTCCGACCGGATCGTTGCTCTTTCTCGCCTCCCGCTGGAATTTCTTGATGTCCTTGCGGTGATCGTTCACCATCATTACCGCAAAGCGCCGATCGAACGCCTTCCCGGACAGCTTCGACATTTTGTCATAGTCAGACTTCTGCGCGGCGGTGGGTTCGTTCGGCGGCGCGACGCCGATTTGGTTGGCGACCTGTTTGGCCTTCTGTTCATCGGCCTGATGGTCATTCACCAGCATCTGGCCATAGGATTTGACGGCGTCCGATTGTCCTTTCTGCTGGGCAAGCTGTCCCATCTGCACTTCGGCCATATCGCCTTGGATGGCCTCGGTTATGAAGTGCTGGTCGGCTTGATTGGCGGCCCAAGCTCCCGACAGGGAACCAAGCGTTACCGCGGCAGCGGCAAGGAACGTAAACCGCTTCATGTATCACCTCGCTGAACTGTACCCTCGCGCTCCCGCAGCGTGAACTCGGAAAGCTCGCCCGCCGTTCCGCGCCGCGATCCTGTCGGTGCAATGCTGCAACCCGGGCCATTGCAGCGCTTTGCCCGCTTCGCAATGCCGTCAGCATCGGCTATGTAGCGCCACAGGGGCGCTTCGTCGCAGGGGTTTTCGTGCTTTACACCGGCCTTTGGATTGTCGCTGACGCTGCGCGCCGCGCCGGCCGCCGCGGCAATCATGGCCGCCGGGGCGGCACCGCATGACGACGCGCATCGACCGGCGCTTCGCGGCGTTGCAGGAAGACGGCCGCGCCGCACTCGTCACCTTCACGATGGCGGGCGATCCGGATTACGTCACCTCGCTTGCCATTCTTAAAGCGCTGCCTGGCGCCGGCGCGGACATTCTCGAAATCGGCATGCCCTTCACCGACCCGATGGCGGACGGTCCCGCCATTCAGGCTGCCGGTCTGCGTGCGCTCCAGGGCGGGCAGAGCCTCGTCGCGACGCTGCGGCTGGTGGGCGAATTCCGCAGCGCGGATGATTCAACGCCCATCGTGCTGATGGGCTACTATAATCCGATCTACGTTTACGGCGTGGATCGCTTCCTCGCCGATGCCAAGGCGGCCGGGGTGGACGGCTTGATCGTGGTCGATCTGCCGCCGGAGGAGGATATCGAACTTTGCATACCGGCCTTAAAGGCCGGCTTCAATTTTATCCGCTTGGCAACGCCAACCACGGACGACAAACGGCTGCCGACGGTGCTCGCGCACACGTCCGGCTTCGTCTATTACGTCTCGATCACCGGGATCACCGGCGCGGCGGCGCCGGACCCAGCCAAGGTTGCGGCGGCCGTCGCGCGCATCAAGCGGCACACTCGGCTTCCCGTCTGCGTCGGTTTTGGCGTGCGGACGGCCGATCACGCCCGCGCCATTGCCGAAGGCGCGGACGGCGTAGTGGTCGGGTCGGCGCTGGTCGAGGCGGTGCGCGCAAGCCTCGGCCCGGGCAACTGCGCCACGGCGGCGACCGTGCCTGCGGTGACCGAATTGGCGCGCGCGCTCGCAGCAGGCGTGCGCCGCGCCCAGCGCTCAATATCGAACCGCTCGCGGTAATGCGTCCGTTGAGCGGCGCCGCATGCAATTGCGCCGCGCGTTTCTTTCGACTTGCGTTAGGCTGGTGACGTCGCGGCGCGCGCTTTGAGTCGCGCCTTCTTTTCCGGCGAGAGCATTGTATCAAGCTTGAACAGCTTCCGCGCGGTTTCGCCCAGAATATTCTTCTTCGCCTGCGGGCTTAGGAATGGCAGATCGTAGATGGTCGAGGGCAGATCCATATCCCAATGTGGATAGTCCGATGCGTAGACGAGCTGAGTCTCCGCACTGATCATCTTGAACGTCTCTTCCAGCATGGTCCGATTGCTAATCATCTCCATCGGCTGCGATGTGTAGTACATCTCGCGCATGTAGTCGCTAGGCTTGCGCTTGAGCGAGGGCGCTTCGGACGAGCGCATCATGTATTCGTTGTCGAGGCGCTGCATCAGAAACGGAATCCAGGCGAGCCCGCTCTCGATCCAGATTGATTTCAGCCCAGGGAAGCGCTCCGGAATGCCATTGATGACCCAATTGGTCATATGGACGATGTTGAACCAGGTGAAGCCGAGCGCATGCGTGGCGATGAATCGGTTGGTGATGTTCATGCTCTGGTCGCCCCAGTTGGTCGCCGCGTGGAACGCCAGAGGCAAGCCGCGTTCCTCGAGCGCGGCATAGAGCTTCATGTAGGCGTTGTTGTAGAGTGGCTTGTAGCGCACCGTGGTGACCAGAAAGCCGACCACGCCTTTGCGCCCGGAAAAGTCCTCAACCATCTTGAGCGCGGCCGCCGGATCATTCATCGGCAGATAGAGCATCGACACGATGCGCGGCTCTTCGGCCAGAACTCGCTCCGTCAGCCATCTGTTGTAAGCGCGCGCATACTGGACCTCGACCTCGACGATCGGATTGAGGCCGAGCCCCAACATTGGCGTCGGAAATACGCAGGCCACGTCGACGCCCATCGAATCCATCCATTTGAGCGTCAGGCCGATGTCGCGATGCGGCGCGCCCGGCGCCTGCTCGGTCGCCCGGTGCTCGTAGCGAGTGATGCGTCCGGCCATCTCTTGAAAGCCGCCGGTCGAGCGCGGCAGCATGGTCTGTCCCTTAGTGTAGATGAACTGGTCGCGCATCACCGGATCTTCGATGTACTGGAAGATCTCCTTGTACGAACCGGTCTCGTAGTGGTGCGAGTCGACGTCAACGATCATGAAGTCTTCGTAACGGCGGTCCTCCGCCTGCTGCGCCGCATGGGCGAGCAGGCGGCGCGTGTCGAATTCATCCGCATTTGGATCGCGAACGATCGGCGTCATCACGTTCATGGCTGCTTCCTCGCTTATCGGTTTTGCGGCGCGTCGATCCGTTGATGCGGAGCGATACAGTTGCCGGTCATCGCTTGCCACATGCTCAGTTCGAACAATTGCACGTTCAGACTGTGGAGCAGATCGGTTATGGCGATCATCGCATCGGTGACGGTGACGCCGCCGCCATCCGCTGGCAGTGGCATGCGCATGCCGCTTTCGGCCTTGACGGCATAGAGCCGCAGCGCTGCGGCGATGATCTTGCGCAAGTCGACGTCGGCAATGCAGGCGGGATCGACAACGGCGCTGGCCATCAAATCGGCGACGCGCGCCAGCGCATCGCTAGGCGTATCGAGCACGTCAAATGACAACATAAATGCCTCCTTCGCGCTGAATCACCTCGTGTCGCTTCAGCCGCAGCTTCGGGTCCGGCGCGCACTCGCCGGTCTTGAGCTTGTATTCCCAGCCATGCCACGGACACACGATGTGCGGTTCGTTCTCGTCATAGGTCTGGCCGAGGAACGTGCGGTCGGGCCCGAATAGATCGACGACTTTGTTGCGGATGATGCCTTCGCAGGCCGGCCCGCCCTGATGCAGGCATTGATTGCGGTAGGCGTAGTAGGCGCCTGCGTACCGATACACGCCGACTTCGACCCGATCCTGCCGCACGATGCGGACGTCGCCGTCCTTCATTTCGAGGTCGTTGCAGACGAACACTTCCGCCATGCTTGGGTCGCTCCAGTGTGCCGATTGGCTACGACTGTAGCGCATGGCCACAGGATTTCCAGGTATCAGTCGATCCGCTTGGTTCTTCGCCGCGCCAAGCGGCTTGCGGCCGGCGGCGGCGGCGACATGCGATTGCGTCGCCATGGCGTCTAGCGCGCCGGTCAATCAGCGCTGCAGCTTATCGAGCGTGATCGGCAGATCGCGCACGCGCTTGCCGGTGGCGTGGTAGACGGCATTGGCGATGGCCGCGGCGACGCCGACAATGCCGATTTCGCCGACACCCTTGATGCCGAGCGGATTGACGATGTCGTCCGGCTCTTCGACGAAAATGACCTCGATGCCCGGTACGTCGGCGTTCACCGGCACGTGGTACTCGGCGATGTTGGGATTCATCACACGGCCGAAACGATGATCGATCATGGTCTCTTCGTGCAGCGCCATGCCGATGCCCCATACGACCCCGCCCAGGATCTGGCTGCGCGCAGTCTTGGTGTTGAGAATGCGGCCGGCGGCGACCGCGCTGACCGCTCGGGTAACTCGGATCACCCCGAGCTCTTCGTCCACCTTTACTTCCGCGAACACCGCGGAATGGGTGTTGTGAGCGTGTGAATTCGCTTCCTTGAACTTGTTTGTCGTTTCCCGCTCGATGCGCTCGAGCCCGCCATGGCGCATGGCATCAGCGATCGACACCACGCGACCGCTGTCGGCTTGATTTGCGATGTTGCCGTCGACGAGCGCAATATCCCGCAGGCGCGCGCCGGCCAGCGGCGAATTCGGCACATCTTTTGCGAGGCGCCACAACTCCTTGCGAATTTCGTCCGCGGCCTTGGCGATGGCGTGCGACACCGAAGCCGCAGTCCAAGAGCCGCCCTCGACCGGCGCTTGCGGCAGGCTGGAGTCGCCAAGCTTGACCGTGACATTGTCGAGCGGCAGCCCGAGCCGGTCAGCCGCCATTTGCGCCATGATGGTGTAGGTGCCGGTGCCGATATCGGTGAATGCGCAGGCGACCTCGGCATGGCCGTTGGCGGTGAGCACGATGCGGGCGGCGGCTTGCATCTGCAGCGCCTCCCAGACGCCCGTTGCCATGCCCCAGCCAACCAAGTCGCTGCCGTCGCGCATGGACCGCGGCTCCGGCGAACGCCGCGCCCAGCCGAAAGCTTCCGCACCCTGGCGATAGCACTCGCGCAGCTTCTTGCTGGAATAGGGAAGGTCCTGGTGCTGATCGCGCTCCGAATAGCAGCGGAGCCGCAGCTCGACCGGGTCAAGCTTCAGCGCGACGGCAAGTTCGTCCATGGCGCATTCCAGTCCATAGACGCCGGTCGCCGCGCCTGGCGCCCGCATGTCCGCTGGGGTGGGCAAGTCGACGCGCGCCAGTCGATGGGCATAGCGGGCGTTGGCGCATTTATACAGCAGGCCCGACCATCCGGTGTCGTTACGGGAAAAATCCTCGTATTGGGAGGTCACGCCGATCGCTTCGTGAACCATCGCATCCAGCGTGCCGTCTGCTGTGGCGCCCAAAGCAAGGCGCTCGATCGTCGCCGGCCGATAACAGAGGGCATACATCTGCTGCCGTGTCAGGACGAGACGCACCGGGCGTTGCAGCGCGCGGGCGCCAAGCACCGCGAGCGCCACCTGAAATTGCGGCCGCAGTCCGGAGCCGAAGCCGCCGCCCATGAAAGCCGACACGACGCGCACGTCGTCCGCCTTCAGGTTGAAGACGTGGCAGAGGTATTGGTGCACGTTCTGCACGCCTTGGGTCTTGTCGTAGACAGTGAGCTTGCCGTTGGCTTCCCAGATCGCCGTCGAAGCGTACAGCTCCATCGGATTGTGGTGCTCGATCGGAATGAAATAGTCGGCCTGGTGGCGCACGCCGGCGGCCGCATAGGCCTTCTCCGCATCGCCGCGCGGCTTCTCCGGCTTCTCGACGGCGAATGCCTGGTCGCGCTGGGCGGAGAAGTCGGTGATGAAGTTTTCGCGCTCGTATTCGACCTGCACCAAAGTGGCGGCAAAGCGCGCGACCTCCCATTCCTCGGCCAGCACGAGGGCGATGGGCTGGCCGCTGAACATGATCCGGGCGTCGAAGAGCGGGCGGAACGGCGAGCCTTGCTCCGGCGCTACATCGTCCTTGTAGGCGCTCGCTTTCTTCGCCATCGCGGGCGGGTTTTCGTGGGTGAGGACGTCGAGTACGCCGGCAACGCGCCGCGCCGGGCTAGCGTCAATGCGGATTATGCGGCCCTTGGCGATCGTGGATTCCACCACGGCGCCGTAAACAAGGCCCGGTACGTTGACTTCGCCGGCATATTTGGCCGTCCCGGTGACCTTGGCCCGGCCGTCAACGCGCGAGGTGGGTGTGCCGATATAGGTAGCCATGGCGTCACCGGATCTTCTTGATGGCTTGCGACTGCGGCGTGGCTTGCGCCGCCTGCGTGAGCGCGCGCACGATGGCGCGGCGCGCCAGATCGATCTTGAAGGCGTTGTGGGCAAAGCCCTTGGCGTCGCGGAGAATGATGTCCGCTGCTGCGGCGAATGCGGCGCGGTCGGCCTGTCGCCCGACCAGAGCGGATTCCGCATCGCTATTGCGCCACGGCTTGTGAGCGACGCCGCCCAGCGCGAGCCGCGCCTGCCTAATCGTATCGCTGTCAAGCTGCAGCGCTGCCGCCACCGAGACAAGCGCGAACGCGTAGGACAGCCGATCGCGAATTTTCAGGTAGGTGTAGTTCGCGGCGAAGCCTTCAGGCGGCAGCTCCACAGCGACGATCATCTCGTCGGCCCCTAGATTGGTGTCGCGCTCCGGCGCGTCTTCGGGCAGCCGGTGAAAATCCACAAACGCAATCGCGCGCTCGCCGCGCGAGCCGGTGACGTGGACGCGCGCGTCGAGCGCGGCCAGCGCCACGCACATGTCGGAAGGATGGGTAGCAATGCAGGACTCGCTCGTACCGAGGATCGCATGGATGCGATTTACGCCATTTATCGCCGAGCAACCGCTGCCGGGCTGCCGTTTATTGCAAGGCGTCGCCGTATCGTAGAAGTAGTAGCACCGCGTGCGTTGCAGCAGATTGCCGCCGGTGGACGCCATGTTGCGCAATTGCGCCGACGCTCCCGCTAGAATGGCGCTGGCGAGCAATGGATAGCGCTGCGCAATCAGCGGGTGATAGGCGAGATCGGAATTGGGGACCAGCGCGCCGATCCGCACGCCGCCGTTCGCCGTTTCTTCGACGCTGTCGAGCGGCAAGCGTGAGATGTCGATCACCCGCGAGGGGCGCTCGACGTTCTCCTTCATGAGATCGATCAGGTTGGTCCCGCCGGCGATGAATTTCGCCGTCGGCTCGGCGGCGCGCAGCCGCACCGCATCGGCAACGTCGCGCGCGCGCGAATATTGAAAATTGATCATGGCCGGCCCATCGCCTGCTGGATCGCCGCAACGATGTTGGGATAGGCGCCGCAGCGGCAGATGTTGCCGCTCATGAGCTCGCGAATTTCCTCGACCGTCTTTGCCCTGCCTTCGGCAATGAGCGCCACCGCCGAACAAATCTGGCCGGGCGTGCAGTAGCCGCATTGGAAGGCGTCGTGGTCGATGAAGGCCTGCTGCACGGGATGCAATTGGCCGTCGCTCGCCAGACCCTCGACGGTGGTTACGCTGGCACCGTCCTGCATCACCGCGAGCGTCATGCAGGAGTTGATCCGGCGCCCGCCGACCAGCACGGTGCATGCGCCGCATTGGCCGTGATCACAGCCTTTCTTCGTTCCGGTCAGATCGAGCCGGTCGCGCAGCGCGTCGAGCAGCGTGGTCCACGGCGCGACGGCGAGCTGCCTCGCGACGCCGTTGACAATCAACGTGATGGGAATTTTGTCAAGGGCCGGAATGGTTTGTGCGCTCGGCTGCGCCGCGCTTGTTGGCGCCATGTGCACCTCGACAGGCTTCGCGCTCTCACCCGGCGCCTGGCATATAGGTCTGATAAGCCGGTTCGCAAAGCCGGGAATACCGAGACAAGCCGATTTCGCGGCTCATCGTATGCGCCGACGCCGGCGTCCTCGCCGTGTGCGGCGTTGATTTTCGGGTTCCCGCCCCACACATAAGCCGCTCCACCCCGGGAGGAAATCGACATGGTCCGCGACGTGGCCCGCGATTGGATGTGGTCGGAAGCCTGCGAGATGCTGGCGCGGGCCGAGCGCATGCATCGCGAGCTGTTTCGGCCGGTCGGGAGCGAGGCGCGTCTGCCGGCCTGGGAGCCGCCGGTCGATATTCTCGAAACCGATCGTGATGTTTTGGTGCTGGTGGCCCTGCCGGGCGTGGATGCCGAAAACGCGCAAGCCATGATCGAGGACGACGCGCTCGTGATCGCCGGCGCTCGCACGCTGCCGCCGGAGCTGCGCACAGCGACCATTCACCGGCTTGAATTGCCCCAGGGCCGGTTTTTTCGGCGCGTCCGGTTACCGGCCGGCCGCTACAGCAGCGTCAGCCGCGCCACCGCTGCCGGCTGCCTGGTGATTACGTTGCAGAAAGTGAGTGCCAATCGTGGCTGAAGTCGAGATGTCCGCCAAGGAGGGCCCTGGCGCCGGTGGCTTGCCGCCGTTGCCGGCCGACGCCTTGATCATCGTTCCGGTTCGCAACACCGTGCTGTTTCCGAGCTTGGTGCTGCCGATCACCCTCGGCCGGCCGAAATCGATTGCCGCCGCGCAGCAGGCGGTGCGCGAGCAGCGTCAGGTCGGCATCCTCTTGCAGCGCTCCGCCGATGTCGACGATCCGACCCCGCTCGACATGCACCGCATGGGCACGGTCGCCAACATCGTGCGCTATCTCACCGCGCCAGACGGCACCAACCATCTGGTCTGCCAGGGGGAGCAGCGCTTCCAGGTCGTCGAATATCTCTCGGGTTGGCCGTTCCTCGTCGCCCGCGTCGTGCTCGTTCCGGAACCGGGGCTGCGCACGCCCGAGATCGAAGCGCGCTTCGTCGATCTGAAGGCCAAGACCATCGAGGCGATTCAGCTGCTGCCACAGGTGCCCACCGATTTGCTCGCTGCCGTGCAGTCCATCGAGGCGCCGCCGGCGCTCGCCGATTTGGCCATCGCCTACATGGACGTGAAGCCGGAGGAAAAGCAGGAAATTCTCGAGACCATCGACATCGCCGCGCGCATGGAGAAGGTCTCGCGGCTTTTGGCCCACCGCATCGAAGTGCTGCGGCTTTCGCAAGAGATCGGACGGCAGACCAAGGCGGCGCTCGACGAGCGTCAGCGCGAAGCCTTGCTCCGCGAGCAGATGGCGGCGATCCAGCGCCAGCTCGGTGAGGGCGAGGAGGGCAAGGCCGCCGAGATGGCCGAGCTCGACAAAGCCATCGCTAATGCGGGTATGCCCAAGGAGGTCGAGGAGCAGGCGCGCAAGGAATTGCGCCGCTTGCAGCGCATGCCGGAAGCCGCCGGCGAATACGGCATGGTGCGCACCTATCTTGATTGGCTGATCGAGCTGCCGTGGAAGCTGCCCGACGAAAAGCCGATCGACATCGCCGCGGCGCGCCGCATCCTCGATGAGGACCACTACGACCTCGACAAGATCAAGCGGCGCATCATCGAGTTCTTGGCCGTCCGCAAGCTCGCGCCGCAAGGCAAGGCGCCGATCCTGTGCTTCGTCGGTCCGCCCGGCGTCGGCAAGACGTCGCTTGGGCAGTCGATTGCGCGCGCCATGGACCGCAAATTCGTGCGCGTCTCGCTCGGCGGCGTGCACGATGAAGCCGAGATCCGCGGCCATCGCCGCACCTATATCGGCGCGCTGCCGGGCAACATCATCCAAGCCATCCGCAAGGCCGGCGCGCGCAACTGCGTCATGATGCTCGACGAGATCGACAAGCTCGGCGCCGGCATCCACGGCGACCCGGCGGCGGCGCTGCTCGAGGTGCTCGATCCGGAGCAGAACAACACCTTCCGCGACAATTATCTCGCGGTGCCGTTCGATCTCTCGCGCGTGGTGTTCATTACCACCGCCAACATGCTCGACACCATTCCGGGGCCGCTGCGCGATCGCATGGAGATCATCAGCCTCGCCGGCTATACCGCCGACGAGAAGCTGCAGATCGCCCGCCGCTATCTGGTGAAGCGGCAGATGGAGGCGAATGGTCTCAAGGAGGACCAGGTCGAACTCGGCGACGAGATCATCCGCGACATCATCGCCAACTACACGCGCGAAGCCGGCGTTCGTAGTCTGGAGCGCCATATCGGCCAAGTACTGCGCCACGCCGCAGTCCGCATCGCCGAGGGCCAAAGCGGGCCGATCCGCGTGTCACGTGACGACCTCGTGCCGATCCTCGGCGCCCCGAAATTCGAGAATGAGGTGGCAATGCGGGTGAGTGTTCCCGGCGTCGCAACCGGGCTCGCCTGGACGCCGGTCGGCGGCGACATTCTGTTCATCGAGGCCACCCGGATTCCGGGCTCGGGCCGGCTGATCCTGACCGGCCAGCTCGGCGAGGTGATGAAGGAAAGCGCGCAAGCGGCGCTCTCCATCGTCAAGAACCGCGCCGGCGCGCTCGGCATCGATCCGGGACGCTTCGAGAAGAGCGATATCCACATCCACGTGCCGGCCGGCGCCATCCCGAAGGACGGCCCAAGCGCCGGCGTCGCCATGTTCATGGCGCTGGTGTCGCTGTTGACCGAGCGCACCATCCGCAGCGACACGGCGATGACCGGCGAGATCAGCCTGCGCGGCCTAGTGCTGCCGGTCGGCGGCATCAAGGAAAAGGTCGTCGCTGCCCACGGCGCCGGTATCAAGCGCGTGATGCTGCCGGCGCGCAATCGCCGCGACTTCGACGACATTCCGGAAATCGCCCGCCGCGAGGTCGAGTTCGTCTGGCTCGACGGCGTCGAGGAGGCGGTGGCGGCGGCGCTGGAGCCGGCGAAGCCGTCCGACAGGTCGCCGGCCACCGCGCCGCAGCTCGCCGACGCGGAGGCGTAAAAGGGCAAACCCTCGGACTGCGCCGGAGAGGGCAGGGCGAGGGTTTTCAGAAAGCGGCAGTGTCCTAATTTGAACCAGCAAGAAGTTTGAGAGCTTGCATGGTGGATCGAACATCCAAATAGGGAGCGGCAGGATGGTATGGCGCGTCACAACAATTCGCGATGGTAGGGCACGCCACGACCCCATCGCATACATCACAAAAGACGACGCTCTAAAGGTCATTAAATCATCACTCGACAACGGTGTGATAGACTCGGCTTACATCGTTGACCCGTATTCGAAAACGGAGGATTGGGCCGCAGTCAAAAAGGCACTAGGACTGTCCTGAGTGGCAAATTAGGACACTACCAGAAAGCTCGGGCATTGCCTTTCGGCGGCTACTCCATCATCCGAAGGCGAAGCTGCTCAAGCGCATGTCGATCTCGTGGAAACGGAATTCCGCGCGATCCAGGCGCCGCCGAATATAATCTCGGCAATATACTTGGTCCTGCGTACCGCCATTGGCGCGCAAAATTTCCTGTTCTTCCGTTACAATTCACTGGCGGCTGTCATCATCTATGCCTGGGTGAACGATGAGAGCACGCTGCGCACAGCAGGCGCCAGCAACGATCCCTATCATGTGTTCGTCCGAATGCTGCGCAAGGGCGAGCCTCCGGACGATTGGAACGCCCTGATCAAAGAAGCAAGGGTGTACACATAGCACGAGGATACCCAATGACATTCGCCCCACGATTAAAGCGGCTGCGCCGTTCGCTGGCCGACTCTGCCGGCACCATCGTGTTCGGCATGGAGGACGGCACGGTCTCCATTTTCGGCCTGATCTTCGGGGTGGCGGCGACCACCTCGAATGCCGGGACGGTGCTCATCGCCGGCGCATCGGGAGCGGTGGCGGCGGCAGTCTCGATGATGGCTGGGGTCTTCCTCGACATGGAGACGACGCGCGACGAGACCAAAGCCAAGCGCGCCGCGCTGCAATCCGCGCTGTCCGCCGATGCTGCGTCGGTTCGCGCAGCGCTTCCCGGACAATTGACGGTGGCCGGTCTGAACCAACGGCAATCGGCGGCGCTTACCGGCGCGGTGATGCGCGACCGCGATGCTTTCGAGGGGCTTTTGCTCGCGCTTCACGGGTCGCCTGCAGCGCCGCCGAGCCCCTGGGAGCAGGCGTTATGGATGCTGATCGCGGATTTCGCGGCGGCCGCTGTGCCGATCCTGCCGTTTGTTTTTCTCCCGGTCGCTCAGGCGCGCTGGGTTTCGGCCGCCGTCACTGTCGCGCTTCTGATAGCGCTTGGAATCGGCCGCGGCCGGATCGCCGGACGCGCCCTGGCGCGGACGGTTTTGGAAACGGTCTGCGTCGGTATCGCCGCGGCGCTCGCCGGCGTCGCCATCAGCGTTCTGATCGAGCGGGCCTTTACCGGCTGATCGCGTGGTCGAGCGCCCGCAGCGGCTGCGCGAGCGCTCGTGGGTCGACTTGGGAGGACATCAGCGACGAGAATGGGCCTCAATCATTCCCGCTGACCGCCGCTAACAAACAAACTATACCACGTTTGTTTACTGCGTGGGGGGCAATTCTAAACCGTTGGTTAAAATCGGAAGGCTACCGCAACGACCGTTCAGGTTGAATCGGCGGTTGTGCTTCCGTGCGCGCGGAGCAGGATGATCATCAGTCCTCCTTACCGCGCTGCGCCTTGATGTCGTTGAATTTGGCCAGCGCCTTTTCAAACTTGTCATTGAACAGCCACATCGCATCGAGGATGTCGCGGAAGGTTGCCGACGTTCGGGCTTGATCGGTGCGCCCAAAGGCGAAGATGCTGTTGTTGCGCAGATAGCCCATGACGCGCGGGTCGGAAATTCTGTAGCTCGTGAGCGCCCCGGTGTTGAGAGCGGCCTTGGTCGGGGACGGAATGATCTGGATCAGCTCAAAAATCTTCATTTGATCGATCGGATTTGGCAGCGCGTGAACAATCGCCGGTATCTGCGGGAACAGCTCCGCATGCGCGTTCATCAGGCCGTCTCTCACGGCGGTCCAATGATTGAACCGATGGTCGATATTGCGCGCCCGCGCTTCCTCGGCGGCATCGCGCGCGATCAGCGCGGGATCAAAAACGGCAATGGATTTCCTGAGCGCCGCCCACTTCCGCTGGCCGTTTTGATCTTCGGCGACACCCGTCTGTAGGCTTCCCTTGTAGGTGTTCGACCGTGCATTGCCCACGTTCTGACGGCCGTTGGTCTCGGCGAAAAAGATGCCCAAGCCGATGCGGCCCGCCACATCGGCCCTGGCCGCGTCGAGCCCCTTGGCGCGCGCAATATCCCGCGCCAGGTAGAAAACGTCCTTGAACGGCGTCTCCGAGTTTTGGGCGTTGGCGGGCGGCGCCTCCATGATGCGAAAAAGCTTGAGATACTCGTCGATCAGGGGCTCGGTGTCGGCGTCGAAATACGGCGGCGGAACGCCGAACTTGTTGGGCCTGCCAATTCGAGAGGGAATGGCGTCGGTCAGATCCTTGTAGGCGCTCATCATGTGGACGCGGGCGAGATAGAGCGCTTGCCCCGGCAGGTTGGGCAGGGCTTGCCCCGCGTCGATCTGGGCGCGGCGTTCGCGCAGCACCGCCTCGAAGCGCTTGACGGCGTTGTTGTAGGCAGCGACCGCATTCAATTGTGAGGGAGTGAGCGCGACTGTTTGAGCCTCGGCGCCGAGAATCCGCGCCAGAACCAGCACGACCGCGCACGCGATTGCGGAAATCGCCCGAGTGGATCGCGGGCGGCGCATGCGCGTGGCGGTCTGTGCCGGCAAGTATGCTCACTCCAGTGGCGGCAAGTTCAGCGCGCGCTCGACCAGTGCGCCGGCGCGCTTCCAGTCGAAATTGCGAAACACGTTCTGCTTCACCAGGAACGAGGCGCCGCCGTAGAATTTTTC